>Ga0265797_10001352_pt1 | contig 43220 bp, 42 predicted proteins | sample P2T30metagenome_FD_192433 | JGI IMG/M metagenome (GOLD analysis project Ga0265797, IMG submission 192433) | Plant litter microbial communities from East Loma Ridge, Irvine, California - P2 T30 | ecosystem: Environmental > Terrestrial > Plant litter > Unclassified | place: USA: California...
AGGAAACGTCATGCCAATTGTTGAAAGCATACACCATCAGTACGTTGATATAAGTCGACATGAGAAACAAGTACTGTGGAAACGAATGAAACATGTGCCAAGGGTCGAGATAGATAAAGGATGCGAGGAAGTTCAAACCGTAGATGGTTATTAGTGCGAGGAGGATCAACCCCGCAACGCCTGTGCTGCCACCGAAGAAGCTGTCGAAGAATGCCTTGCCTGAATCAAAGGATATTTGTTCGCCGATTGGCTTTGAACTGAAGGCGCGATAGACCAGATAAATGGTCAGGATGAGGATGTAGCCTTGGATGACGCCGAAGACAATGAACGAGGCCATGTAGCTATGGCGAGATCCTTTCGGCCTGTTACCCAGCGCAAGAATGAATTGCAAGATGAGGAAAGCCACATAGATGTATCCTATGATGTGGTTAAAGATCGGCGTTACCTTGTCGCCAAATGGCCAGCCGTGATAATCAAGTAAGGGCTCGGGTGTGCCGACGAGGTTCATGATGATGACGGTGGTAAGGTAGTATGATGCGAGAGAGAACCAAGTGAAGATGGTCTGGGCAATGTTGTAGATCAGCTGGATGTGAAGGAAAAAGAGACGGATAATCCCATGCCCTGAGCCATAGAGCCGCCCAAAATGCATGATAGCGTAGAGGGATGCAGCAAAAGATCCATTGAGCCATCGCCGACGTTGGCCAATAAACTCAGCTGCTGAGTTCGGGACGTCGGTTTCGCCTTTGGATGCTTTAACATACGAGAGATGCCTGTGAAGATGCGAAGTTAGATATCTGTCTTTCGTAGGTAGTGGGTGAGATATACCACTTCGACCCTGCTTTTGCGACCAACTCGAAGCATAGGATGCGATCTTCTGCCAAAAACATGTTCTTCTTGAATATATTCATGCCGTCAATGCCTTTCTTGCCCAGCTTTTTCGAGAGCGTGTGATCACCATGAAAATATTGTTCTAGTGGGCGACCCATTATAGCCCGGAAGCGATATGCTGAGAATGCGCCTGGAAGCACACTAACATAGCCAAAGGAGCTCTCCAGAGGCTTGTCAAGGATATTGGAAATCTTGTACTCGAAGTTCTGGATCGCGACGAGCGGATTTAGCAACGCCTTACCGCCCTCCAACATGGCATGAATCTCACCGCAGGCGCCTCCAAGGTCCTTGTCGTTGTAGAAGGCTTCCCACAGCGAAAGAAGTGAGCGTGGTCCTGGTTTGGTGCCGGCGTCGATGAGGATCGTAACCTCTGGATTCAGTATACGGCCAAAGGCATTGAAGAGCCAGCGATGGGAATTGATCTTCTTGCTGTTGTTTTGCTTAAGACAAAAGATGAATTGTACAGGCGGTAGATTTGCAGTGCCCCCATCGTTGGCAGGTCGAACGAGCTGTTGGTCAGGAGTGACGGATATTTGACTTGTGTATTCGAAGATGTGCGCAACTGTGGGTTTACCGTTGACGTCCTTTTTCAGCACTCCATCCTGATAAATTCCGACGGTTGCGAGAACGTCGAAGACTTCCTGATCCACGTTGTCGATGCCGTCGAAGACTAGACAAACGACAATCTTTTGCCAAGCAGGACCGCCGACATCCCAGAATTTTGACTTCTTCAGGTTGGCAATATCCCGGATATTCTTCATAGTTCCATGAAGTGTTCTAGCAAGCAGCCCCTTATCTTCATTGTAGTACGTGATTGCGATGAGTAGCTCCGTGTGGCGATTGTACATTCTTGGGCGTAGGTTATACCCATTGGACAGCGTGAATGCGTCTGGATCTACAGTTGCTGCAGTATACCGCATCTGTGTAAACTCCTCTTCGTACGCTCCTTCAGCGTTACGATAGCGAGGTTCGATGGCATTTTGAACCGCGCTGGGGACAGGATAGTCGATGCTAAGAACAGAGCCTTGAATCAACTTGACTTTACGTGTCTTCGAACGTTTCACGCCAATACCAACAGGCATGGTGGGCGGATTCTGTTGCCTTTGAACCCAGTCGTCTTCGGATTGTACATAGCTACCTATATTTAAATGTACGAAGTCAGTTCAAATCTCACATGTGGTTCGTACAGGAACAGTTCTTACCAGCGTCGTAAGCTCTGTTCTGTTCGCAATTGTCATAAGCCGGCGCTGCGGTGGTCGGGGGATGTATTGCACTGTAGGTTTCCGTAAGGCTATACACTGATGATGGGGTCGCGCTCTGACGTCGTGAGTAGTCGTTGGTAGGGATAAGTGAGTCATTGAGCAGGTGTTGAGCGGCCTCTTCTTGTTCGCTGTTAGGGTGGTACTGGAGCGGATGATACTGAGCCTCGATTATTAGCAACCACGATTCCTATTCTTGCAGGAATGGAGTATCGGGACTACTTACATCCGACGTGGGACCTAAGTCCTGCAACTGATGTCCCTGTTCGAGATCTGCCCTTTCGTTCTCGAATGTCATCTTGTGGAACCACAGAAATCACTCCAAATGGTCGCTCCTTTTGTTTCCAGAAAACACGATAACGGATAATGTTGGCGGTTATGCGAGAGAGTGTGGGATGAAAGGATAGATACTGAAAAGATAAGGCTGAGAAGTATGAGTGGGGACGGCAGAGATGGAGAGAGAGGGGGAAAAATGGTACCACGCAATCGGTTATATCATTCAAGACTGCTAGGCATAAATCCCAAACCGACTATTCCTCATCTCACCGCTGCTACCACCATTATCATTGGATGCCCTAGATGATGACTGTGTCCAGTGGGTTCTGGTATTGCCAAGAGATGGGAGGTGCTTTCCGCCGACTAAATTTAGAAACTACCTGGGGCTGAGGGTTCCACCATAGGAATCTGCAGAACAACACTCACATCAGAACATTACCAGAGCTCTCGACGGGCTCTCGGAACACCGATCGTAAGACTGCTGCAAAGCCTAGTGGTGATGGGAACGTGGTGATTAGTGTTACGCGTTCTCGGGTGGCTTGTCTCCCCGCTTCCGATTAGATGTTGGTGCACCCCTCGTCCATGTACCTAGGTACTTCGTACATGGAGGATGCGATGTACGAAGCGACATAGCCTCAGACCCGCGACAATCAGACCAGGCGCATAGGTACGCAGAATTCATGGGGTGATCCCGGCATCGAGTAGTTGGGGAGTGACGTACATGCGCAAACTCATAGGTATTACTATGCTCTTTCGAAAGCATCTATGGAGTCTTGTTCGTGCATCACTGTGGTCGAAACCAGGATGCCGTCATGCTTCGCTCTTAGTTCTTCCTGACTACTATGCACATCGGCCCAGTGCAAGTCAGTCGTATCTAGGCCAAGACCTTTATCCAGGTCTCTTTTACACCCAATCGTATTAAGTTCCAATCTGCTCCCTCTTTTCTTATCCGAGTTGCTATTGGTCTGCCTCCGGTAGCCACGTGAATCGTATGAGTTCTTCGGTCGCAAAGCTTTGACGAGGACGGCGAACGCAGGGCGGCAGCCAATGATAACGGCTGATAGAAATGAGCATTGACATGAATAGCCGGATAGAAATTTGCCATACCGATAGAACATTCCACCATACCCCAGATAGCAAGCCAGGTAGGATCGAGTGGTTGACCTATAGCTTCAGGCTTTGCTGCGTTGATCGCAACCTGAGTGACTCGGAGACAGGCGAAGAGAATGCAGATGACACCCGTTGCAAAGAGACACAATATTGATACCTTCTTGCTGCGTGGCATCTGGAGATTCCATGTGAGCCACATCGGAAGTGCCATGACTACACAAGTCGTCAGTGAGAAGATGATACCTGAGTTGAAAGAAAGAGTGGCGTGACGTACTCATCACGTTTGTCGATGTATCTGCTGAGAAGGAGTAGTAAAGGCTGATGAGTTGGGTGTTGTGCGGACCTTTACCAGTCTGTAGTGCAGCAAGATTAGTAGGCAGTCCTCTCCATACTGTGTATCTAGAAAGACTCACACATCCTCCTGTCCAAAATCCGGGTATAGTGCCACATGATTGGAAGTAGAAGAAGTAGTTGCCAGCGAAAGTCTGTCCCAGATATCAGCTGTGTCATACGTGAATGTTTCGAAAGCTGGGTTTGTGATGCTGTAGGTAACTTACTACTAAGCAGATTCCAGCTATACACCACCACACAACGGTGTAGCGTTGAGAGATACCAACCAGTAGTCTTCTATAGAGCAGGAGCAAAGACAACTTGATCGACCACAATACCGCCCAGAACATGCAGAAGGCGGTGAAGACCATCTTGGCCATCAAAATCCTGTCATGTAACAATTCTGGATAAGGTTCTGTTTCCCCATTTGAGACGGCATACACCCTCTGCATGTAGGGCGATAGTGCAACGTAAAGGGTGCACTTGGTAACGTGAAAAACGAAAGCGATGAAAACAAAGTAGTCAGAAGCTGTTAGTCTTCTTGGTTTGAGGATGTTGAGAACGATTCTAGTAAGGACAACGGAACTTGTCAAGCCAAGCATAGAGTACGCGACCTTTAGGACTGTCCCTTGAGCGAAACCATTTGTTTTCGCCGACATGTTTGCTGTGATGGTATTGGTTTACAACGAATTGGAAGCAGCAATTATACAACGGAGAATATCGTCCGAAACAATGTGCTTTAAAGCCTAGTAGTTAACTGACGCCATCTCGGTTCCAGTCTATGCAGGTATGTGGCGTAAGTACCACTGTCAGGTTGCGTATTTACCGGCAAAGGGGATCACGTTGATCAAGGGGCCATACCCAATTTCCAGTCGGGGATTCGCGATTGCTGATTGCTTAGACGCAGCCATGGCTAGGCGAGGGTTTCCGGGATCCTACTTCAGTTGTGATATCCTTCGCTCAAAACACTCTCTTGCACGATAACAGTATTGTTGAGATCATGTGCGGCAAAGTTGCCGAGTGCCAGACGCTGACCGGCTCTGGACGAACCCAGAAACATAAAAACCTGGATTCCAGACACCGGAACTAGACATTCTTAAGCAAGGAAGCTTGAACGACACGTTGAGATTGATAATAGAACAAAATACTTCCGTATATGAGAAGTGTCCCTGAAGATACCATTGCTTGCGCAACGCGTCTGCTGTGCCGCTCCTCTCTCCTGTCTCGCCTCCTGCCGCCGAGGCATACAATTTTCTTATAACACGATAGTGTAGCTCGCTTGTGGAAAGGCAAGACGTCGTTGTTGTCGAGTTGAGCAATCCCTTCAGGAAGAAATCAAGGAGCTGACGCGTGGCGTTGTTCAAATACCGCTTAGGTACACGCAGGTGCGCGGCACGGATTTAGCGCCGTCTCGGCGTGCAAATACCCACCCACTTACTCCGAAATACGCGATGAAACTTCTTGCGGCAATGGCCTATAGCTTACGACATCCTCTCTTACCCAGCGCATTGGCCGGGCGTATCACACAAAGCTACCAGACGAACTGACACCAGCTAGTAGTTCATCGATTGTCTGGAACGCGTCGAGAATGGTTCATATACTGCCTTGCATCTCGCTTCCATCCATGCCTACATCTGCATCAAGAATGCACTAATCAACGGATGCTATTATTTGGTTGTCTCATCACACAAGCCCTCGGAAGTGCGCATACCTGCACCCGACTCTCGTTGAGCTAATGCTCCGAGATTGAAGTATACTCATTCGTCTTAGCTGGCCTTCATGGAAGAATTGAAGTGCGGCACGGTATGCAGCTAAGCGGTGGATGTTTGTCGCGGCTCTTCTAGACAGCGACGTACGATCCTCCAGACGCCCTTCGAGTCGCAAAGAGGAAGGAGATCTGAAAGTCTGCCGAATCCCACAGTTGGTCTGAGCCTCTGCAACATGAAATAAATAGCCCTGGAATGCCGCGAGTTTTAGATCAGCGAACACTTAGCCCTAGTCAGCATGAAGGCTTCTATCCTTGCGTCGTTTGGAGCTCTTGCTGCCTGTGCGGCCTCACAAAACGCCTTTGAGCCTTCTGACTTTAACGTTACAGAAGCCCTTATCGCTAACGGTGTCAACGTCTCCGCTCTCCCCGACCTGGCTGCATTCAATGAGAAGCGTTCGCTTTCTAGTCCGTGTACTGCGGCTGTAAGAAATCTGCTACTTCCCCCTGCTAGAACATGTCAGCTCATTCATTGGACAGTGTAGCTCACTAAAGCTCATATTCGGAAGCAAGCTCCTCTCTAGCGGATCAGGTTCCTATGATGCGTTCACAAGCGCGTATTGGTCATCCCAGGCAGCCTCAGTCGACCCAGCCTGCGTTTTCAGACCTTCTAAATCGATCGAAGTATCGACCATGATATTAGTCTCTCGTCTTACGCAGTGTCCGTTCGCAGTCAAGGGAGGTGGACACACCGCATTCCCTGGCGCTTCAAGCATCCAAGATGGCATAACTGTTACTTTGGAGGCGATGAACGAGATTGCTCTTTCCAGCAACAAGGAGACTGCTTTTATCGGACCTGGAAATCGATGGGGAGCTGTCTATTCTAAGCTTGGAGAGCAGAACCTTGCTGTCATCGGTGGACGCGCATCGGATGTCGGCCTTGGCCTTGTTCTTGGGGGTGGCATTGCGCACCAGTCTAGTATCTATGGATACGCTTGTGACAATGTCGCATCCTACGAGGTTGTTACTGCGTCAGGAATCATTTTGAAAGTCACTCCGACTGCTTTCCCCGATCTATACTGGGCTCTTCGCGGAGGAGGCAACAACTTTGGTGTTGTTACTAGATTCGAGCTGGAGACAATCCCTCAAGGGCCCATGTGGGGTGGGACTCGTGTCCATATGTCACCTGATTACCCTGCGCTTATCGATGCCTTTGCATCAATGGCTGAAAGTGCTACCGAAGATCCCAAATCGGCTCAGATTTTATCGTTCGCTATGACAGCCGGCAATGCAGCCGGACAAATACAATTGGAGTACCTCGAACCTGTTGACGAGGCCAATCCACCGGCTATCCTCAAGAAGTACCTTGATATTCCGTCGATTCGAGCAAATACTCTAAACAGAACGTTGGCAAACGACACCGTTATGCTCACTGATCAGATGCCTGGTGGCCACCGCTACGCTTTCTGGGCGGCTACATACAAGCTCGATCGCGACTTCATGGGCTGGCTACAATCACGCCACCAAAAGGACGTAGGTCCCTTGGCCAACCAGGGTTCTTTGACCTTCCAGGCCTTCACCATACCGGCTATGGAACAGATGAGCAAGAAGGGCGGTAACGCACTCGGTCTCTCTCCCGATGATGGCCCGTTGATGCACACCCTACTCTATATGGTCTGGGATGATGCGTCTAAAGACAATCAGCTGAACCAGGCTGCACTGGATTTCATGGAAGCTGCCAAGGTTGAGGCGAAGAACCGAGATGTGTACACCAAATACATTTACCTCAACTATGCTGGACCGTATCAGAACGTAATTCCGAGCTATGGAGACGAGAAACTGGCAAAGCTTAAGTCCATTGCGAAGAAATACGACCCGACTGCTGTCTTCCAAAGGTTGCAGCCGGGTGGTTTTAAACTTGAGGGTGCGCCCTATGGAGAGACTATCTAGATTGCAGCTTGCCTTGTAAATATTCGATGGAAATGCGAACCCCTCACATGCATAATCTCGGCGGTTCATACTGGACGCCTGAACTGAAAGCGGCTAAAATACCTAACCTTGCGGATACGTCTTGACGAGCTGTCAAAAACGCTCTCCTCGTTAGGCCTGCCTTCGTTCGGCACTCTAGATTCTTTTGCAAATGTCCACCCAGATACAAGAGAAGGTTTTAAAAAAAATCATGGTCATAACACCATTGAACACATGCAAAGACGGATATTGTGTTCAATGCTATTTCCTTGTATGTTAGCGAGCATTGCATAAGCGCTACTGCTGAAGCAGCGGTGCTAGCGCCTAAGTTCCTCTTGAATGGCCGCCACAAGGATAAGGCGCGCACGAGACTCGCTGGTCACTACTTACACCTACCTAAATTTGCTAGTATACTGTGAAGCTTATCTGCCGCTAACACTGTAGCGCGCTGCTTAGCCTCACTGCTTGGTAGCCTTAACTGCTGCGCAGCCTCCAGCTTTCTGTCCCGCAACATTCACCACATTTGTTTGAACAATGCCGGGCAGAAGCCTTCACGATAACGCCGAGGTCTACGACTTCATCCTGGTTGGAGCTGGATCAGCCTCATGTTTGATCGCGTCACGTCTCTCGCAGCAGCTACCCGATCACCGAATTCTCGTCCTAGAAGCGGGAGAACATATTCGCGATGATCCTAAAGTCCAAACACCTGGTCTATCGACGACGCTGATGTCGGACCCTGCCTACGATTGGCAATATTCTTCCGCGCCTGAGCCGGGCTTGAACAACAGGAGGGTGAAGCATCCGAGAGGGAAGTTGGTGGGTGGTAGCAGTGCAATCAATAGTCACAGTGTCGTTTTTCCAAATCATGAGTGGCATGATCGTATCGCGGAAGAGCTTTTATCGGGTCCGGGCAGCGAAGAATGGAGCTCGCAGGGCATGAGAGGTTGCTACAGCCGATGGCAGGCAGAACAATCCAGGCCTAGAGTCAATGACGATGTGGATCGTGTGCAGACATCATACCCGCGCACCATGGGTCTCCTTCAATCTCACTGGCTGAAAGCTTTTGAGGAGCTCGGCCATTCGACAGATACTTCGGGGTTCACTGAGAGCTCTCCCGGAGCCGTCACAGTCACAAATGCGATTGACTCTTCAAAAGGCGAGCGAAGCCATGCAGGCACTGCATTCCTAGAGCCAGCCTTGGAACGTGGCAATATAACATTGATGACTGGCATCAAGGTCGATAAGGTTGCGTTTGATGATGCTTTGATCGCCGACAAGAAACTCAATGCTAGAGGTGTTCATTACACATACAAAGGGGAGGAGCGTTTTGTCGGTGGTCGAGAAATCATCCTCTGCGCGGGAGTATTTGAATCTCCTGCCATTTTGGAACGATCAGGTATCGGATCCAGAAAAGTACTCGCAGGCGCAAACATCCCGGTTCTGTACGAGCTTCCAGGAGTTGGTGAAAATTTGCAGGATCACCTGAATGCCGGGCTTTCCTGCGAAACTCAAGACGACATCCCTACTCATGACGAAGTACTACGAAATCCCGAGTTGCGGAAGGCTGCATTAGAAGAATATGAAAGAAGTCACACTGGTCGATTATCGGAAGGGGGAGCATATAGTTTTGCCTTCACACCGCTGCAGATTCTGGAAACCCCGTCTGAGACGCAGGAGCTCGTCGAGATAGTTGAGCATTGGGTAGAAAAAGAGAGTAACCCGAGTCTGAAAGCCCAGTATTCCATCATCCAAAAGGCGGTTGAAAGCCCCAGCGAAGCGACAGCCACAAGCTTCATGCTGCGCTTACAGCGCCATAGAGACGCTGATTCACTTCCTAAAGGCACGCCGTCTGTCGTTGATGGCAACTACGTAACTGTCGTTGCCATGTTGGCCCATCCTTTCTCACGTGGAAGCTGCCATATCGCCTCTGATCCTTCGCATCAGCCAGACATCAAGTTCAATTACCTCTCTCATCCCCTTGATACAGAGATACTGGCTCGTCACTTGCGGCTCATCGAGAGACTCTTCCAGCAACCTACCTTTGCTGCCATGCTAAAGCCGAAGGGAACCCGGCTTCCTCGAAGCTTTCCCCACCCGATATCGTCACTTGAGGATGCGAAAGGAATTCTCCCAATCAATTCAGCAACCAACTACCATCCGTGCGGCACATGTTCACTGATGAGAGAAGATCTAGGGGGTGTGGTTGACCAGCGGCTAAGAGTATATGGAACAAAGAATGTGCGGATCTGCGATGCAAGTGTGTTGCCAATCGTACCACGGGGGAACATCTTGACTGCCGTCTACGCTTTTGCCGAGAAGGCAGCTGAGATCATTTGCACAGAAGCGTAATTCAATTTCTTGACACGCTGAGACAGGTTCAGTTGAGCTAAAGATCGGAGTTTGCCTTGTAGGGAGGAACTTCAAGATCGTGGGCTGTAGTGCAGGCTTGGAATTTGCGAATATGCCCGATGGTGGAGTCGATCTTTCCATCAAACTATTTCCACGCCGCAGATAAGTTCAGACGACTACTTGGTTAGCTTGCAGTTCAATCAATACTAGAAAAACATGACCTCGATCAAAAGCCTTGCGCGTTCCTTCTTTGGAGACGGGACGAAGAGTCGCGAAGTACTTTGCAGGTTCATTCATACATGAACACGAAACACGACGCAAAAACAAAAAAAAACGGTATACAAAAACATACAACAGCGGGGATTCGCTAGTGGTCACCTACCTAACTACTAATCCGCCGGTACACTGCTTGTATATAGCTAAGCGGACGGGAAGCCTTATTGTCTCCTGTCCAGTTGCCACAAATGCCCTTAAATTGTCTGTTTACGGTAAGTAGGTATCCGGAACCAGGAAACAGAAATCCGGAGTTACTAAATTTGTAGCTGCGTCATCCCTAGACGCCTCTAACAGTTAGGCTGATGTGCAGCAGACAATACGCGCCAACAAGCACGCTATGCATATATAGCTTTCGTTAGCGCGTAATGCCTGCTGCGTACTGGTGCACCCCCTTAGGCGCCTAACGATAAGGTAGCTGATGAATGCAAACTGCTACGTTAGCAAAGTGCTAATTCTCTATTGTGTATTAGAAGGTCTTATTCTCTCCTGTCTGATTACCACATAGATTCTGCCTTTGTTTGGGCGGTGTCCTTCTTGCCTGACGGACAGCTAGTTGCATCAGCATCTGGCGATAGAACAGTACGTCCTTTTCGGCGGCAATGGCCTACATCTGGTCCAGAGCTACAAGTAGTGGGACTGCACAGTAGATTTGGTGAAAACAGATCATACTACTAAGGAATCCTATATAGAATGGCGCTCAAGCTCCTAGTAGCCTTGAGATACTACTGCTGAGATACCAATTCCTTACTACAGCTTACGCTCCTGCAACAGCGACGCATGATTATTATGTTGACTATTGAGTGGTTAAGATAACAAAACGCGAGCCAACGCTTTCAGCTTTTAACTACTTAAAGGCAAGACAGAAACATAGCTAATCGTCTATCGCAGTATTGTCTACTTATAAATCGATGCTGTGAATAGAGTATGTGAAAGCACTTGTAGGCAGGTTCAGGTGTGTATAGCTACTGGGAAACTCAGCAAGAAGGAAACATATCGTTCTTCTCTAGTTCCTATAAGCCGTCTAACAAGCATCGACATGTGGGGCAGTCATTTTTCGAAGACAATGGATTACTTGACTAATACCCATCTCTCGAACATGCGGAGTCCTATTAATGTCCATTCAAGCCATTGCGTCCGTTTGCGGCAGCTGCAACATTTATGAGTCCATCTTCACTGTATTTGTATCGTTCCTCCTCATCCTGTACAACATTAGCTTCGTCATATACGAGGGAAGAGAGAACTTGCCCAATACCGATTAAAGCCCACGCCCTCACAAACCTCAGAGTATGACAGTATCATGGGTGGAGCGCCTTCAGTCATGCTCTTCTTTAGCGCCTCCAAAGTCTCACGGATGCTCTTCAACTTCGCGGCAACGAGTGTCCACGGATAAGCCACAGCACAGAATCCGAGGTTGGCAAGATCCTTAGCGGACAAGTTCTGCGTCAAGCCGCCCTCGATGACTAACGATAATAATCAGTTGTTACTCTTTTCTGAATGCTGAGAGTGACTCACTGTTTGCAAAGACTGGCATGTCTAGTTCCTCAACGCACTTGCTCATGGCCTGACGATCAGGCAGGGCTTCAACGAAGACGGCATCGACACCGATACGCTTGAACTCCCGGGCACGTGTCATAGCCTCGTCCCAGCCAAGGATGAGTGCGTCAGTGCGCGCAAGTACGAATATATCCTTGCCCTCATTTCGAGCATCACAGGCAGCCTGCACACGCGCAAAAGCCTCGCCTCGTGAGACAACAGCCTTTCCCTTAGTGTGGCCACACCCTACCGAGTCGGTCAGTTGTCTAGGAGCAAATTGGAAACAACATACTCTTCGGCCAAGTCTGGTCCTCAATCATAATGCCAGCTGCGCCAGCTTCGGCAAAGCACTGCACTGTGCGCTTGACGTTCATAGGGCTACCGTATCCTGTATCTGCATCGGCCATGACTGGCACCGTCACCTGTCGCACCGCCTCCTGGATCTTGTCGCACATTTCTGCCATAGCAATGTAGCCTGTGTCGGGTAGTCCGTAAGAGCTTGCACAAGGGTAACCGGCGAGGAAAATCATGGGAAAGCCGGCTTCCTCAACAAGACGAGAAGATAGGCCATCGTAGCTGCAGGCGTGTGCGAGGATCTTGGATGGGTCGCGGTAGGCTTCGAGCATCATTGTGCGCAGGCGAGATGCCTGGAGAGATGGGATGCGACCGCGGACATTGGGAAGCGTGATGCTCTCATCACTGATTTGCCCAGGCTTGCCAGACTTAGTGGTCGCTTTCTGATCGAACCTAAACTTTTGCGAGGGTCAGTGCTTCTGCTATGGCTTTGTTCATGACTTGTAAAGGTACGTACAGGGTAGGGAACGGTTCCAACGATGGACTTCGACATATTGCGGGATTGGTAGAATATGACCTTGCGTGATTGATTTCGAGTACTGTGTGTGTCTTTAGAGAAAAGGTCCCTTCACAATTTATGTATTTCTTTTTTGGTGACCACGGCAGCTTTTCCGCGATCTTCGTTACGTTGACCGGAATGATAAGGATACTTTATGCGGAGAAACCTCGACAGGCTAGACTCGCCTCGCCGGATGGAAAGCGACGGATAGTCCAACTTTCCGACCCTAACCTGGGGTAAATCCGGGGAACCTCGTTTATCAGACTCCTAGTCGATGTACTCCGCAATGCGACAGCGGAGGTTAAAAGTCGTTCGATGTTCATCTCATCTACATCCATCATCCGGCTTCATTACCCAATCTAGCCAAATTGACTTCACCTTTGCACGATCGCCCTCGAAGAAGCTTGACAATGGCAGACATTGAACAAGGCAAGCCAGACATTCAAACAATCGAGTACATGGAAACGGCCGAAACCAAGGTGGAGGCGCACATAGTGCCAGTAGCTGAGGACGTCCAGGCTCGCATCCGTCGCAAGGTATTATCCCCCGACAACCTCTGTAATCCCCACTAATCAGATTTGACAGTTCGACAAAAAAATGCTGTCAATCGTGTGCCTCCTGTATGTCCTTTCGTATCTTGATCGAGGCAATATCGGAAATGCGAAGACTGCCGGGATCCTAAAGGACCTCCATCTCTCTGACAACGACTGGGTGTGGGTCCTCCAGGTCTTCTACATCTCCTACGTGCTGTTCGAGTGGACCCAACTGTTTTGGAAGATACTGCCGGCGCACGTCTATGTTGCTGCGTTATGCTTTCTGTAAGTTCGTTTGTGCTCCTCGATGTCGCCCTCTGTGCTGACGCTGGAAAAGTTGGGGTGCTGCAGCCATGTTGACTGGCGCCTCTCACAACAAAGCTGGTCTCATGACCGCTCGCGCGTTCTTAGGGTTCTTCGAAGCAGCTTTCGGAGCTGGTGCACCGTACTTTCTATCGCTCTTCTACCAACGCCAGGAGTTAGGCAAGCGTGTGGCTCTCCTGACAGGCATGTCGCCATTAGCGAACTGTTTCGCTTCATCGCTGGCGTACGGCATCCTCCATATCAAGGCATCGATAGCTCCATGGCGACTGCTCTTCCTGATTGGTATGTGGTATTATTCAGGCCCCACGTGAGCACGGTTGCTGATTTGGGCCTTAGAGGGAGCGCCAACCGTATTATGCGCAGTTCTTGTCTATTGCTGTCTTCCCGATTCTCCAGATACCGCGCACTTCTTGACCGACGAAGAGAAGCTGCAGGCTCGTCAGCGACTTGCCACTGTTGATCGGACAGAGAAGTCGAAAGTGAGCTGGACGCAGGTCTTTGCTGGCTTGACAGACTACCAGAACTGGGTTCATGCCACGATACACTTCTGCTGCAACTACTCATTCGCTGCTTTGTCGAACTTCTTGCCGACGATCGTCCGCGATATGGGCTACAGTTCGGTCAACGCACAAGGCTTGACAGCGCCTGCCTACTTTCTCGCCTTCTTGTGCTGTATGTTCGCTGCCTGGGGCTCTGACAGGTTTGGCAAGCGAGGTTGGTTTGTCGCTGGTTTTGCAACCATGGGTACCGTGGGCTACCTGATGTTGGCAGCGATTCAAGACGAGACCAAGACAGGACCTCATTACGCGGCCATCTACCTCGCGACATGCGGCATCTTCCCTGCGTTGGCCATCAACATTACCTGGCTGCTCAACAATCAGGGTGGCGATTCGAAGAGAGGCGCGGGTCTCGGTATCCTGGCGACGTTTGGACAGTGCTCGTCTTTCGTCAGCAGCACTCTGTTCCCATCTCGTGACGGGTGAGATATCTTTTTTCTTTTTTGCTCACGTTCGCAGACGCACTGACTTGACCTCGCAGGCCATTCTACGTTACAGGTTGCGCTGTTGGATGTGCTTTCAGTGGGTTAGCGGTGGTCTTAGCTCTTGGTCTGCACCAGAAGCTAGAAATCGAGAACCGCAAGCGCGATCGCTTGTACGGCGAGGTAGACACGGACGCGCACGTGAATGTGACTGATAGCGGAGACAAGAACGTCAAGTTCCGTTATCTCACTTAGGCTTCCTGGCCATGAGCGCGATATCGGCCGATCTCGCTGCTACCAGCATGTGTTTGTTCTGACATCGTGTTCACTGCTAGAATAGGCATCTCGTATGCAAGAAGTTTGGCCTTCATTGTCTATTTGAAGAGCTCCAGTCAAGCTTATCGATTGCTGCTCGACTTCCAAAGGTGAGATTGGGCTTGATTGTCGAAAACAGCTACATTCCTAAATTCCATATGAAGTCCAAGGTGTCATCACCCAAGCACTGTAGACCTTGAAAGTTGTCCATGCCAAATGACATGAGACTTGAGTCGAGTGGCAAGCTGAGCCAATTTGCATCTGACGTATCGATTTCTGGCACTTGCTGGAAATCCACGAGTTCGAAATGATTCGCCTCCAGCGAGGCAGCGAGGCCCGGGAACCGAGAAAGATCAAAATTCGGAGGTGTGATGTTGTGCGGCCGAGTCGAGGGCACAAAATGCTCCTGTAGCCTTGTCATGTGCATCTCGAGGAGCATCGAATAACGGCCGCCCAGATGGAGGTCGTCTGGATTGCTGTTCTTCAGCGCCACTATGACTTGCGTCAGGACCTCTAGTGCACCTTGCAACCTAGCCGGGCTGACCCCCAATCCAAGGCCTTTCAGGAGAAATATGGAAGCAGTCGTGATGTGCAGGAAGGTCCTTATCGTGCAAAACCGTAGGAAACCCAGGTCATACAGCTTAATAGCTATCTTGAGTGTATTCAGCGTGCTATTGATGACTTCCTGCACGTGCGCAAAATCGGTGGGCGTAAGCTGAAATGACGCAGAACCTGAGACAGCGCTGCTCGATTCAGCCAGGGTGCGAAACAAAATGGCTTGAAGTCCTAGAGAATACGTGTGCATCCGTGTACTCTCATACTCGAGGACGAGGAGACTGCTGAGGTACGTATCACTTGCTGTGTGGCCTGTTGTCAGCAATGCGAGATGAGAAATGATATCGGTTAGCACTCACAGAGGGTGTCATCATGGTCTTTCGACCAGGCGGTGAGTAAGGTCTGGATATGCTCTGTCATGCTGATATAGCGACCGCTGCGGATGATCTGAGATGTCGTGGTAGGGTTGGGGAAGAGCAAATCTGATATAGACCTCACGATTTTAGTCAATCGTGTCCACGCAGTGAGAAACGGAGTCCATGCGCGTCTTTGTATGTCGCTGCCTGCTTGAGAAGTATCCGAGTACACCGCCGAGTGGCTGTTGCTAGGTGTCATCATTGATCGGCGGCCAAGTCGTGAAGAGAGCTGCTCCTGGTAAACATACAAGAGTTTGGCCAGCCAAGTCTTTTGTTGCGCGACTCGACGCTCGCATTGCGCTAACCTCGTATTTGTGCTATCATGCTCGTCTTGTTCGTCAAATATGCCGAGTTCATTGCCAAGAGATAATGCGCAACTGAGCACCATCCAACACATCCGGTCTGATCTGTTGGCCGGTTCGATCACGTCCTCTCGCCATCGTGTCCTGGAAGGGCTGTCAACTGTGCTCCCGTCCTGATCACGTCGATCTTTCACAGTGAACAAGATATCTGAATCCCAGCCGTCACTAGGTGGAGGCGCGTACAGAGCTCGAGGATGCCAGTCCGTCAACAACAGCAGGGCCTCAATGGTACCCAGCGTCCGCGTCTTGGCCTTGGAGTATTTCTCCAATCCCAATACGAGGCGCATAAGTAGGTGCTGGAAGTGATCCCATAATCTCTGGTGGATCAAATAGCCTCTTGAATGCCCTCCGATAGTAGGCAAAGTGTGGTAGCGAGAAGATATGACCAGTATCATACAAGTGAGGACTGGTTCATGCGTCACTAACAGGTAGTGGTTCGACCGCTCTGCGTAGACTTGATGTCTGTGAGCTATGCTTCACAGAATGAGCGGCGGGCCGAAGCGGAGGAACTCACACTCATCCAAAATCGGACACAACGGTGCAACGTTCTTGAAGAACCTACATATTGTATTAGCATTTAGCTCCGCCAGATCGAGGCTGGGTGATCTCACATGTCCAAGTACCATACGATCTCCGGAGCTGATAGCCACCCCATACGCACAAAGCGATAAGCGTTCCAGGTGTCAGTGAGTTCATTTGAAAGGTCCGGCAACATGTTGGAACTCATATTGGCAACGGATGAAAGTGGTGTAGAAGCTGCGTTAGTAGCGTGCTGTTCAATAGGCACCGGCACTCGTGCACCATTGACTTCTCTTTCTTCGCGTTGGGCCGCCTCGAAGAGCAGATTCAAAGCGTCGTTGCCGTTTGAGACGACGGTGGTCATCATAGTATTGTTCAAGTCAGCACTGATGGAACCTTGAGAAATATCACCTGCATCGTCGCGCTGTACAGCAGTCGCTGGTAAAGCATGCACATCTGGCACGGCGCCACTGTGCGTGCCTAGGTCTATACTATCTTCATCGCCATCCTGGCTCTGGCTGACGCTCTGCCTCTGCCGTCTTGGGCCGTGTCTTGTCACGGTATATGTGCAAGGGCGCATCTCTCTGCGACACTTAGCGCATGGTAGCCCAGCGGCATACTCCTCCGCCGTGATCCTGCATTTTGCCTTCTTGTTCCGGCAGGAGATGCATGCTTGTCACAAGTTAGCCCCGAACGTGTGTAAACCCTTCGTATAGTTCCCACCTTTGTATGCTCGATGATACTGTGGTTCGGCTTGATCACCTGGCCTGTTTCTTCCAATCGGTCCAGGGTTGCTTCGGTCGTGGTCCATAGCGAATATTCGTAACACTCAGCATCGCAACGACTCCAAGGAAAGCAACGGAAACTTAAGTGTTCTTGAATAGGCCCGGCTGTCCCGTTTCGATGTCTGCTTTTGCGGGGTAGAATGTGGAGGTGGCTGCGGAAAGCACCGGATACTTTGCCAGGCCGTCCACGCGGGGAAGGAGCGCGCAGACAACGACTTCTAGCCTGACACTGCGTTGCTGGTGTGACGCTACTCAGCATCATTGGATACATGACGCTTGATCCGACGGACGACATCTTATGTGCGATCATTATCGGAGCACGTTCGTGACTGCGGGCGCTTCAAGGAGAACGCCGACAGATTGTCACGTGATGGCAATGGCGGCAGGTGGTAAACAGGAAGGCGCACCACAGCATCCTCAAAACGGTACCACGACAGACGGCGGGTCGGGCAGGAGAACTAATTTTCAGTGTCCTATGGTCGTATGTGCTCAGTTGTGGCGGCTTGTAGAATATATTCTGATTGGTTGCCCGTTTCTCGACGCAGGGGTGGTCTCCCAACTGTCATACCTATTCTAGATCCCAGTTTCCCGTAGGCTGAAGGACCATGATCGTTAGAACAAAGAAACTCAAAACGAATTCTCGACCCTTGCTTGCTTGAGTTCCCTTACGCAAGTCCACCAATTGCAACCGTTAGATATAGGTGAATTGGTTCTCGTGATAAAAGTCCTCGCTTCGCGATCCATCCCTAAAGCGACATAGCCACGGCAAATTAGGCCTACTAGCTGAACGCCGTACGCTTGTGGCAGTTAGAACCAACAGGCCATTCAATTGATTTCATCCTTTTTGTGACTGCAAATGATACCCTGGAGTGATTACCTCCGGGGCTAGATATATAAGAGCGTACCAACCTAGACAGCATTCATCTCCCAGCCTTCTAGCCACACTCTGAGCCTCAAATATAAATACACTTATCCTATTCGCATTTCATACTACTCGTTACCAACCTCTCACAGATTGGTGAATTCATCCAAGATGGTGCTCCCTTACTTCACCGCCCTCGTCTTCGGTACCATGCTTCCTGGCCTCAACCTGACCCAATACGCCGACCACTACGACAACGTGCACATTCCACTCGTCAAGTCGCTCACCGGCCCAAACTTTCCCGCCGTGCACACGCGACACTACTTTGGCGGGAATCCCGCCTTTGTAAACGCCAGTTATCCTGTCGATTGGAACAGCATGGCGACCATGGAGTTCAGAGACCAGGCGCATGCGCTGACATTTCTAAACATTATCGGCCAGCCGGCAGCGAAGGCCAAGATCGAGGAGGACGAGCATTTATTCATGGCACATGCGCCGAGGACGGTGATTGTTGGGACAGATGGTAGCGTTTCGTGGCCATAAAAGGTGTGCACGAGAGGGGAGTGTATGTATAGGAAAGATGCACTTTAGAGTTTTGATTATGGTTCCGAAGCACGGTATGGATGAATGGCGTAATACACGCACAATGGACGTAAACGGAAAACATGAAGTAGACTGATACTACGATGTGAGATAATGTAATATCTCTCATCTAAGGAAAGTAGTATTAGGCTCAAAGTGTTCTCCCCGTTTGCTTTTCAATGGATGTCGATTTAGGTACAGGTACATCTGAAAGTACGCGATTCAGGTAGCGCTTACTATTGTTCGGTGGTATAAAGGATGTTCCTTGGTACGTAAGCATCAAAGTTTCTGGAACAACAGTACGAATGTGCACCTGAGTCTACCTAGGTGTCAATCAAATTTTTGTGCTTGGAAAACATACAGCTCTGGAACTTTGTCGAGGAGGAGAACACGTCAAAGACATATTAGTTGATTTGTAAGAAAAAAGCCGCCTTGACCTGTCTCTATACTTCCGCTCACGTTGCGCTCTAGTGTGGTCGCATACTAATCGACATACGTGAGGCTCGCGTCGGCATCTGGAAAATCCCGATGATTAGCTTAAACATATAAAAAGCATTTCAGTAGAAAGCAAGGCCTGGATGAACAAAAGGTAAGATGTACGCAAGATATCTCTCATTTTGCCTACCCTCCACTCACTTCCCCGTCATGTTCCCCCCTCAGCCCCCGTATTGAGCCCCATTGTGTATATCATCTAGAATCCTCCGTGACATAATCAAGCACCCAACACCCCGTTGCAACATGTCAAACATCCCGTAGTAGATCCAACTCAGACGCAACCCAAAAAAAAGAACCCGCCTGCCGTCATGCACTCATTGCTCCGCTGAACGCCCAACAACGCCAGTCAGATCGCTCTCGGAAGCTATGAATCCTTTTGCAACGCCAAAAGTGGGGAATAGAGAAGGTAGCCACAGACAGTAGCCACAGGGAGAACAAAGTTCTCATAAAAGAAGAAGAAAAGCGCGATGAATAGAAGCGAAGTGAAATGAGGTTGAGCGGGGTGAAGATAGCCTGTATCGTTGCTCAACCATTACCGCCTCGTGGTAACACTGAGCGTCAGCTTGGGATTCCTCTCAACCGCGATCTGGAGATCCTCGTCATTCTCGATGGGGTAAAAATAATTGTCCTGTTCATCTTTGTACTCAACAATCAACTCCTCCTCTTCCTCGCCTGGCCGCTCCATTTTCCTTCTCTCAACAAGCTTATTGTAGAGGTCGATGAACTTGAGCGAAATAGGCATACGGATGACGACGCAGTTATCTTCTTCGAACCATACTTTAATCTTGAGGGCAGAGGATGTGCCTGTGCTGGTGGCTGTGGAGGTAGAGGAGTGGTTGTGGGTCATGGGCGGTGGGTTGAGGTTTGACGAGTATGCTTGCGAGGCGGTTGACTGGCCGCGCTGGTGGGAGGGGTAGTTGGAGCCAGTTGAGTAAGGTGTGACAGGTGTTGTGGCTTGCAGTTGATCTGCAGATGATTGTCTGCTCGTTCCTTGTGAAGGGTTCGATGACTGGTGTGATTGCTGTGACAGACGATACTCTTCAGCAGCGACAATATCCGGGTCTATCTCGTAGTCGCCCTGTCTTGGTGCGAAGAAACCTTTGACAAGGTGACCTTGTGTGATGTGTGGTCCTAGCTTGAGGAGGTTCTTGATGTATTCGTCGAGGTTGGCGCGGCGCCCGTTGGAGATGTTGTCCGTTACGTAGGTGACGGGCCCAGGCATGAAGGGTAGTGTTCGCTCGCCTGAGCCACTCGTGCCTGCCTCGACTGGATATGTCGCTATCAGTTGTATCTGCAGGTCGTAAAAGTCCTGGTACAGCCGCTGCAACTCCCAGTGTCGGCCATCCTCCATCTGGCACTCTATAATGAACCAGAAGATGTCGTCGGCAAAGCAGTAGCGTGGCACGCATGCCTTGATGGGTGCAAGCAAGTTGTCGGATGTGCGGTATTGGTTTCGTGGTTGCGCCGTGGAACCGTTGCGCGAGTGAGAGACCTGTATATTGTCAGCCGAGATGGGTGCGCCCGGCGTCAGACAGCTTACCGAGCCGGCCTTGTTGTGCCCTCCGTTGCTCCTGATGCTCATGCGCTCCATGCCTTGTTGCAGCGACTGTCCTGAATTTGTCTCGAGCTTTCCAAGCGGTATGCTGCCATTCTTGTAGTCTGCTGCCATCTTTTTCCACTCTTCGACCTTGGGCACGCCCGCGGCCGTGACTGCTGCCTGTGTGTCGGCGACTGCCTGGCCCGTCGTCATGTCGCGGATCTCGATGAAGGAAACGGGTATGAGGCCAGGACCGCCGAGTCGCGTTATCGGCTTTGCAACGAACCACTCGGGATTGGACTGTGCAATGACGATAATGGCCTCGCCCTCCTTGGCCTCGAGCTCGTCGGGCCGCTCTGCCTTGAAGTCGTAGATGACGATGCCGTAGACCATGGCGCCACGCCCTCCTCCGCGCGACATGCGCATCTGCTGTGTCATGATGTCCTGGGCCGAGGGTTGGGGGCTCGTGATGCGTTCTTGGTAGCCCGAGTCGTGGGGCTGCTGTTGTTGCTGATGCGGTGTGGAGGAGCGCGGCGCAGAGCCACCACTGTCGCGCACAGTCTTGCCTACGCCCTCAAAGTAGGAAACGGGTACCAGTCCACGCGTGCCGTGCAGCGGATTGCAGGCCTCGTACCACTCGCTGTCGTCTTCGCGGCCGACGACGTGCAGAAAGTCGCCCTGTGAAAAGGCCAGGAAGCCAGAGTTTGGGCTGGGGTCGGCGGGCTTGTAGTCGTAAAGCGCTTTTATGACCTGAAATGAGATGGCTGTTAGCTTCGCGCTCATCTGCCCCATCGGGAAGCGGGTGCCGGGGGCGCGCGCATCATGATATGGCGACATGGAGCGACGTGCAATGTTGTTCGACTCGGGCGCAAGTGTGCCGCCCACATGTAGGCACTCACGCAATGCGCGTGGTGCGTCCAAGAGCGAACGACTGCCCCGTCCTTGTGCGCTCACGCCTCGTAGAAGAAGCAGAAGTGGGGTGCTTGGGCCCCGACGTTGATCTACGTACCTTTTTTGGCGGGACAATGGCTATAGCGTCCTTGGGTGGAATTGAAATGTGGTGCGGGCGGTTGTCCTTCTCACTCTTCATACTCCTGCGGAACTAAAGCAACACCGTTAGTACGTACGTATGCGGAGCGTGACTCGACCGGCGCAGCGGCGTGGGTGGCGGCAAAAGCAAAGCAACGCACCTTCATCGTGCAGCGTGAACGCGACTTTGCGCAGCGAACGTCCCGGTGTAGGGAGAGATCAGGAGGTCGAGGGTTGGATGTGATCGCTCGGGGTGTGTTGCTACTATGACTGTCGACCGGGAATGCGGCGTGTGCGTGCGGGGGCGAGTACGCGGCGGATTGAAGCTGAGTTTGAAGCGTGCACCGGCCCTCCAGAGACGATGGTGAGGCTACTTAGGTGGGCGGCGATACTCGTCGTCGTCAGGTACTGCAAGAGGCGCAGTCACTACGGGGAACAAGAAATGAGTGGGTGCTCTCACGCTGCGAGGGATCCCAGCTACTGCACACCACTTGGCGATTGCTTCCTGGACCTCTGTGGCCCTCTTCTCGGGTCACACTTTGGGGCGGCGACGCTCCTGGCACGCCTCGGAACAAACGAGATGCGGGCAAAGGAACGCGCCAGATCCGCTTCCCCTTTGTTCTTCCGTAATGACTCCAAACGCTGACCCGGAATGTGCAGTGTCTACCAAGATACAAATATGCCCGACCAGGTGGAGCTTCAGCCTGCCAAACGTCTAGCTGCAGGTCCACCACAATTCGCGTCTGTCACCCGCAGCCCCCCCAACTTCCGCGTTGCTTTCATACCCTTGCAGCCAATCACGAGCCCTACTATGAGACGATGCTAATGCCTACATTGACCATGCCATCATTTCCACATGCAAACCTAAACCCAACACTCTCCTCCTGTCTGTCATAGATAGCGTTGTTCAAATCTTCTTCCCATGGTTAATGCTTGACGCGGCCCGAATGAAACATTTCTCACCCCAGGGTCTAGCAACTATCCCGTACAATTTCACAACGCGCTTCACATGCTCAACGCAAACTCCATGAACCAATGCATTGACGACTACACGAACGCCTGCATCCTCTGAGTGGATATCACTAGCGCCAACCTCCACTGAAGAACTACGCCCTATCCAATCAAACCCTCTATGCCCTCTTCCGTCATCTCATTGGCTCAGTCAAGCCGCCCCAGCTGGCATTCACAAAGGAACACACCCAGCCATGGCCCAAACAATGGACAATCGAAAACGCGGCAGCCAACACCTCACGATCAGTGCTATGGCCACATTGTTGCTCAATCTTTGCAGGTCCGTGGGACATACTGCCGTGATGCCGGTCTTGCCGACCCCACGTGCAGTCGGACATACCCGAGCCGAATGCTCTGAGACACAGGGACCACCACCATCGAGCAGCCAGCTCGAATCCTACATGGCCATCTAGGCCAACTCCACTCTACCCCATTTTGTTTTCCAGTCCACTTTTTCATCCATGTCCATGACGTACCAAAAGCTCGAAAGAACCCATTTTGGCTAGTGATGAGCAACATCTGAGACATTGCATGTATGAGAAGAAAACTAGAAGATTCCGCGCATCCAACGCATCAAGCGGGTGCCCCACGTTCCGTCTACTGTCATCGAGAGAAGCAGCGTTAAACACCGGGGGGTCGTGGCTCGAGACATGAGTGACGTGCCAGGTGACGCAGGGTATCGTAGAGGATTAGTGCAATTGAAAATTCGAAATCGTAATAAGATACTGGAGAAGATGAAAGGAAGGTGCTGCTTGCTCGGAGGTCGACTCATATTTGGCCCTTGATGTCTACTTTGCTGAATGCGGCAGCACGGAGGCTTTCGAACTGTGATGCGGCTTCTCTGATCCTGACGCGGTACTGACGATCGCCTTTGTCTTCAATGACGTTTTGCGCACCGTGCGTTTCGAGGAATTCACGGCATATCTCATCATTGTCGAAACCAAGTTCGTCAGTGAGGAAACGGAGTGTGACATTTACGTATCTGCAGCTTGTTAGTGTATGACCGGCGTAGAGTCAAGTACGTATACATACCCTCTGGACATATTAGCTAGAGCGTTGAGGCGCTCACGCTCGACGAACATGTCCATGAGATAAGCGCCCATGTTTTGTGCTTCGAGATACAGTCTGAAGAACTTATGGTAATTGCCAAGAGCCAGCGAAGATCGAACATCAAGAGCATGCTTGATCCATTCGTGAGATTTGTCTGCGAGGGTTAATTCTGCCAACATGTCGTTCATGTCGGTCTTGTTGCACGTATATACGAAGTAGAGAATGCGATATGCCTTGAACTCGGCCGGATTGCCTCCCAAATTCAGCGCATAAAGTGCCTTCAACTGCGTCTGGCACTGGTTATACTCACCCAAATCTCCCTTCTCTAGTGATATCCGGGCGTGAATCTCGTACACCTTGACAGTGAAGGCGTTCTTGATGTGTTGGACAGTGAGGTCCTGACGGAGCGATTTGAATTGGTTACAGATGTAGTTGTAGTTCTTGTCCGCTTTCCACTTTTCCACTAGCATGGCCAAGGTCTTCTTGAGCACGTGGAGCGGTCGAACGGTTTCAGCCTTGGGCGGAGCGGTAAGGCGGAAGTAGCTCTTCTCGAGATTCTCGTTCGTTCCAACAACAGGTCCAGTAGGCATGTCGTCTTCGTCCTTCCGTGGCGAGCCCCAAGGGGGAGTCGTCTTGGTACCGTTGTGGCCGAGTTGAAAGCGCTGTCGTCGCTTGTCAAGCTCAGCCTGGTCAAACTTACTTGCGGCATCCGCGAGGACGTTCTTCTTCTGGCGCTTCTCATTGTGTCCGTCGCTAAAAGTCATGCGAGATGCTAGGTTAGTTTTGCGCCATGGCGGGACATTGGCTTGTGTTTGTTCGACTTGCGACTCCTCAGCTTCATGAGCATTGCGCTTCTTTGATTGGGGTGGAGATTGGTTAGTGTGTGTGACTGAGCCATTCATGTATGCAGGGTGCATGCCGTTGGCAACGGCAGTGGTAGGCATTCCCATGGCCGCCGCCCGTCGCTCCTCAAGAAGAAGCTCCTGAGGAAGAGGAAATGTGGGCCAATGAACTGTGTCGTGCGAGTTGCGCTCAGCAAACCAGCCGATGGTTGTCTTCAATCGTGCCTGCATGTCTGCTTGGGAGATGCCTGGGATGGCGTTCTGCGGATCGAAAGCTCGCCTCACGTACTCGCGAACGGCTGGAGGCCACTCGACCTTCTTCTTGGGTGCTTCGGGAGCCATAGCTGACTGCTGCCGTGTGTGAGCGTGGGCTGGTTCTCTTGTATGAGTGTGAAGACTAACAGGCGCGGGCGCGACTTGGAGGGTGGTGCGTGGATTGACTGTGTTATAGGCGGGTGACTGCATTGGCCGGGACCACGCTACAGTAGCCGAGGGCAAAGACATAAGCAGGCAAGCAAGGCAGAAAAAGCGAGAATGGAGTTGGCTGTTGGGTGAGTAGTTGCAAATGGACAAGAGAGATGTGCGAGAGATGGCGCGCGCGCGGGACAGGTCTATTGTGTCGCGGTGTGGAGGTGAGGGTGAAGCGACGGCCCGCTCAACTGATTTGCATCGCGCCTTCCTTGGCGATGACTAGCGCTGTGCTAACCGTAAGCATGCTAGCTTCTGGCCAATGACGATGGCTGGGCTCGGTGAATGCATGCGGAATCGGGCATCGTCGACTCGATCCAATGCGATGGCTGCACCTCGCATATCTTTACTTGCAGATGGTCTGAATGTTCTTGCATCAGCTCGACCTCACTACCGCACTGCGCCCGTCGCTCCTGCCGGAGGAGACGCTCCTTTTCGTCCAAGACGCCGTCGGGCTTTATGAGGGGTACGCGCATGTTCGCGACAGTTGCTATCCGCTGCTAATCAACCGCATAGGAAGTTCAAGATTCCCCAGTACCAGAATGGCCAGTCATACTTGACTTCACATCGTGTCTGCTACGTTGACCATAGCGAGCCACGCAAGAACTCCGTCGCCATCTTCCTCAAGGATGTCGAGAAACCAGAGTTCTATGTATGCACCGGCACATGTGCAAAGGACAAGCACACAACGCTGACTGCACATAGGCTGGCTTCCTCAAGTCGTCACCCAAGATCACACTTTATCCCAAGCCCCTGAAGCAGCTGTCGCGTGGCTCGCCTATACCCCCGAATCCACGAGTCGCATCATCGTCATCAACTCCCCCACGACATAGCAGTCCCGCACCGCCACCTCCGGCAAGCGCAACGTGGGTGTGTCCCATATGTTCCTTCTCGAACCCGGTTCCATCCAATTTCGATCCCGCGCTTGCCTCCCGCACGCCCATACCGCCATGTCTAGCATGCGGAATCAAGCCGCCTACAGTACATGTAGTCAAAGCAGCCATAGCAGCAATCTCAAACAGACCAGCGCCGGGCCCGCCACCCAAAGACACGAAGAGTAGCGCTCCTGCCCCTACAAACAATGGAGGGACGTCGTCATGCCCAAGGTGTACCTATCAGAACCATCCTTCTCTGCTCAACTGCGAGATATGTGGTGCATCTTTAACAACGGCCGTGGATAAGAGATTGGATACTCTCCAAGATCTCGATAGATCGCAGTCCCCTGGACCAGTCCTCTCATCACCTTTGCAGTCTGAATCTGTCGAATGCATCAAGATATCGTTCCGCGCAGGTGGAGGACCGATATTCTACGAGCGGTTGAAGAATGCTTTAGTTCAGCGTAAATGGTTGCTCCAAAGCGCTCCGCCAATTCCCAAGCCACGGCCGTCTTCAGGTACCTTTGACGACAGCTATACGGCTATGTCTGACGGTTCATCGGCAGAGGTCGACCGACCTCGTGTAGTTGGCATTGCGGGGCTGGAGCGACGAGGCTTGGAGCAAAGACAGAACAACGAGGCCATGATAGGCAGTGCATTCGAAGACCTTGACGCGCTGATGACTTCCGCGAAGGAGATCATAGCTCTGGCGGAACAATTCGCATCGCAGGCCAATCTAGGTACCAACGGTAGCTCGGAAGCCAACACGCTGGCATCCCAATCCGCTTCCGCGCTTGGTCTGGTAACGACCAAGGACATGCTCGGTACAGGTTCTGGGTCTGAGTCGCTGTACGTATCAGAACTATCAAGGAACTTGGCTGAATGGCTTACGGACGACACCCGCGGCATACTCAAAAGAGAGGGCGGTATTATGACCTTGGTAGATTTGTGGGCTGTCTTCAACCGTGCAAGAGGTGGCGTTGAGCTCGTTAGCCCGGCCGACTTTGAGAAGGCAGCCCGAATGTGGGATACATTGAAGCTTCCCGTGCGTCTCCGCAAGTTCAAGAGCGGGCTCCTCGTTGTTCAAGGACGCGATCGCACTGATGAAAAGACTATCGCAAGTCTATTAGCCTGGCTAAAGACACTGCATCAAACGCCACCAAACATGGACGTCACTTGGGATTGGCAAGCATTTGGCAGGGGTGTCACAGCTCAAGAGACGGCAGAAAGATTCGGTTGGAGCGTCGGTGTTGCGACGGAAGAGCTGGAGATGGCTGAAGAAGCGGGCGCACTTTGTCGCGAGCAAGGTATTGATGGGTTCAGATTCTGGGAGAACTGGCTGGTCAAGATGCCCGAAGTTATTGCCAACGTGTAGTCAAACAGAATGGAACACGCTCTCATTCGCTCACAAAAGGAGCATGTGCAAGGCTTTTGCTGGCACTTCTATGGTAGTAAATGACAACCTTCCACCTCATCTTCAAAGCACCGCTGGCAAATCATCTCCATGATCTATCTTGTATTCTCCTGCAAAAGTGCCACGAACATTTCGACCAGGAGGTTTCTTGAACAGTAGGTCCGGGTCGCATGTTGTTGCAGTGGTGTATATGAGCTTCACTGCATATCCGACTGAGCAAACGCGCGTGGACCCATAGAGTGAACCCAATGCGATCAGGCACCAGCCGCAGGGGCTTCCTTAAGCCAATCGCGCATTTACCGCTCCTTCCATTAGGGTCCAGGGTCCATCTGTATTGTGCCCTCGTATCCCACAACATCGGGCCTCACTTGCACAAGACCTCTCCTGCATCTACTGATCTTCCATCAAATTCAACTGGCGAGTATGGCCTTCACATCGACTATGTAAGTGTTCTTGAGTCTCGCGACGTGCTATACTTTTGTTACAGTAACTGACGTGTCGGGTGCAGGACGTGCGCAGGTGACACCAAGACTATGCAAGCTGTAAACAGCAAAGGCACAGGCAAGAGCGCAGGCACGAAGCGAGCCATAGACGGAAGCGGTTCAGAGTCTCCGAGCAAATATCAGAAGACAAAGGCGACCACCGTTGAAGATGCAGTCATGCCAGAAGAGGTCAAAGAGCCTGTGGAAACACGGGCAGGAGATCCAGACCAGGTTTTCAGATTTATGGATCTACCAGGGGGTTGGTCACTGCCACACATTTCTGAGCTAGGATGTACTGACTGTAGCCAGAACTTCGAAATCGCGTATATGGGATGGCAGTAGAGTGGAGCTATCGGTGCTTCCCAATGACATACCAAAAGCCAAAGAAATCTAGACACCGGAAGCAAAATTCAGATGACGAGGACCGCCGAACAGCCGTCAAGCCGCTTCCTTATATAGGGTTGACTCAGGTTTGTTCGCTCATTCGAACCGAATTTCGACCTCTGTGGCTATCAACACATCGCTTCCCGCTTTTCGTATTGGAGAGCTACTTCAAGGCCTTCTTCCCAGTACTCCGCCGGTCCTCGCAGATGGATGGAAAGAGCCGGAAACGTATCGAAAGCTACCATGACCCTGCTGGTACCCTCCGTCTTTGGGTCAACCAAGATTACATAAGAGATATCGATGTTTTCCCCCTCCTGAGGTTTCATCTCCGATTTCCTGCCTATACCATGGATATCATGTGCGCTCAGCTTGAGACCAAAGCCCCTCTCACGAAGTTCTTTACAGCCCTGATCAACAACGCCAGTTTAACATGGGTTAAATACATCAAGCAGCAGAGCATTACACAGGTTGTGTTGAATGCCGAGTTCTATGCAGGTCAACCTCTGAGAGCGGCACTGCATGTGGTGATCAAGCAGAGGCAGATGTCGGATTGGGTTGAGCCAGGCGGGCATTTCATGGCTCCCCTTTGCACGGATCTTAGGAGAAGTCTTGGTATTGAAGATCTGAACTGCCACGTCGACTTTGGTATAGATTATTGGTAATTGGCAAGGCAGGTACCATAGGCTATGACAAACTCGTCGAGGTGTCGAGAATATTGCGCAGGTCTAGATGGGCATCACTGGCCACAGACCTTTGAGTCCTCTACAGCATAATCGGATCTTGTCATTATCGTAGACCATAATGCATGACATTTGGTGTTCTACATATGAATCATTATGCGGCTATTTTACACACTATGCTACCGCATCACATTGATTAGGACTGAGACTGCAGCTTCACTACCACTGTAGATGGATGATCTAGGCTTGTCAGTACATGCTCAAGGTCGAAGCGGAGGATACTGACCCCCAAGAAGATCTGCGAAGACCCCATCATCTTCTGCCATCAATGCAGCATCTGTGTATATTTAGCATGAGCACGACATCGCCACTACAGTTCACTTACTGGCAAACTTCAACTGGTACGACTCGCCATCCTGGCTTGCAGTAACTTTTTGCACAGGCATATCAGTGTCTGCCTTGAACCACCACACTTGCTTTGGCAGGAAGCTGCGATCCTCTACCAGCGACCGCCCGAGAATGTGACCGTTACATTGAAGACGACTGTCTTTGAGCTCAAAAACAGCTGCTTCTTTTCCCGTTTTGGCATGCGTACGGTCTTCGGCGTTGGCGTCGACCTTGGCGATCGGACTGCCATTGATTTCGATGGTGAAAGGTGCTGGTAGGCTGTCCATGTCTTGTGACGAGTAGATGCGGACTGATATCAGGATCAAAAGAAATAGTCCAAATACCCACAAGAGGTTGCGACGGCCCTTGGAATCAGCTGGCATTCGCTCTGGATAGTGGTAGGTACTACAGAGGGCTGAGATGCTGTCAGGAGTATTAGTAGCAGGATGATGCGCCACGGACGCTGTGCATCTATGCAAGGCAGCAGTCAAAGTACCCTGTGTTGGCGGCAAATCCTGTATGAGGCTGAAGGTACTGCGCTAGTGTGTCTTGCATGCGTTACCTAGATCTACTGGTCGGCGCATGAACAACACGTTGACGAGAGATGTTTACGTGTGGCAATGGCGTTATCGAGGTGGTACCGAGGTTGGCTGTGGGCGAGCGCTGAACGCAATTCCTCATCTCAGCCACTCCGCATGCCGTATACCACCAGCAAGAACACCTGCGATCTCCATACCAGAGCTACTATGCATGAGTTCCAGCGCCGTTGCGAAGATCGATACTAACTCCGGCACTCAGCCGGCTCACGCGCGCACCGCCAAGATCTTAAAGCTCCGGTCTTTCGATAGCTCCCCCATCGTCCTAACGTCTCCTGCCTTTTCTGGCTCAGAGCCGGTGACGACCAACGAACACGACAATGCGACAGTCCTTAGGCTCGCCATCTCCGAGGTCGCAATCATACGTGCCGGGGCCAAGTGCGCGAGTGTTTCGCTAGCAGCCCACGCGGACCTATCCGTTGTGGCAGGTCAATTCTCCTTCCTTTTGCCCTTCGACGTACTAGGCACAACTAAGCCAACAAGAACACACCATTCGTCCATCCAAGAATCGCATCCCATGCTGATCATGTAGGGTGATATACATACCCTGCATCGTGGTTCGCCTACATTGACATGTTACAAGAACCCGGTCGGCGCTTCTGTCGGTTTGCGCACAATATGTGGCAAAATCACTTGCCTCTTCAGGAGAGAAGACGTGACTGCGCCAGACACTGGGACAAGTCGTAGCGATTCAACGGCGCCAGCGAGATCCAGGACTATGGCAAACAAAGTGCGATGCCACTTCGGCTTTACTATGGCAAGGATGTAGAACCGTTACAACCTCCTGCTATCTAGGGAACAGCGTCGCTGGTCCTGCTACTCACGACATACACACAGCCATGTACACTTTAGACGAATACGTCATAATGGCATGAGACCACAAAGGAGCTATTCTTGTTTGCAACATGTTTCAAGGTGTGGCTGTGACCACAGCCCTGTGAGACTTTGAGATAAGGGGCGAAAAAGCAACGATCTGGAGAAACCGATCCGCAGAATGCAGCTGTGAGGCAAAGCTGGCCTTGATCCTGGTATACGGGAGCAACCGCTGGATCAGCTTCTCCTCTCGCATTCGCTGCCAGGCAATTAGCTTGAAAGCTTATACTACAGGCAGATAACGTACCTACATGGGCAGGATCGCCGAGCCTCCACTGGCGCGCCTAAGGTACACTGGCGGACTTCATGTTAAGAGTTTGCCAAGTCGTAGCGGACACCCAATTCGGAAGGACAAACTACACACTTAGTCGATCACGCTTGGCATCTCCGGACAACACAATCGCAAGGTTGCAGTGTAAGGATGCTCAGATGCTCAGGGGACCATAGCCTGCGTATAAGTATAGAGTTGTTTCCCTTCCTTTTCATCATCAGCCAGCTCAGTCAGTCGCTTGTCTCTTCACTTCAATCACTTTCCAATCCTACTCCGCGTAGCCTCATTCACTCGAAACAATCATCATGCGTTTCCAATCCATCATCGCAATCGCGCTTCCTGCGCTCGTCCTTGCGGCTCCCACTCCTCAAGACCCCGACTACGAGTTCCCTGAGGATGCTCCCGCCGACGACATTGTTGGTGGAACCACTGCCTCTGCGGGCGAGTTCCCCTTCATCGTCAGCCTTCAACGCAGCGGATCCCACTTCTGCGGTGGCTCTCTGTTGGACTCTACTACCGTCATCACTGCTGCTCACTGCTCCGTCAGCTCCGTCATTGGCTCAGTCAGCGGTCTCCGTGTCCGCGCCGGCAGCCTGAACAAGAGCTCCGGTGGAACACTCGTTGGCGTATCTTCCGTTACTGTCCACCCAAGCTACCGCAGCTCGGGCCAGGACTTCGATGTCGCCATTTGGAAGCTCTCCACTGCCGTCCCTACTAGCAGCACCATCGGTTACGCAACTCTCCCTGCTTCCGGATCCGACCCCGCTGCTGGATCTACTGCAACTGTCGCCGGATGGGGTGCCCTTACTGAGGGCGGCAGCAGTCCCAGCACTCTCTACAAGGTCTCCGTCCCGATCGTTTCCCGCACCGAGTGCCGCTCATCCTACGGAACCTCTGCTATCACCAACAACATGTTCTGCGCTGGATACACCACTGGTGGTCGCGACTCTTGCCAGGGTGACTCTGGCGGCCCCATTGTCAACTCCGCCAAGACTCTTATTGGTCTCGTTTCTTGGGGTAACGGCTGTGCTCAGCCCAACTTCCCTGGTGTATACGCTCGCACCGCCGCCCTTCTCTCCTTCATCAACTCTGTTTAAGCGCTCGATGAAGGGATTTTCTTATGAAAGATCACTTTGACTCTCTGGGAGAGTACGATGATTGCGAATGATGACACTAGCAATGCGCTACATGGCTTGGATCATGGATCATGGTTTCTTAGACCCATGCTAAGGATACCTTTTTTTGTAAATATCTATTGGTACAAATATGAACCCCACATTTCAAAAATGACGCTTTGAACACTATGACATCGAGTGCCAGCATTCTCATATATTGGTATACGTGGCAGACTATTGAGATGCGTATATTTGGCCTGTTGGGATGAATTATTTTTTGGAGTCCGGCGCGACGGCCTGTCCGAGGCCTATGCGATCGGACGACGCGCAACTCCAACATCCTATGACGTGTTATAACGGCTCTCGACCAGCGACCGGATCCCCTCAAGCCTTTTTGTTAAACAAGCTTTTCGGAAGAACCGAGAAGAAGCGACCGTTATATGGGTTGATGCTTGTGACTGACAGAATAAGGTAAAGTTTCTTCTTTTGCAGTTCTTTTTTTTTCGATTCATCTTTGAACCTATTTTGATACATGTCTCGAACAAAGAGAAGAACAACCCGTGAAGGGGAAGAGTCCGTGTAAAGGTGTCTAATGCTGGGATCAAACAGCTGCAACAGCTGCACGGACGGCCCTCTATCAGAACGTGAAATACTAAAGCATGATTCTATGGAGACTGATTGTGCAGTTCTCGAACTTGCAGCAGATGTGCAGAGGTAAAACGTTTTCGTTTCAGAGAGCATACCAGACCTGTAATGCAAAGAATATCCTACAATGAAAAACGGAAAGCGTTCCATTGGTGCTTTCTGCCCTACGGCTATATTTGGGTCCAGAGATTGGTTTCTCCCAGCTTGACACGATCTCTACACTCTAGACACGATTTCAATAGTTCTGCCCCATACAGTTGGCATGTCGTTCCATTGTTCTTAGTACAAGAAGAGGGAAAGCAGTTGCTTCATGCTAAAGAGCAAGTGGAATAGAAGAGAATGCGCTAGCCATTCAAGATACATGTTCTTACCAAATGGTGAAGCATGGCGAAATTAACGTGTAGTCGTTAGGAAAAATGATGGCGATTTTTTCTAATGCTCTTCCCAATTCTCTCGTATAGGAGCATAATCTACAACCTTTCAAGAATTCCAAACAAGTACAGCAATTAGTTGGTCCTTCATGACTCATCATTACAAGGGGGTTTTGAAAGCATCCCAGCTGTCATCTCAAAGTAAAGTATACAAAGTTAGGCCAACGGTACGCAACATGTTATCATCGACGCGCCAACCACGCGGCTTAGTCTCATGAAAGTACCCATCGCTTAGTCGCCGATCTCTTGAACAGAAGGTCTGACAGTGACGTGGCGCTTTTGAAGAGTACACAAGAAGCCATACGTTGAGCTAAGTGATCAAAGAGATTCTGCAATAGAAAAGCGCCATCATGGTGGCATATATTGGGGTATTGTATATAATAAAATGTACACGAATTAATCGAACTCACAGCTCAGTGCCGCACAAGCTCTTCCGTATCCTGGCTCTCGTCTATCGCACAGAGATGACCATTAGTATCGTCCGCTTTCCCTTCGTCCCACACCAAGACTACCGTACTGAGTACTCCTTCCTAGGCTACCCGCCTGACCCAAAGTCTTTTCTCCCCTCTCCCTCTCGGCGTTCAAGTTTCCAAGACTGATACGCTTCAGAGGGCTGACATCCCGCTTGCTCGGACTAGCCCTGCGCTCAAAGGCGCCACCTAGACTGTCCCTCCCACGGCTCGCACTCCTCTCGCCATCCTTTATAAAGTTTGCACTTGCCGACTTTCGTAGAGGAGACGCGGCATGAGTGTTTATCCCCAGATAACCGCCGTCAGCAGGCTTGCTGTTGGTCCTGGGAATAGTGGGTGCTTGACGGAAGGGGTTGGGTGTTTGCGAGGGTCGAATAGGAGAGGAGAAGTCAGGACCTGTTGCTGTGGATGTGCTTGCATACTGCGAGCTGCTGTGGTCTTGGTGGAGGGAGGGTCTACGTCTCAGGGATCGCGTGACAGACGGAGAAGCCATATCGTCAGGGTCGTATTGTGAGGCGTAGCTTGCGTTCGGGTTCGTACGGAAAGTGCGGCGGTTAACAATGGTGGTTGGCGTATATGTGACGACTGAGCTCGCGAGATCACTGCTGCTGCCCTTGACGCCGACACTCGAGTCACGGGTTCGGTTCTTTGAAATGGTCTGGATACCAACGTCGCGGCACGGCTTCTGCAACGCGGGATGAACGAACTTGCTATCGTACTCGTGAAGCACTTGGCGACTGATCAGAGAGTTGTCCTTGGCCTGCTGCATGAAGGAGCTCCTAAGCCACCAAAGATGAAGCGACAGCGCTGCTCCGATGAAGATAGTCGTGGTCACCCTGACACTCGGTCTCGGATCCAACGGAGCGACTGGGAGGTTGAAGTAGTAGAGTACCACGTGCAACGGGCTGAACAAGCAGAACAACTCCAGACACAGCGGATTTGGATCCCAAACCGCCACCTCCCAAACGTCTCTGCCCTCGACAGGATGCGCCCGACTCGCCGCGTTGTTCTGCACCAAGTTCCTCACAAACTGCATCGGACTCGCTGCTGCAGGCGATGAGTCGACCCTAACGCGCTTCGCACTAGGTGTCTGTGGCGCAACATCGACGCTCTGCTCGAAGAGACGGTAATACCTCTTCTTGCCCCAGACCAGCCACGCATTGCCAAAGCTAGCCACACCCAGCACCAGCACCAGCAGGCCCATGATCCACTTTATCCATCCTGGGCCCTGCACCTCGTTGAAGACGCCATCGTCGTCCGAGGCCGTGGATGCGCCGCTGTTGGCTTGGGCGAGAACGAAGAGTAGGTTTGCGCCAAAGCCAATGTACAGCGCATAAGCAGATGCAAATTCTTCCCAATCGGAGCTGTTGAGCTCTTCGGATATCCAGATGAGCCAGTCGGACAGGTCAAAGTAGGCTTTTATGCGTTCCGAGAGCGGTGCGCGGCGCACGACAGGAGGCATGGTTCGGCTGTATTACGATTATAGTCCCTGGGTTAGAGTTGTGGGTTGTATAGGAGAGGTAAAGAAAAAGAGCGGGGTAGTGGTGAGAATCAGGTCGGCATGGCGGTGTTGAGACAAGAAACGACGATGAGGAAAGAGCGCGTGGTGAAAGAAAGGACAGTACAAACAGTTGGCCCAACGCGGACTAGGCCGTGGTCCCGCCCATGACGACGGCGCGCGGGAGCTCCAGCTTCAGCAGCCAAGCTCCGACCTCACGACAGCTGCCTCACGAGCTATATCGCAATGGCAGCACCAGCGGCACAGTACAAGGACAGGCAGTTCCTGGCCGTCATAGGCGATGAGGTGTGCTTGTCGACAGATCCTCACCTGGCGGGTCAAGGGCGCTAACCGGTCGCAGGACACTTGCACGGGCATGCTGCTTGCCGGCGTAGGCGTAAGCTATTGCGAGCTGCAACGCGCGATGCGAACAGGACATTGACGCAGATCACAGCATGTTACCCAGCCACCAGACAGCCAGAAGAACTTTCTCGTTGTGGACGCAAAGACCGAGACCTCGGCCATCGAAGCAGCATTCGACCGCTTCACCACCGAGCGCAAGGATATCGCGATTCTACTCATCAATCAACATGTACGTGTTACCTGGCCCGGACATGGCGCTCCCAGCTGGACAAGTGACGCTGGAGTCGTTCTTGGACACGGTGCGAAGGACACGACTGACCGCTGCTAGATCGCCGAGAGGATACGACACCGGGTTGAGACATACACGGCTGCTTTCCCTTCCCTTCTCGAAATTCCGTCCAAAGACCACCCCTACGACCCTGAGAAGGACAGCGTGCTGAAGAGGGTGAGGAGGCTATTCGGAGAGTAGACGTTGAACGCGGAAACTGGCAACGCATGGAGAGGGTCGCATGTGTCGGATACACTACGCATGGCTCTAGCACGTGGCGTCCACCACGGGCAGCTTTGTGTACATACAACATTCAACGTGCGCAGATATGATATCCATTACAAAACAGGGTCAAAGAGTCAATCGTGCCACAGAGTATATGCATGTCCGTCGTATCTACATTAAGCCATGGTCCATCCCTACGTCCAAATCCACACGCAAAACAGTAAAGCCAACCTCGCACTGGTATCGTGATTCAAGACATGAAAACAATTCGCCAACATTTGGTTACAGCTCGTTCCTTCGCCTCAATCGCTCTTGCACAAGCCCGGCGAGGGGCCCAGACATTTGCACTCTCGGCTGTCCAAACTTGACTTTACTACCACTGCCCGTATTACTGTCCTCCGTATCTCCCCTACATGTGTGAACATCAGATCCCATCGCTGCTCGTCGTGTGTTGTGGCGGCGAAACGAAGGTGAGGCAATTTACCGGTGGAAAGCGATCTTGGCGGTCAGGCAAGTAATCTTGTCGCCGTCCTTGGTAAGGACGTCTGCGAGAACAGTGTACTGGCCCTACTGGTTGTTAGTATTAATTCGCATCTTGTCAGGCTCTTCGAACGCACCGGAGGGATCTCCCTGGGCAGGTCAACATCCTTGGTCAAGCTCATCTCGCCCTTCTTGAGCGGGCACTCGAGATCGCCCTTCTTTATCGTTTCGCAGCCGTCTGCATTCTGGTTGATGAGTGTGATGATGCCGTACTTGACTTGCAAGTGCATTGTGAAACCCTCACCGACTTCCTCCTTGAAGTCGCCTGTGGCCTTGATGCTGAGCGTCTCGCCACTGTACCCAGGTTAGTTTCTCGCTTCACACTTCTCAAGACTTGCGAAACTACCACACGTGTAGATGCGCAACTCTCACAAGACTCCAACAGGGATCACGTACGGCTTGGGTGGGTTGGGGCTCAGGTCAACCTTCTCAATCTTAAGAAGATCGTTGGCTGGGTCACCGCAGAAATACAAGGGGTTGTCGCCTGGGACCTTGTACTCTTCCTGGATCGTGACCTGGTCGCCACCCATCCATGAGGGCGATGCAGAGACAGAGACGGCGCTTAGCGCGGCGAGCAAGAGGGTGGTGAGCTGCATGGCGGCGGTGAAGACAGCTGCGGTACTAGAGACGAGCTGTAGTGTTATAGTCGCGCGATAAACACGACGGGAAGAACTTCGATGTGAATTCGAAGTTGGGGTAGGATGGTCGGGGTTGTTGTGGAGAGTGGAGAGCTCTGGTAGTGGTTGAGGCTGGCGTCCAGATAGCGACCGCGGTCCATGTCCATGAGGCTGGGGCGAAGCATGGACCCTGCAGCCAACGTCATCGCTGTTGGTCACGCACCTGCGTTAGTCTTGTCCTAGAGCCATCTGGGGTTGACATCCACACATCTTGTGCATAAAAAGAACTGCTGCCGGGAAGAAACAGCTCATCTCAATTCGTATGCACGTGTACGACAATCTCTGGCCGAGTTAGGTAGCGCCTATCTGCCCAGAGATCCTCTCCACGGCGGCACCACGTACAAGGGAAAAACCAAGTAGGTATAGAGACAACAAGCCCTACCTTGCAGCTTACATTAGCTCCTATTAAAAAACTTGTAAAAGAAGTACTCCCTAGGTATGCTCTAAAGAAGTGTTTAGTTTCTCTCTTTGATGTAGTGGCGGCCAGATCAAGATGATCCAACTCGGCGGCAGCAACTGCGTAGCGACTCCCCGAAACCATAGTAAATGCACGCCATTCCGATCGGATTGTCCTTGAAGTTGCTCGCCATCAGCAGTCCGCCCGACGGGGCATGTTTGCAAAGTTCATGGCATAAGAAACTTATTCGGCCGCCCCATGCGTCTGGAACATGGGCAGTAAGAGAATGTCTGTCTTAAAGAATTGCAGTCGTTGGAAGCTTTCAGCAGTCAAACAAGCATGAGGTGTAGTAGCTGTCACGTCCGGTTATCATATCAATCATGACCTTACCTGTCGGGATTATGAGAGCATCCTCAGCCGAATTAACATAGTTACCCGTTTATCCTTCCGGGCATGCAGTTTTAGGGTTTACAGCGTAGTTCGCATCCGCATCGATCTTCTGAGTACCAGTTTACCGCATTTCCAATTCCGGTGGAAGGATTGTAACGGAACACCCTGCTACTAGACTCGTTATCAACAAGGTTTGCACGAACTTGAAAGCTTGTAAACCAAATTCAGGTGTCGTTCATGCAGCGATATACATGCCCTGCAATTCCAGGGGGGAACATGGTGCTTCCCCTATGTCTTCCCTCAATTCGAAGGTTGTTCAGAAGGCAGTTCAAAAGCGCTCACGAAATGACGAAAACCATGATCAAGAGGAGCTCAAACAGTTGTACGACCGACATGGCATGATCAAGTGCCCCATATGGCACCGTGACATGCCAAGAAACAACGTAGCTCTAGGTACGCTTGTACACCGGATGTTGCCACTGCAACGTTTTGGAACGATCAGCAGAGCCTCCAAGTCCTCGGACTTCGAGCCGTTCGAGAACCTGCATCCGTACGTTATTTAAAAGTATGTAAGTATCTACTAGTCTATAAAGTCGTGCAAAAGGTGCTAATGTGCGTTTTCAGCATATACCTTCAAAGAAATTTAGATTTTCCAAGGACACCTGCATGCTACCATGCGCAGAAAGACTCATCGTAAGATCTCTTCATGTCTCTCTTCATCAAAACTTTAACTACGCAATAACCATTTCTAAGCATACTGTTGCAAGTATGGAATCATGGTAGACGGTCAAACCCGGAACCTTGTTAGTCAGACCAAACCGATCACGCTTTAGCGCCGGGTGGACTTAAGACTGTCAGCTGGCTGCAGTAGGCCAAGACGTCACTTCATCAAGGGGAAAATATGCAACAAGCAACAGCAGGCATCTCCTCTGCAAAAACATGACGCCGCACGGTAATTGCATCTGTCTTGTTGTTTCCTACTTTCGATGTGGTCTGATTGATCAGATACCTTGGTTACCACTCATTCTTGCTATTGACTTGGGTCTACGTAGCACTAGTACATCGTTCTCCTATCGTTACTCACTTTACATCCCTAGGCTGGTGGAATTGTCGCCTTGAAATGCCTACTATGATCATGTCATCCCCTTGCATGCCCAGTCTTGGCGAGAGTGATGTAGAGGAATAAGTCTGCCGTACCCTGGCTCAACATCAACATCTCTTTGATGGGGCTGACGCAAGCTATGGCAGTGCAAGTTCGCAAGAGCCAGCTTCTTGAACTATAAGAACGCTGTATCGCTGCCAAAGAGATCATCACATACCCAAGCTTCCACATCCACCACAACGAATCCAGACTACTATCTGCAGAAGAAGCGCCTCGAAAATGACGGTCACGTTCGTATCGCTAGCTCTCGTGGCTGCTCTTCAGATGCTGCCAGCGGCGGCACAGAACTTGTCCTATGGAGCCAACAACTTCTACCGCAGCGACAACGTCACGGTGCATCCGATCACCTTTCCCAGTCAATACCAGATGACCGTGGCGGGCAACCTTTTCCTACCCGACAATCTCGATCGAAGCATCAACGCGTCCGCTATAGTCGTCGGTCATCCAATGGGAGCCGTGAAGGAACAGAGTGCAAACCTGTACGCCACCAAGATGGCGGAGCAAGGGTTCGTCGCTATGTCGATTGATGTTTCCTTCTGGGGAGGCAGCGACGGCGAGCCAAGAAACGCCGTATTGCCAGACGTCTACGCCGAGAGCTTCAGTGCTGCAGTCGATTACCTAGGTCTACAAGACTACATTGACCGCGAGCGTATCGGAGCTATCGGTATCTGTGGCAGTGGCTCCTTTGTCCTCAGCGCAGCAAAGATCGATCCGCGCATCAAGGCTATCGCGACAGCCAGTATGTATGACATGGGGGCTGTAAGCCGCAACGGATTACAGAGATCGCAGAGCGTCGAGCAACGCAAGCAGGTCATTGCAACGGCGGCGGCGCAACGTTGGGTAGAGGCCAGCGGTGGAGAAACGGAGGTATGTTGTGACTACATCAAATGCATGTGAGACGTACACTAACTTCGTGCCTCCATTTCCAAAGTATACGGGTGGAACTCCTCATGTTCTCACCAATGAGACCGATCCAGTTTCACGCGAGTTCTACGACTTCTACCGCACATCCCGAGGCGAGTTCACACCTGCAGGTTCTGCACCAAACCTCACCACCCACCCTACGCTCTCCAGCCAGACCAAGTTTATGAACTTCTATCCCTTTAGCGACCTCGATACCATATCCCCACGTCCAGTCATGTTCATCTCTGGCGACATGGCACATTCGCGCGAGTTCAGCGAAGATGCGTATGAGGCTGCGGCAGAACCAAAGGAGCTAGTTTGGATTCCAGGCGCTGGCCATGTGGACTTGTACGACCGCGTTGACCTGATCCCCTTTGGCAGGCTCACAGAGTTCTTCCAGCAGAACTTGAGTGAGTAGAGGACGAGCTAGACCATCGCGTGTGTCAACAAGCGAGCTCACCATCGTATTCGAAGTGGTTTGGAAAGATGTTTCTGTGTTTTAGTAATACTTAACATCTGCAAGAACGAGAGGGTCAAACAGCAATTTGTAAGATATCCTTCGACTCCTATGTAAATATTTAACCGTCACACAAGACCTTACGCAATGTCAATAACAATCTTACCCTTGACTCGTCCTTCCACCATATAGCTTTTAGTCTTCTCCCAAGCTTCAACATGGTTTTCTTCGGTCAAAATCCCCTTGACAACATCTTGGACCACAACCTGCACATCGCTCTTCTCTGCCAACTCCCTCACCTGCTCGAGCAACTCGCTCTTCTGGTACAGAATAACATTCGCATATCGCGGCCCAAACAGATAACCCTGGATATGTCGTATGACTTGGGATGGGTATGTGAAATATGTCAACGGTCCTCCCATTGCGGTCCTTGAAGTTTTGTCTCCAACAATGGTTATGTACGCGCCAGAGGGATGAAGGAGTTGCTTCCAATGCTCGAACATTTCCGTGCCACCTACACAGTCAATGTACAGATCGTATTTGGTACCAGCGGGCCTCTTGGAAAGCAGGGAGTTTGGCACGTCTTGCGTACGATAGTCAATTACCTCATCTGCGCCCAATTTGCTCACAAAATCGGCATTGGGACCCGAGCAGATGCCGATGACATGGCAAGAGTAGAGCTTCTTTGCTAGCTGTACACACCACATTCCTACACCGCCGCTTGCTCCTGATACGATCACACGGCGTTGCGAGGGAGATGGAGAGCTGGATGGAGACGGGAGCCAATCGAGACAGGCGAATGCGGTCAAGACAACAAGAGGTATGGCGGCGGCTTCGTGATGAGACAAAGTGCTAGGTTTCTTTGCGATGGGTTCGGAGGTTGGATTGACACAAAGGTATTGTGTGAATGTTCCTTCCGCCATCTATCATGATTTCAATTTAGTATTGTCTTCCAAAAGGTAATTTGATGAGGTTTGGCTTACGGGTCGATTGCACAATCCAAAAACTTCGTCTCCAACCTCCCATTTTCCACTCTTTGCTTCTTCCCCCACGGCAACAATGTCACCCGAGTAGTCTCGCCCTATTCCTTTCTCTTTTTTACCTGCCAGCCAGCCGATCACGGGATTTCCCCATAGTTGGATGTCTACTGGATCTTTGTACGAAGTCAGTGTCTGGCTCACGTGCAGTTCGTACAAAGATACTTACTAATAGCCGCGGCTTTGATCTTGATCAGCACCTCCTGTGGACCTGGCGTAGGTATGGGTGTATGTGTTAAATGTGGTTGAGAAGAAGGTTGTGTATAGGTCAAAGATGTATTGGATTCGGGGAGTGAAGACGCCATATCGAGTTAATCGGTTATATTCTTGCGATGATGCGAGTTGCGTGATATCGTTACACCAAAATACTTCTACAGAGCAGTTATCTAAACAATGTCTAAGCGATTGTTCACTACCATCGGGTTGCTGTTTATGGTAAGATGCATGCTATGACGTTGCATTTCTAATGTGAGCCATGAAAAGCATGAGTGGGGCGCCGGAGTACACACCGAGGTTCTGTATAGCCTATACGAGTCAGGTAGCGGGAGCCGTGACCCGCGACGAATCGCATTTTCAACAATAAGAATCCAGAATAGGTAGGATGTTCGTCTGCTATTGCGTGATGAGTCTATTTAAGTCTGTACATGGCGTATTTCTACTTTCAGAGCTTGACTGTACTTCTAGCCCGGATCTTTTCTCCATACCTAATGAACAGAAATGGGATCGGGATGAGTAGGGTAGCAATGAAGCCTAACATACTGTTACCCCATCCGTATCCCATTTGTGCATACATGGTCTGACTACTCAGTGGAATGAATGCTGCTGCAAGACTGCGCAGCACTGTACTCGCTGCCATGGCACTCGCGGCGTGAATAGTGAACACGTCGACCAAGTACGTCGTCGCTGGCATGAACGTCATCAGCAGACCGAATCCGATGATGCCTGTTGCAACAATAGGCACCATGAAGTGAGTCTGATACTGTACACTCCAGCCGTAGATGAAGAGACCGCATGGAATGAAGAAGCCGCCGATGCACATCATATATAACCTGTGTTCGGGACGAAAGTCGCCGCGCGCCATGTGCTTGTGCACTACTTTGTTGCCGTAGTGGATGTAGGTGAATTGGCCAATAAGAGACCCAATGCCTAATCCAAGAAAAGATAGACCAGTGATACCACCATGCCAGCCGTACTGACCCTTGAAGACGGCGGTGAATGTCGTAAACAATATGTAGAGATATGCGTATGTTATCGCGATGTAGAGTGAGATGGCGAAGCAGATGGTGGAGCGAAATAACATCTTGGCAGGTCGGATGATTGAAAATTTGAATAGTTGGCTTGGTGTAAGACCACCATCCAGTTTTGAGCGTAGCTTTGAGTTTCCAGTTTCGGCTTTCAGTCGTTTGACTTTTCGTTGTAGGATGATAATTCCAGATGTTTCTCTCATAAGAATGAGTGACGTGATGAAG
>Ga0265797_10001353_pt1 | contig 43219 bp, 34 predicted proteins | sample P2T30metagenome_FD_192433 | JGI IMG/M metagenome (GOLD analysis project Ga0265797, IMG submission 192433) | Plant litter microbial communities from East Loma Ridge, Irvine, California - P2 T30 | ecosystem: Environmental > Terrestrial > Plant litter > Unclassified | place: USA: California...
GGCCGATGAAAGCGCTCAAGCCATTGGTGCAATTACCTAGTCGGGTTTAACTTACTATACGCGCCTCTCTCCGACTTGAATAACGTCCAGAGTCGGAAACCGCGTGCGGAAATTTTTACCTATTGTCCACGCGCATATGTGCAGCTGTCCTTCGTGTAGTTGGTGCGGCGCCCCAGTTAGGGCAGTTTAAAGGTCGGTTCGCACAGGGAAAGAACTCCGTAGTCCCACGGGTCGAGAAAATCGAGGTCGTGTGGACGTTCCGTATAGCTTCGTGTCGCTTTTACCCACCCAAAGTCATCATGTAACCTTCATTCCATATCTTTTACGCTGCGGAGCTCTCATTCTTCTCCACAAGCTCGCCAACACCCAACTGCCTTCCAACCTTGACCTTCCTCAACTTCTCAGCATCGCCCTTCTTGCCCGCACTTCCGACGTCGTCACCCTCGTCTTTGCCCACGGTATCCTCATCGTCCGACGCGGCTTCGTCTTTCAGGTAGTCCAGGTCCATGCGCATGCTGTAGGCGTCCTCGCCATCGGCGTAGTACTTGGCCTCGGTGCCGATGACCTGGAAACCAAGCGTGTTCTTGTACAGGCGTAGGGCGGCGACGTTACTCTCGCGGACGTGCAGAGAGACGTACTTGCCGCCATATGTCTCGTACATGGCTTTTTCTGAGATTGGCGAACATATGTTAGCGACGGATGTATCGTGTCGCATGGCTGGTGTAGCTACTCACGACTCTGGCGCATGAGCTTCTCTGCAAGACCCAGTCTCCTGTGTGTGCGCATAACACTGAGAGATGTGATGTGGCCGTGTTGGATGCCATCTTGAGGGTCCTCCTCCATCTTAGCGAGCACGTAACCGACAATCTTGGGCGCATCGTACGGTGTCTTTTTGGGTCTCGATACCTGGTCCCGTATGTCAGATTTTATTCCACTAAAAGCGCCAGTACATATGAGACTTACGTCCACAGCGACGTAGCTCAATTGTGGCCAGCTGAGCTGGTGGTACATGTAGTACTTGCAAAAGTAGTTTTCGGGCAAGTTGGTGATGTTGGTCGTCTGGACATGCGGGATGTCTGACGGGTGAAGTAATCGGATATCCATCTTGTGTATGTGTTGTGATAGTTGAGGTGAGCTTCAGCAAACAAAAGCGCAACTGTTCAGAGAGTCCAATGTACAATGGAAATAGAATTGTGAGTGACGTTGATTTCGGGCATGTTGCAGCAAGGGCATCCCACGTTGGAGTGCCTTAGGAAGTCAGGCACACATCTATTGACTTTGGTCAACCTCACCTCACCTCATTCACATCGACATTTCAGCAAGCAGTGTAATGGCAGTTGAGCTTGCAATTTTGCTAGCATGTCGTTGAGTCTCGCATTTGGACAACAACATGCTTATAAGATTTTCTAAGGTTGGTACCATTCGGTAGAAAACGAGAAGCACGGAAGTAGCTTGGTTAATGGAGTTCATCAACAGGTCGAACCACGCAGGGTGCAAGTGCCTGTTGCCTTGGTCAGCCGGTGTAGGATCTTGATTCTTGTGGCAGTATCATCATCTTCATTTTGAATACGAAAATCCGCCCTGCTGCCTATGAAAGACTCTGTAGCTAGCCGAACTACGACACTTACTCACACCTTCACACTTGATACTACCTGCGGTTGTGGTAACAGAAGGCTGTCGTAACGCCGGTGAGAGCATCTTCAGCTGGCAACATCATCACAGCGACTCACACTCTTACATGCGGTGACACCAACGACTTTGATAGGGTTGTTGAACCGTGTTGCCGACAAGAAGGCGTTGGACCGTCAAGGCTATCTCGCCAGTGCATGTGATTACTCGCGGTGATGTCGGCAACTTTCGCATCGTTACTATATCGTGTTACCCAAGAGTGACCCTTTAGCAAGGATGGCTATCTCCTCGGTAGGAGCGTTGCCACAGTGTGGTATCGGCGGCTTTCATATGGGGCGTTTGTTGTGTTGCCGGTGAGAGAGCCTTTGGCTAACATGGCTATCTCACTGGTGCAGGTATGCACAAAAGGTAGTGCCAGCATTTCCAGTAGGTAGAGTGGAGCATGCAGCCATCGAGACGCTCATAGCTTCGCGCCCGCCTGGATATTTAGCTGGCAGTAACATAAGTGAATGCAAACCAATGCCAAGCTTTCATCCTCACTTCATCTAGCCGCAGCGGGTTCTTGGTACCTCGTTCCAACCTCACCTCGCTCACATCACACCTCACGCACGCAGTCCCGCCAAGCGGGGTCCATGCACTCACCTCTGAGCAAATACAAGTGCAGCAGCCGCGACTCCCAGCACCACACCACCAACACCCGCGCATCGTTTCGCAATCTGTCATCCCCTCGTATATCGAACACCCTCTCAACAACTACAACGACTTCAAAGCACCACCACCACCATCGCGTCATCATGTCGCGTCCCACCAAGCGCAAAGCGGAAGATGACGGTCCGCCAGTTGTCCAGCGCCCGAATGTCTTCGAGTTGATCGAGCGCGCTCGCAACACACGCGAGCAACGCCGCGCTAATTTCAGAGAGTGCTTCCCAGTTAGTACCAGCCCAGATCCCATCGAAACAAACCGAAAGCCTCAAATCCTAACAAGAAACAGAACCTGTCCGCCACCGAGCTGGCTGACCGCATTGCTGCCTGCGAAGCGAAGTTGGCCTACAAGGCGCTCCTCAACAAGCAGGACGACGGGTACTACTCCAGCGAGTATTACACCAGCACGAACGAGGTCCCTCGGGCTCCAAGAGAGCTCTGCCTTGCCGAGCGAGCCGCTGCGCAGACCGAGGGCATTCTCCAGGGCAGAATCGACGAGCTCGAGAAGGACAACCGAACTCTTTCTAATCTGATCGATCTTCTCGTTGTCGCCAAGCGTGATGGCGAGACGAGTATCAAGAAGCTCCAGGAAAATGAATGCCTTCTGCAGCACCACATCAGAGACTCCCGCGAAGCCGCTGAAGCGACCATCAACATGCTCAAAGAGCGAAACAGTGATCTCGCCATGGAGAACAGCAACCTCGTGAAGTCCAACGATGCAGAAATCCGCAAGCACGTGGAGCAATACAACTCTCTCGGTGCTCGTGCTCACGTCGAGGTGGAAGCCAGAGATGCTAAAATCAGCAAGCTGGAGGAGAACAATGCCACTCTGGAAAGAGAGAAGGATGTCCTCGACGGAAGGATCCGCGACGCCTGCAATGACACTAAAGAGGCCATGGCCTCCAGGGATGCTGATGTCAGCAAGCTCCAGGAGGAGAACAGTGTTCTTTGCAGTGAGATCACCGGTCTCCGCAAGAAAGCCGCAGAAGTTGAAGAAGTCAACAAGGCCGAAACCACAAAGCTCGAACAGGAGAAGGACGAGCTCCGACACCAACTCTTCGCCGTCACCAAGGAGTTGGAAGCGGCAAAGAAGGCCAACGAGATCGCCTCGGCACCGAAGACCCTCCCCTCTCCGATATCCCCATTCACACCGGCTTCATCGGTCCAGACTGAACCATCCCCTTCTCTCTTCCCCAACCTGGAGCACTCGCAGCTGGGCAGCTATCCTATACCACCCGCGAGTAGTGCTTGGGACAAACCAGTGTACCATGGGTTGTTCGGCGAAAAAGCTTCGCCTCTGTCACCAAATTTAGCAGATCCCAATGGGCCGTACCTCGGGGTCCCGGGATACCCCTCCCCCCATGTCCCTCCTCCTTCGTTCAACGGTGGCGCCAGCACAGAGCAAGTTCAAGAGTCGCGCGCTGTTTCCAACAATCCGCAGACGATTCCCGAAGCCAGCTACACGAGTGGCGCCGAGGACATGGACGAGAACGATAGAATGAGCGATGCCGGCGAATCAGAGGACTTCGAAAACGAGAGTGAGGGAGACTCTATGGGCGAAGACGAGGACGAGCCTATGGGCGAAGATGATTCCCCCCCTGCGTCCAACTCCGTGGGCAGCATAGGTGGCCACCCAGTCACCAGGGATGAGGTGACCAAGGAAGAATTAGATGGGATCAACAAGGAGCCGCGCAGCGCTATGAAGTCGTCAGGTGCTAGCAACCCGAGAGCCAGCCGTCACAATGCTCGGAAATCAACCAACCGCACGAGAGCCAACGGCGGGGTCAACAAGCCTGCGAGTTTCGATACTGCAAGGCCAAGGAGGTTTGATGGAAAGCGTCCGGCGCAGCGTTCTGGAAAGCAACCCGCGGAGACTCGTGGCGACAATGGAAGACAGAAACAGCCCAAGACTAGCCGCAATGGCAGGTTTCGCAATGGTTCTTCGAGAAGTGACAAGCAGCCGAAACGCAATGGTGTCGGTAAGCCGCAAAGTGGGATGCCACGTCATGAGAAGTACCCAGCACTACCCGCCGCCAACAGCCCTGCCGGTCAAGCCAATCGAAAGGCCATGCTGGAGTGCATCGGGAAAGCCAACGGCAGCTATGATGGCGCACGCAGAGAGGAGGAGAGGAAGTGTATCGAGAAGGAGGGCCGCCGATTGGGCCGCTCTTAAGTCGATTCCACCAACGATCGCCGAGGAGAGAGCAACAACGAGTGAGCCAGATCTCCTCTCCCATACCCCCAGCAGCATCTCCAGCGACCACGAGCGACGCACGGCGTGGGGATGGCTCGCTTATCAGCACATTCCTGTTCTGCACTCTCTGGCCATCTTTCTGCTGAGACACACCAAAGTCCGAAATCGACGGAAACAACCTGATCGAAGCACAGCGAACAAGACCACACGCCAGACAACCGAAGAGAGCGAACAAAAACAGATAGAGAGCCAGCAAAAGATTCGGCGACGTGGCCTCTTGCTGCCAAAACCAGGTGAACCGTGAGCGAGACAGCTGGACACGCGAACAACAAGCCCGATAAGAATCGACAACAGGACCGCCACTGGCCATGACACTCACCACACCACACAAGTCAAACCAGAGCGGAGAACACATCTCACGACCAGCAGCAGCAGGACCGGGAACATAGCGAAAAAGACAGGCAGCCAGCCAGAGGCCGAACACTAACATCCGCAGATCTCAGCACACCACCACCACCACCATAAAGAAAACACTGTGTGGCGCAGCAGTTTGAAAAACAGCGCCAGGACTCAAACACCAGCCAAGTCTGCATCTGAATCCACCCATGGCGGCTCCCGATCGCGGAGGGTGGCAGACAGCAGGCGCCTTTAGGCCGTGCGAAAACGTCGAGTAAGAGACGGCAAAGACCGCTCTTGGCCCTGCAATGACAGCCGCTTGATGCATCTCGATGGTGCATCCTCGACTAAAGTTTTTCCCACGTGTGGTAGCTTTGTGTCCTGTTTGGGCAACCTGAACTTCTGACGCTGCGCCCGAGGCTTTGCTACAGGGTTTACGGTCAGTCAGGATGCCCCGTCTCTCACCGAATGTTGCCCCTGGGGGAAGCCCAGACGTATCCTGTTCGGTGGGAGATAGGCCCTTCGATAGGTTTGCAGCTGCGTGCGAGGGTGTTGGGAGCACCTGATGACCACGTGGTCGCGCAAGCCTGGGCTCGGTGGCGGTGGTGGATGCATGTGGCGAGTGGATGGATGATGTTGGCGATGGACTGGCAGTGGTGGCAATGATGGAGGTAATGGTCCAGCGGTGATGGAAGTGATGGTCGATGAGGACTCTAGCTCTGGTGAAGGGGATGTTGTCGGTTCTGCTCGGCATGTTTGCAAGTGTTCTTCAGCTTTGTCTCTGTTCAGAAGGCCAGCTCACGACTCTTTTTGACGCATCTGATTTTTTGCACGGCGTTTGGATGGAAGATACCCAAGACGGACCGAGCCTCTAAAAGCGTTACAGTATGATTCGGAGTTCCCAATGACATTCACAGACCAAACGATTTCCACTTACACCATCAAATGAATTTCAACGATGTGATGTAGCTTGCGGTGATGGTCGACAAGCGTGTGAAAGATGACAGTACCTGTTGCAAGCTCCCGAAGGACAGTTGCCACTAGTTCAGTGGTATGGGTACCATCTTTAATGAATCCGGTGCCCGATAGATGTTGTTGGTGATGATGAAGGCCAAGGAGAGTGGAGTTCGTTGTCGTTGTCGTTGTTAGCCCCCAAGCCTTTGTTTACGCGCTTGGCGATCCCTGACGGCCAACTTCTTGCCTCGAATGCCGTGTTTGTTTCCAATTCAATGAATAATCCATACCCTCATCCTCGCTGGCGCTTGAAAACTCCCTTGTATCCAACCTGGGTTTCTTCCTGATCACCGAAATCGTGTCTTTGCTGTATTCCATCTCACAGGCAAATACCAGCACCGCAAGGGCAACATCCGGGGCTTCTTGACAACTCCCATGCTCACTACTACGATATAAAAGATCTTTACGACTCTCACGACTTTCCCCTGGATCATACAGCATACCGCGTCCTTACGCCGGACGCGATGGGCCCTCGTTACCGCTCCCTCTCCGGGAGTTGGGTGGACCCCGAGAAACAACGACTCCAAGCCGACATCGACTCCGACGACGAAGCACCCACCCTCATATCCTCCTCGCGCGATGCTAGCGGCTCGTTCGACCCTATACTCGGCAAGTCTACATCGCCATCCTTCCGCAATAGCCTACCCAGCATCGCATATCAGTTCCCTCGGCGGCGCTTCACCCGCTACTTCACCTGCTTCATCGCAACTTCACTCCTCGTATTCATATTCTTGCTTGTGAATGCGAGCTGGGCGAGCCGCGCGGAGGTGACGCTGGGGCTCAAGAATCCACCTGCGAAGCCTGCGCCATGGGAGCAGTTCCCGTTCTTAAAAAGATATCATGGCGGTATACGGACGTTGGTGAGCCGGAACGAGAACGTCCCTGAGTACCCTGTCGCTGAGGATGAGGAAGCGAAGAGGCTGGAGATGGCTGCTGAGCAGAGAAAGAAGGAGGAGGATGAAGCGTTGAAGGGCGACAAGGGCTTTGGCAAGAGGGACGAGGCCTGGAAACAAAAGAGCGCAAGATTCGATCCTTTCGCCGACAAGGTGGACAACATGCACGAGAAGAAGGTGGATTGCTACTTGGATCAAAAGACCAAATTGCAAGTACCGCACGTGCTTGGGTACAAAGGTGTAACAAAAGGCTTTCCTGACCCCGTGATGGGATCCGCTGAGCTGCTTGGGTTGAAGAACGACATGTGTTTCGAGCGCTATGGTCGTCTCGGGCCATATGGACTTGGCTACAGCAGGAAGTTTGGAGGCAGCGGAGCGGGTATGGAGGGAGACAAGGAGGGCTCGGAGATGATCTGGGGCGACCAGCTTGAAATCGACTACAGGACTGTTCACTGGGCAGAGGCGCAGAACGCTTGCATGGAGGCCAACAAGGATCGCTTCAAGCCTGTAAAGAAGGGCCAGAATGATTTCTTCAAGATCATGGGCACTGGCGGACCGAAGAGGGAGAAAGACGACGAGAAGGTCAGTGAAAAGACAAAGGGCGGCAAAGAGTTCGCTCCCCGGACCGCTGTCATCATCCGCACATGGACAGGCTATGATTACGATCCGGAGGACATCTTCTACCTCAGGGCTCTGGTAAACGAGCTCTCCATCCAGTCTGGCTCGGAGTACGTGGTACATTTCCTTATCCACGTCAAAGATGACAACATGCAGGTCTGGTCCGATGAGGATACTTATCAGCGTGTACTCGACGAGTCTTTGCCCGAGGAATTCCGCGGTATGGGAACGCTGTGGTCAGAGAGGCAAATGGGCCTTATCTATGGCGGCGTTCACGAAAGCATGTACCGCGACCTGCCGGTTCACGGTGCATACAGGAGCACATACATGCCCGTACAATACTTCGCGCATCAACACCCCGAGTACGACTTCTTCTGGCACTGGGAAATGGACATTCGATACACTGGCCACTTTTACCACCTCTTTAACCAGGTTTCGTCTTGGGCCAAGGAGCAACCACGCAAGGGTCTGTGGGAGCGCAATGGCCGCTTCTACGTTCCCAGTGAGCACAAGAGCTGGGAAGACTTCCGCCACACGGTCCGCGTGCAGATCGAACACGGCACATCCGCAAAGCAAAATGTTTACGCCAAACTCGGCGCTGATGCTGGCACTAAGCCTCCTCTCGACAAAGACTCTCGCCGTTCAGAAACACCAGTCTGGGGACCTTTACCACCTACAGGAGAAGGTGACAGCATCGAGTCCGAACACGATCCCATCCCTCCCACCTCATACGACAAAGATGAGTACGAGTGGGGCGTTGGGGAAGAAGCCGACTTCATCACCTTTAACCCTCTCTTCGATCCATCAGGCACGAACTGGATTCTCGCCGAAGATGTCACAGGCTACAACACTTCCGAGAGCTACCCTCCACGCCGCACTGCTATCATCACTGCTTCGCGTCTTTCTCGCCGTTTGCTAGAAACCATGCACCGCGAGACTGCCCTCAAGCGCCACACCATGTTCTCCGAAATGTGGCCCGGCAGTTGCGCGCTTCACCACGGCCTCAAAGCCGTCTACGCGCCACACCCGGTCTACATCGACCGCGCCTGGCCCACTTCATACCTTGCCGCGATCTTCAACAACGGCCGCAACGGCGCGGCTGGCGGTGCCAGAACGTCTGTATTCAGCGACGAACGTCAGCACAACTTCCGCGGCACTACCTGGTACTACGATGCCGGTTTCAGTCCAAACATTTGGAAACGTTGGCTGGGCTACAAGGTTGACAACGATGGCGGAGAGGAAGCGGAGTTGGCTGGCGAAGGCCGGATGTGCTTGCCGCCGATGTTGTTGCACCCGGTGAAGCAGGTCGACTTGGTCTTTGAGCATCAAGTCGGGGAAGGCCAGCCGTAGTCAATGCAGCGAGATGATGTATTTCATGTCTAGATGTTTGTAATTATGCGGGTATGTCTACTCTTTCTTGCTATCATTGGAAGCAGGAATTCGAACAATGCATTATGTATACTACATGTGTCGCCTTAGTAATCGATTGGTATACGATATCAGCGCAAGAGGGGATCACACAGGATTGGAGGCATTGAAATCGAGAAAGCGTGCTCGATCTCAAAGTTGGGTTGAGACTGTGTGACATTTGTATGAGAAAACGAACATTCAATGGACTATCAATGCACAATCGCGAGAGGTTTCCAACGCAATTTCCATCCTGCAATGTACTTTCCCGTTTGATCATCCGATGGTTCTCATCCATCGCCTCCATTTTCTTTCCAAATAGCTAGCTCGTCCGCAACATTGCGTGATCCCCATACTCTGGTTGTCGTCTCTGCCGTGTCCTACCAGATGTTTTCAGAGCAAGTCGCGCTGTGGCATAGCCTCTGGAGCGTTTTGAAGATGGGCGCATGCTAAAAAGTAACCGGACGAGCTTCGATTGGCGGGCCGTTGTTGTGATCGACTCTTCGTGTTTGGAGCGATTTTTCCGCTCGTTTGCCGATGCTGTGTGTCTTGAGGAACGTTGAGAGTATTGTTTGATTCCGCGCTTAGTTGGTGTCGGCGAGAAGTGAGGGAAGTCGTGGGTTGCAATTGTATTGAATCGTGTTCGGTGGAGTTTTGAGGATAGGTCGGGAAAGGGGGGAGTGTGCTCAGCGCTGGTATACGACATGCAGCGAGACACTCCTATCTGAGCGGGATGTAAACTTGGTCGTACAGCTGAGGAGCGAGTAGAGGCCGCAGGAGCTCTAGAACCTCCATCACCCTGTCTTCGTTTTGACTGGTGTTGTACTCGTTCTTGAGACCGAGGATCTCCTTGAGGAGATCTTCGATGAGGTTTTCGAAAGTGTGATCAGCCCCACGCTCGAGATTGTCGTCGTTGCCGTCATCAATCTCACTCTCATATCCGTCGTCGTCCCCGCTTTCAATATCACCTTCAACTCCATCTTCGTCCTCGCTCTCAAGTCCGTCGTCATCCCCGTCTTCAACCTCGCCATCAAACCCGTCATCGTCCTCGCTCTGGAATCCGTCGGGGTAACCTTCTTCAACTTCACTCTCAAGTCCGTCCTCGTTTCCACTCTCCAGTCCGTCGTCGTCCTCGTTTTCGAAAATTTCATCGTCCTCATTCTCGAGTCTGTCCTGGTCTGCATGCTCAAGTCCCTCTCCATTCTCGTACTCAAGGGTATCGTCCCCACGCTCGGAGGTGTCGCCGTTCTCGCTTTCGACCACTCGCATGGTTTCAAGTTTGACAAGGCAGACGAAAGCATACGGCTTGAGAACCACTCTCTGATCGTCAACCGCTGCTTTGTATTCGCCCAACGCCTGGAGTGCTCACTCCTCCTGAGTCTTGAAAAGAGGCTGCTTCAAAAACCGCAAACGCCCAGAGGCAGCAACATCTTCGGCACGCTTGGTCAGTGCTCTGATATGAACGGGCGCCAATCGCATGAATTCGCCCGCGCTTTATGACCGTATCTCGTGGTTGGTGTGTAGCAAGGCGAGAGCGCCGACTCTTGGTGGACATTTGGGACAGATTGTCAAGTAAGTCGGTATTAATGTATTATTTTCGTACCGCTTTTCCGCGCAGACTGGCGCCGGCATCAGTCTCGGTGTGCCGAATGGTGGAGAGATAGCGTTGTCGATGATTTGTTGCAGCGAGAGCGCATAGATCATGCATCGAACCTCGGTGGGGAGTTTCATGAGTGGAAAGAATTGCTGACGCGAGGGGAAGGTAGTACGGCGTGGTGGCCCGGTGGGAATAGGCGCGGCTGTGTCGGGTTGCAACTCGAGGCCTGGCATCAAGGAACATAGCTCCTCGATAGAGTTGTGTGCCATGATGGCGAGGTGTTAAAGAAGCGTTGCTGGAGGATGTTGTTGGCAGACCGAGCTTACTGCTTTATGGGTAAGAGGGGAGCTGATGGTTGTAGGTGGGTGTCAGCGCGAGAAAAGTTAAGTGATCATTTGTATCGAGCTTGGACGCGTCCTGAGGTGTCAGACGACCATGTATGCGGGTCACCGAAGTGAAGTGACGAAAGCAAAGCGGGGCCTACAATCAATCACTGCGGCTCACATTATCTCTCTTCACCCTTCTTCTGACGGCCGCAATTCATGTTCTTTCCTTTGTAGTAGTGTACATGGTATCTCGAAGGCTCAGATCGCGTGAAGTGCTGTCAATTCACTACAAGTATCCTGTCAATGCTCGGGCATTGGAGATTCAACTCTGCTCTCGTCCAATCAAGCATATTCCCCGGCCTCGAACTTCTCGGTAGGGAAGAATCTCGCCGCGACTGGGTTCCCAGCGAAAGTCATGCCATTGGTTCCGTTGCACGCGTTCAGCGCAGAAAGTTGGCTGTTGAATTTGACAAAGACCGCATTGTTCCCGCCGTTCTCTTCACGCCAGACAAAGAGCCTCTCGATCGCACCGTAGCTTCTCGAAAACTCTTCTCCAATCTCCTGCATGAGATTGTTTTCCTCAATCTCATATGCAATGTCAAGCTCGTCGAGCATGCCCCGCAGCTTCACCACATGTGACATCGTACCGAACTCGCCCGAGTCGTCTTCCGTCGATTGTGCCTTGGCCTTCTTACCGCCAACAATTTTGCCCATGTTGGGTTGCTGTGCCCATCCGCCACCGTCTTTGTCAGAGCGCCTTTTGCGCTTGGAGGGTTGAGCAATGATGGCTGTCGTAATACCTTCGCCCTTGGCACCAAGACCTTGACCTTTCTCCCAACCCATCTTGGCCATCATACGCGCACCGAAGCCCTTCTGTCCAGGCATCTTTGAGCGCAATTGTTCCGGTGCAGGGGATTGTGACTTGGACACTGATCGAGACTGGTTGCGTGCATCCTCATGGTCAAGCAAAGTATCGACTTGTGCATCAGCTAGATTGTAGCGAACAGGAGCCTTGATGATTGTTGAATTATCTGCCTGCGGCGCGGTAGGTGGAGGCAATGAAGTCGCATGTTGAGGTGGCGTCGATGAAGGCTCCACACTCTTGCCAGTCCCAGTCTGGGCGTGCTGTGCATTTATTTTGGCCTTCACGGCTGCGAGCCTGGCTTGCGCCTCAGCCACCTTGGCAGCCATATCAATGGAGGGAATCGCTGCTGCCGTAGGTGGGGCAGAGTTGGATGGAGTAGAAGAAGACATAGGGGGAATAAGCTGTTGAGGTTGTTGAGCGGATTCTGTGTGCGCTTGTGAATCCGATTGCTGCGACATTCCACTGATTTGTAGCCTACGCATGTAGGCATCGTCGCCAGTATAGTCTTGTGGTATACCGGATGAGGCCGAAGACGACAGTGTCGTGTTCTTGTTGTCTGTCGGCGGGGGCATAACTGCAGGGGGTGGGTAGTACTCGTCTTCGTCGACATCCATTGGATCTGCGGGGGCTTGTGGTGTGTCGTTGAAGGCGGGAGGAGCAAAGCTGAGATTGGAAGGCGGCGCAAACAGGTCTAAGTCACGATTAGCACTGAGTCTTGCACTACATCGGGTGGACGCACTGTTTCTAGCCTTGGGTTTGACAGCCTCGGAATGCTTCTGAGCCAATTTCTTCTGACAGTGCAGAAAATGTGTCCACTCAGCCCTTTCCGAATCTTGCTCTGTCGAGCCCTGATACCGTGCCAGAATCGAAGGCCTGGCAGGGTCGTAAATGGCATCCCAATCGACTTCGTCATGTTCTTCTTTCTTATTCTTCTTGTTCTTGTTCTTCCTGCCACCGCGTCCCTGCCACTTTGGTTTATGATTGAAGATGAGCTCTTCGTCCTCGTCCTCGTCAACATTGTTGACAATATCCTGGTATGAGAGACCTTGGCCAACGGACGGCTGCTGAGGCGTGCTACTTGGCAGCTGCTTGTCAGGCGAACTTGCGCCTGCTGCAGTGCCCGTTGCGCCAACAGCGCCTGCGGTAGATGAAGACCTCGCTCCGAGCGATGACGAAGTATTCTTCGCCCTGCCTTTCTTTTGTGCTGGGCGCTTGATAGCGGGGGTGAACTGGTAGGCAGCTTGACGGCCAAGTGAGCTAAGACGGCCTACGAAGAAGAGATATAAAATGCGACTCTACCGTTCTTTTTCTTCTGAGCTTCAGGCTCGGGGTCCTTGAGCTTCATGTCATACTTGACAGGCCCGGAAGTGATTACACTGCTGTCTCCGTTGGGCGCGATGAGGTCGCCGTAGAGTGAGAAGGCCGGCTTCTTCGCAGGAGGCGGATCGGACATGTTGGCGTTAGATGAGCACTGCGCTGCTGCAGGTATTATACAGCGGGTATGAGGATACGCGCGCCTGCAAAGGGTTGATGCGCGACCAGTACGTGGTATGCAAGTGTCGATGACTGAAGTTGCAAGTAGTAAATCAGGTATTGTTAAGTGAGGTCGTCGAAAGCAGAAGCAGGCGAGGAAGTCGCGATCCTGCACGGACCATGTCTGCCATGTGAAAGCCAGCAGTCTGAACTCATGTCTCTCCGCAATCCGCGCTGGCGTCGTTCCATCCTTGTTGATGTATCCGTAAAAAAACATTCAGACACCTCATCGCCAAACACACCCTGTCACGCGCATCAACCTCGGATACGCTCACTCTACTCGCCACAATACATTGCGGGTGAGCGAGCATGTCAACTTCCCCGGCACCCGACAGCATTGCCTCAGAGCAGCGCGCTCCAAGAGCAGCTTCGATCCGCAACCCGCGACGCAGACAACGAAACGACTCGGATGGCGGCACTAGGACTGCGCCACGACGAAAGCGCAGCAAGATCACCCAGGACGCGTTTGTGCCACGCGACGGCAGCCACGAGGATGAATCGCACAACGAAACATCTCACATGAACGGTCACGCGCACACTGGGGTCGCTAAGAGTGCAAGGAAGCTGAGTGGAGCTTTCCACGACGCGACGCCGCAACATCTGGACTCGGAGCTGGTCGTCAGAGGCGGGAAGAAGTCTACCGTCAAGAGAGCAACCCGAGGCGATGGCGCGCAGCTGCTCACACAGAATGCAAATTACACGGTCAAGAGCTTGCCATCAACTCCGCGAGCCTTGAAAAGAGCTGGAGTCGAGTTCCGCGGAAGTCTAGCGACACACACCGGTCAAGCATTGGCTATCACAAGAGAGCAAGCATACGTGTGGGAATACGGGAGCCATGCGCCGGTCACCAACCCCCGGATATTCGACTTGCCCTTCCCGGCAAGGGATTCAGAGCCTGTTCCGTTTGGCGCGCTGGTCACCAATGGCATGACCACGGATACCGGCCTGGTCCTCGTTTCGGCTACTACTGGTCAGGTTGTCTTCCACGAGTCCATAGAACGGGCTGCGTCGATGGGGTTGTTCCAGGAACGCAAACCTGGCGTAGAGGGCACCATTGGACACATCTTCTCTGGCGAGCACGTATCGAACATCACATCTGCGGACTCGGCAGGTTTCATCATCACCTTCACATCTGGGAGGATCGCGCAATTGACGCTGCGGGACATTCAAGGGAAACCACGGATCGAGGCCCAGTTCCTGCGCGAGAACTCTCAGGAAAAGTCGAGCTGGTCCGCGACTATAAAAGGATTCCTGAGCGCAGGAGCCTGGAAGTTGGACGTCGCGGCTGTACATACCAGAGCACTGGGTCCGAGGGGCCAAATGCAGGTCATTGCCGCGACTGAGAACGGAGTGTGCAAAATCTGGAACCTAGACTGGAGTGGCAGAGCGGAACACAGAGGCAACATCGATTTTAAGGATGAGTTCACTCGGGAGATCAAGGCGACTCAATCCCCAGAGACTCATGGCTACATTTAGCAGCTCGCGCTGATGGACTTCGCAATCGTCGAACAGGCTCCGGAGAGCGCTGGCTCCGAAGTCTGGACAGTAGGGACGGATAGGCCTGTCGATTTGTTGGTACTGATCAGGACTGGTCCCTCGGACTTCCAGCAGTACTTCCTGGTCGAGACAAGTTTGACTGGTACCAGACCCGAAGTCAAGCAGGTGATCCCAATCACTGCTTGCCAAGGGTCCAGCACAACAACCACACCAAAGCTTTTGCTACCCAAGCCCGAACACACTGCCTATGTTGTCTTCGAGGATAGCATCGTGCTTGTGGCCACATCACAGGCTACTTCAGACCCGGAGGCACAGCTACACGATGCATCATACATACAGCCTGAAAACTTTGAAGACGTAGTATACCTGCGCAAGAACAAAGATCTGGCATTCCTTGGAGCTGAGGCGGAGGAAGCGAAGTCCGGGCAATCATCGTTGATCGCCTTTGTGCAAGGCGCTGGACTGGTCAAATTCTCGGCTCACGACTCCAGCAAAACCCCAGAGATGTCACAGATTTCAGTCAAGAGCAAAATTGAACAGGCTGTATTTTATGGAATGCTCCAGGACAACGTGCTTGATCTCGCTCGTCATACACTAGGTTCCCAGTCAACATACGACATCGAGGAGGCCGCTCTGGCTATCAGCGAAGAAATCTTGAAGTCCGAGACTCCTTTCATCCCTACACCTCCAACTTCCGTCGAAGCAAATATGGCACGAAGGGCTCAAGCGCTGAACGCCCTTGCCACACATCTCCGCCAAACGTATTCCCCTTTGTCGAATTCGACAATGTGGAAGCTTCTGTGGGACGCCGAGAAGATCGCTGCTGGTCAGAACCTATGGCAAGACTTTGAGAAACACCTGGCGGTTGCAACGAGTAAAGGAAAAAAGCAGCCAACGCTCTTACACGAGATCAGCTCCTTCCTCCAGGATCTCGCTCCGTTTGAGCTACCCAACAATGCTAGCCCAGACGACCGAGTGCGTGCCATGTTCGTCAGCCGATTATCGTACATCGACAAATTCCTTGTTTGGGCGCATCTCATTGTCGACAGCGTGAAGAACGAAAGGCAAAAGTCACAAGAAGATCTCCTGAGACTTCTTTCAGAGGCTGACGATGTTTGGCTGGGAGTTCTTGAAACTGCGTACAAGTTCCGCGCCGAGAACGCACAGCTTTACAACATCAATCCGGAGTCATTGAATGAGGGTGTTTTGGCCGATCCCAACGATTACCGGAATCTTGACGAATTCTGGACTTCCTCGGATTCGATGCTCAAAGAGATTCTGAAGATGACGGCTTTGTCTCGCATGTCAGCAGAAGAGGTTTATGAAACCCCCGAAACCGAGGCGTCCGCTGCGTTCGCAAAGCGTATTGCTGCGGAGAACCCTCAGTTTGTTGTCTTGATCTGCAAAACATATCAAGAGCGCATCAACTGGACCAGGTCTCGCGGGACCCAGAAGTACGAAGAGAAGGCAAACCTGCTACGCAATTTGTACGACGAGCAGCGCCATGATCACATCCGTGCATTGTCAGGCATCGGGCAGACACACTCGGCCATGGCGCTTGCTGAAAAGTACCGTGACATGGATACGCTTACAGAGATCATCGTCGCGGAAACACAGTACCTGATCGATGCATCATCAACTGCTGTTGTCGAGGAAAGGACGATCATCGACAACGAACTGGAGGACATGACCGCACGTGTATCTCGTTACTTCAATCGGTTCCAGGACGATTGGGCAAACGCGTTCTTCAACGAAGGCTTCTCTGGTGACCAAGCTGGTCACACACTCTCCCAAGGTCAGATCCGCTGGGAGAACTACCTCAGCCGCTACCTGCGTGCTGATCCCTCAAGGGCGAAAATGTGCTGGATCAATGACATCACATCAAGTGACGACTACCAACACGCAAGCGAGGTGTTGGCGGAGTCGGCAACACAACGTGAAAAGCAGCTGTGGAGCAAGAAGGTAGAACTTTCACTGGCGAAGCTTTCCATGCTCGCGGCTGACGAAGGCGGCTTCGATAATGGGACGCAAGATGCCGCACGTGCGGAAGTTGTACTGCAAAGCCAACTGAAAGTCGTTGATGTTCAAGAGAAGCTCTATCATCACATGCTACCTGAAGTACTTCACGCACTGGACCAGCGTGCGGAAGTTGAACTCGCCATGGACCGATTCGGCCAAGGCGTCAAGAGCTTTGATATGCTATCCCAGCTACTCGAGGCGAGCATTTCAAGGCTTCTACCCCACCAGGTGCTCGCTCTCGAGGAGTTGATTGACGTCCTTACACTCGTTGACCAAGTACGCACGAGCAACCCTGACACAGACATTCATGGGGAAGAGTTCTACTATGCTCTTGTCGCCCTCAACGCGGCCGCGCCCGAGCTGCCTACGGCAATATTTGAAATGCTTCTGCAACTGATCTGGAAGCGCGCCTTCCTCGCCACTGACTGGGCGGGCATCAACAAGTCGTCTACATCTAAGCGAAGCGGGGTTGATATCGAAGACTTGCTCGCGCATACCGCCGCATATCAGACACTGTATCTCGGGACCCAGAGCGGTCTCTTCGACGGGAGCATCGACGGCAACTACGTCCGTGCTTTGTCGCCGTCAGAGTGCCTTGGAGCGGCATGCAACGCCGCCGACATCGCGCATCGCTTCGGTAACGACTTAGCCGAGCCTATTGCGCACGACAACAGAATGCAAGATGAAAAGCTCGACCAGGCTGTCTCGCGCTATCGCATCAACAACTGGTTCGAAGACTGCCGATCCCTTGTTGACCGCACTCTCGAATCCGAAGCCACGGAGAAGGCTTTGCTACGTGTGCATGGACAGGAGGCTGAAGCTGAAGACGGCAGCGTGGTCATTCTCAGCAATGGCAATGGAGTGCACGGGCCGTCCAGTGGTGGGTCCAACGGCCTGGTCAATGGCATAAAGATTGAGGAAGAAAGCGGCGAGGGCGAGTTGTTCGAGGGCGTCGATGATGAAGGGGACGTGCAGATGGCATGAGGTGTTCGCGTATCGGAGACAGACTGAATTGGTCTATGTTCCATAATGGCATTGTGTATTGTAGCATTGGCGTTACTACGGCTAGGAGGCTGTCTCAGTACTTCGATGGGCTGGATGAAACACATTGCGGAGTAATCTGTTCAGAGAATCAGCTCACGCTGTTGTTACTTCTTCTTCAAACCTTCCAATGCGAAAGCATTGTTCATCCTCTCCTAGTCCAAACCAATTCATTTGAGCGGTGATCTCCAGCAACCTGAAACCCTAATCGTGATGAACCGTAGATTCCCCGGGCATGACGTCTGCGACGCGACTTAGCGATCTTACCTAACCATTCCTATCCACCATCTTTACATGTGATAGATAATCGATAAACAGACTGCAGCGAGAGTAAATGTCTGCATCCGGTGCTACAGGTCTTGCGATCACCAACCCGCTGGTCAAATATCGCACTCTAGTCCAAACACGAGCCATTTCACGGGACCCTTCGCAACATCGTCTGGCCATTCACTTGCAAAAGCTTTACGACAGACTCAAAGACTATGAGCCGGAAGTGGACTACGGTAGACAGCTGGATCAAATCACTCGCGCCGTGGGCGATCGGAGAGATGCTCCAACCCGAACCAGACGAGATTCATGGCGCTCGCTACTAGCTGGGAAGCAGGAAAGGGACAGCCTGGCTCTCACCAGAAAGTTAACATCTCACGAGAATGCTATGCAACTGAACTCACCCAAAGGTCTTATGCTACATGGCGAAGTCGGAACGGGCAAATCCATGCTCATCGACCTTTTCGCGGATTGCTTGCCAAATCGGAAGAAGCGGCGATGGCATTTCAACACTTTCATGCTGGAGACTTTCGCCAAGTTAGAGATGCTCAGACGAACTCAGGCAACAGGACAGAACGAGGACGACTATTCTATGCTTTGGCTCGCCAGGGATCTGATCCAGACTTCGCCGATCGTCTTTCTCGATGAGTTTCAATTACCTGATCGGGCGGCGAGCAAGATCATGACGAACCTCATGACCTCGTTCTTCCATCTAGGCGGCGTATTGATCGCGACATCTAATCGTATGCCGGAGGAGCTGGCCAAAGCTGCTGGTATTGAATTTGCACCACCACCTTCGAGACTGGAATCGCTCGGTTGGCAATTAGGTCTTAGACGAAAGTCTGGAGGTAGGGATCGGATGTTTAGCGGCCAGTCGGAGTTTGCAGGGTTCCTGGATGTGTTGAAAGCAAGGTGCGAGGTGTGGGAGATGGAGGGAGCTAAGGACTACAGGAGGCTTGAAAGTGGCTCGGTAGCCAAGCCGAGGGACGGCGATGAGGCTGCAACATGGGAACTGGATGGCCATGATGATTATCAGCATGGCCCTGGTATGGCTGGATGGTCTGAAGCCGAGGCCGCAGACCAAGAAAGTCCGGCGGCTGAGTTGTCGGTCTTTGAAGCCCCAGCAAATTACATTGTCAACTCGGGGGACTCATCTGGCTCGCTCAACGCGGTTTTGGAACAGGCGACTGGATTTTCGAGTTTGGAGAGTGTACCGTGGGAGAGCGCGACTATGAAGGTATATGGGCGTCAGATCGCAGTGCCACGAATGTGGAACGGCACCGCCTGCTGGACGTTCAACGATCTGTGTAAGACACATCTTGGGCCTGCGGACTATATCACTTTGGCTTCGGCATACCACACCCTCATCTTGACCGACGTTCCTATTCTCACATGGCTTATGAAGAACGAAGCCCGCCGCTTCATCACCTTATTAGATGCTCTCTACCAGTGTCGTTGCAAACTAATAATCACTGCAGCCGCCGGGCCCGACGACATCTTCTTCCCCGAAAAAGCTGGCAACGACGAAAGCGACGCGATTCAATCTGAAACCTTCGCCGAGGCTTACCAGGACGTCACCGCTCCTTTCCGACCGAACATCTTGTCGGAAAACCCCAACTACGCCGAGCCCGATGCTGAACCAGACTACACCCACGCCAGACTAGCCGGTCTCCTAAACGCAGATTCACTCGAAGACGATCCGCCAAACAAACCTCACCGAAACCCATTCGGAAGATCGTTCGGCAGGACAGACTCAGAAATGGAACGCAAGCCCGTCGACCCTGACGAACCCCGCTACTCCAACAGGCCCAACTTCTCGAAAGCAGGTACCTTCACTGGCGAGGATGAACGCTTTGCTTACAAGCGCGCGCAAAGCCGATTGTGGGAGATGTGCGGTGCGAAATGGTGGGCTAGAAGCGAGGCCGGTTGGCATCGGCCTTTGCCTAACGATGTGAGGGCTTGGGAGAGGTCGAAAGCTGAGCGAGCTTTGCCTCAGTCCGTGTGTCCAGGCATCGCTGGTGATGTGAAAATGGGCGATGCTGCTGAAGACAGCACTAGAGATGCTAGGAGTTTCAAACATAGCAGCGCCAGTCCGTTCAGGACGTCGACAGAAGAGCCGCCTAAGATCAGTTGGACTCATATCTGGGGAAGCGGTGTTGCTTGGGGTAAACGAGCTGGTCAGTGGGGAAAGGGCCCTGAAGGGCTGAAGGATCGTGGTAATGAGAAGAGATGAGGCGTGCTGAAATAAGTGGATGTAACTGTTTGATTAGTGTGCTCTAAATGGCGGTGGTGGTCTGTGGCCTTCTCAGCATCCAGCCCTAGCAGTGTGTGGAGTGACAACAGAAAGCGTTCTTTCCCTCCCACTTGGGATCAAGATCTTGTGAGTTGCCTTCCTTTAAGGTTGTGATACTGGTTCCGTGATCGTCCAAGAAAAGCGTACTGACATGCTTTATCCCAGGCGTCGGTTGGTGGCTGACGAAGATGGAGCTCGATATATTGATTGCCAAGATATCGTTCCGCCATGATTTTCAAATAGCACCAGAGCCTCCATTCCGTGCGAGTACGCCGGCCGAGGAGAATTGTCAACACAAGACGAAGGCATGCACGGTCTCTGCCGTAAATGGACCTGTTGGCAACTCAGGCGAAGGATATCGGAGGCAGCATACAAGTTCTCTGAACCCAGTCACTGGATCAATCATACTCGTCATACCCATAAGCTCCCGTTTCCCTTTGAGTTGAACACCATTCTTCGCTCGCAAGTCCCTTCTCCTTTTTCTTAATCAACGCCTTCGCATCCTTGTGCCAATCACAAGCCCACTCGCACGGCGTCTCAGACTGATCCCCGAAATAAGCCGCGATAAGCTTGTGCCGGCAAGCCTTGATATTCTCACAATATCCGATCAGAGCCTGCAGACTGAGGCCACGTTGTTGCATCGCGTGGCGGCTCCGGACTGCCGCGCTGCTTTTGGAGGCTGCGTTTTTGGCGATTTCGTTTTGCATCATCATCGCGTTGCGATCTCGGTCTTCGCGGCTGTAATAAAGCATGCAGATGGAAGCTTTGCCATCGCGGCCAGCGCGGCCGGCCTCTTGATAGTAACCCTCGAAAGACTTGGGTATTTGCCAGTGGACCACGAAGCGGACGTTGTCCTTGTCGATGCCCATACCGAAAGCCGTTGTTGCAACGATGACGTCGTAGCCATCTTTGTTTGCGACCCAGCCGTGCAAGTGGTCGTCCTTTTGCTCTGTAGTAAGGCCGGCATGATATGGCTTTGCACCGATGCCGTCATTACGGAGGCGAGAGGCGATCTCTTCAGTCTCACGGCGGGTCAGGGTGTAGATTATACCAGGAACGTTGGTGGTTCTTTCATTACGTTGGGTCAGCTCTTGCGAACGGGCAGCGTTGTTAGCTCTGCGTGCGTGTGTGCTCCTCAGCCAAGCGAGAAAGTCATCATAGCGGTCCTCTTCGTGGGACGTGAAGCGAATTTCGTAGTGCAGGTTAGGTCGACTTGTGGTCATGGTGAAGGACTTGAGCTTCGAACGGTCCAGCCCAAGGATGTTAATGACATCGTCTCGAACACTACTCGTTGCGGTAGCAGTACAGCAGATCATGGGAATGTCAGGAAACTCTTTTTTGAAGAAGTCGAGCTGTTTGAAGCTTGGTCGAAAATCGTGTCCCCATTCTGAGATACAGTGAGCTTCATCGACGGCGATCCTGGCGAGCTCTTTTTGCTCATAGACGGTACGAAGGTGTCTTCGAAAGTGATCCAGCATGCAAAATTCAGGAGTGACATAAAGTAATCGCGTGTGAGGATGTCCGCTCCTGAGGTCATCAAAGATGGCGTTTTTGGTCGAGTGAGGAGTCGTGCTGTTGATTGTGGCAACGTTGATGCCGGCCGCGCGCAAAGAAGCGATCTGATTGTTCATCAACGCCAAAAGCGGCGAGATGACGATGGTGATGCCATAGTCGACAACAGCGGGTAGCTGAAAACATAAACTTTTGCCGAAACTGGTGGCAGCCTGTAGGAAGACATCGTGGCCCTCGAGCGCGGCCGTGATCACTTCTCTCTGAACTGGTCTGTGAGGCGTCAGATAGGAATAAGCGCGCGTGAGTAGCAAGCAGCATACCTGAACGAGCTCTTCCCAAAGACCTTACGAAGAGTGAAGTCAAGATCGACCTTTTGGCCCATTTTCCTGTTGCTTATTCCTGGCATTGTGAGTGGTGTTGTTGAGGTTGAGGTCGGCTATCAAGGCTGGATTCACCGTTCAAAGATGGCGACAGAATGGAGACGGAATCCGGATGTAGTGTTCAACATGGTCAGCAGATGGGATTCCGTGATCGCCTGAAGCGCGGAGCTGGATGCGGTTGGGATCTGTGATGTACGATGAACGAAGCAGAACGAACATTCACTGGAAGTTGCTGATAACTCATAAAATGCACGGGCCAGTCCAGTCCAGTCCACAGCAGAATCAAAAAGCCAACGAGGAGTGAGATCGGCTATAGTATACATGTATATTGAGATCAAATCTATTGTCTGCACAGATCAAAGTTGCCACAGCAGATTTATTCGAACAGCTAAAAGGTATAATGTAGTACAATCAAGGGTGAACCGCAGCGCCTCCCATCGCCGTTTGACCAGCGCTGCTCGCAGGAATCTGATCTGCGACTTCTTGCAGCTCCTCTGGCTCGCCAACCATAGTCTCGGCTGCCGCAGTGTCCGCCTCGTCTCCGGTGTAAGCGTTGGAGGCCTGCGCGGCCAGTGCCTGGTTTTCCGCCTTGGCCCACTCCACCCAGTTGGCGTACTGTTGGTCTTCGAGCTCCATGCCGACCTCCAACGGGCCCTTGCCAAAGAAGGCACCGTACGCCCTCGCCTCCTCCCTTGCAATACGGCTCTCCACTTCTCGAGCGTGCCGTGATCGGTAGAGCTCCTTTCTTGCCTTGTCGTATGCCGCCGCTTCTGTCAAACCACCGTTCCTCATCAACCAGCTCTGCCTTTGCACGACAGCCTCTCCGTTCAGTGGCCTGTTCGCCTGTGTTCTCTGCTTCGTGTCCCATGCCTGCACGCCTCTCAGACCAACCTCCCGCTCCTCGGGTCTGCAGAGCGCATGGCTCCAATCCCAACGCTGGTAATCTTTGCCATCATCTTCCAAAACCACACGCGGCTTGGCCAGCTCCCAAGGGTGGTCATTGAAGTATTCCCATCGTAGTCTGTCTTCCTCGTAGCTGATTTTGACGGGTGTGAAGAGTCGCGATGCTTTCTTGCCGTTTTTCTTGGTCGCGCGCTGTAGAACGGGACGGACAAGGCGAGCAGATGGCGGGATGGTGCCGACTGTTTCGTACCAAGGCGGCGGAGAAGTGAGGGTTTTTGACTCCAGGAGCTGCGTTGCATACTTGTGCACGCGCTGGGCGGAGAGATCGAGGCGGCCCATGTTGGGCAAATGTGAGATTATTAGGGTGTAGAGTCCGTCGGGGTTTCCCAGATCAATTGCTGTCTCCTGCTCGTGATAACCCTCCTTCGCTGATCCACACTCTCCCTGCGCGGGTGTCTATCGCCTTGAGATGCAGCGTCCCAAATCTCCGAGGGCTCCTTGCTCGGGAGTCTTGCGGAGATGGTCTTGGCGATTGGACTTTTGATGCGCGGTACATTGACATGGACCGCCGGGGATAAGTTGACGTGATTTACCATTGCAAGCCGTTCTATCACCGCGAAACACGCACTCTGGACTGGACTGGACATGCACACGCCGCTCATCTAATTGATTGGCCACAATGTTCGCTGCTTCATGTCCATCCTCGGTACTCTCTCGCGACGACAATCCTCTGTCCCCTCGAAGTCGATAAACACTTGCTCTCGCATCGCCTACGATCTCACTTGTCCGTATACCCATACTTGTGGAGACGGCATTGAAAGAATTAGACGGTCTACGAGGAGACCAGGCTTTGACGCTGCTCACACTCGCGCCGCTCGACACACCGGGCCTGGACTGGAAGATGTTTTCATACGATCGTTGGTCGCGGCGGGTCATTGCCGGCAGCACAGAGCAAATGAGCCAAGCAGGCAACAACGAAGCACGAGGGGATGGAGGAAGTTCAAGGATCAGGGGCTGAATACTTACGGGAGCAGGCGGTACTCGTCAACAAGCATCGACGACTTGGAGAATGCAATGACCGACCCCTCGAACTCGAAAAAGGCGGAGCGAATGCCGTTTCCGGAGATCACGAAGGACGAGTACAAAGATATGGTGAACACATACGGCCTGCCATCGGACATGTGGGAACAAGCTGCGTTCGGGATGCAGAATAAAAGCAAGAAGCGGCGAGAGCGGCATCCCCTGGCTCCGCGACTCGTTGTCTCCGCCGAACAAGAAGACAATCCGCCACATGCGAAACGCGTGGTACTCGATCCGGAAGACGATGCGCATGCACGCCAGCTCGAAAGATTGCGTCGACTTTGCAAGGAACCTCATGGGAGTGTGTCGCATGATAGCTTATGGAAGGCTTATTGCAAGTTAAGGACACCACGCTTGCGATACATGAGTGACTACATGATCCGCACTCTGTTTGCACACCTTACATGGACCGAACACGCGCATTTGGACAATGGCGCGAGGCAACGCTATTTCTCACTACTCGAAGATTGCATAGGCGAACGGATACAGCTTACTGTCATCGAATGGAGCGCGGCAATTCACTTCGCTAGCCGAGCAATGCGAAGTAGCACCGATCACGAAGTGAAAGACGCCGTTGAGATCTGGCTACAAATGGAGGAATCGGGCATCCGGGCTAATAACGTCACTTTCAACATCCTGTTCTACGCCGCGGTGAAGGCGGGTCGATTCGCATTGGCAGATACGATCTACAATGAGCTGAAGTCTCGTGAGATGGAGCTTGACAGGTATTTTCGTATTAGCATGATCTACTACGCAGGCGCGAGAGCAGACGGCGATGCTGTACGAAAGGCTTTCAACGACATGGTCAACGCAGGCGAGATAATCGATACTGCGGTCATGAACTGTGTCATCTTGTCCTTGCTTCGTGCAGGCGAGCCATCTGCCGCTGATCTTGTGTTCCGCAAAATGAACGCCCTGCATGACGAGAAGTATGGCAGCAAAGGGCCAGACGATTGGCGGGAACAGCGAAAGCTGTTCAAGATGCTGAACTCGACCGGCCATCGATTACGAAAAGAGCGTGAAGCACACGAGGGTTCTTTCTTCGGCGCTCCCTTCTCTGGAGACGATCGCAGAGAGCAGATTCAGGAGGCCACACCCATCGCGCCAAACGCCGGTACCTATCGCTTGCTCATACGCTGGCACGCCCTCAACTCCGGCGAGCTCGACCGCATCGAGGAGTTACTCGCGGAAAAAAAAGCCCGTGGCTTCCACGTTCACGGCTCCGTGTACCACGACATCTTCGCCGGATTCATAATTCATGGCGGTTTTGTGCACTCGGCCTGGAAGCCAAGCGGCCTCGAGGCTTATTGGCAAGAGTTCATCGAAGCATCTTCACTGCCCAACTCCGGCTACTGGCTGTCCTCTGGCAAAGATGCCGTGCAGACGCTGCATTTTGAAGTCGAATCGCCTCAGCGAAATTATGTCGACGCCCTAGACGAACCTTCTGAGCCCCTGCCTGAGGAGGCGGAGGATGCCGCAGACTCCCAATACAACACAGTGTCTGAGGAGCACAAAGCACCTTATTTCACTCTCAATCTCGCCATGAACGTCCTCCGCGCCTTCTACAAATGCGTGGGTTCGGCGCGTATGCTGGAAGTTTGGGACGAAATCAGGGACCGCTGGAGGGAGTGCGGGAGGGAAGAGACCGAGATGGTCGAGAAAATGATCAGAAAGCTGCGGCGGCGTGATGACTGGGATCTTGACTGACAGTGATGACCAGTTGCACTTGTGTATGTATATGTATACTAGAGACGACACTTTGTTTGATGAACCCGTGTGAGTAGACGGCAGGACTGTATATATGTATATGATGGTCAGAGCATTATACGATGCCATCAGACTTGTCATATTTATCTATCCGCTGTGTCTTGTTTCCGACCTCGGTCTTCTGTATAGTACATGTACATAACAAATAAGATGTAAGTTAGCATTCTTATGAAGATGCTTAAATGTACCTCTGCAGATTGCCGAGCCTGTAGTCTAGAGTCGGGAGAGTCGACGCCGACAGCCGACGCTCCACAACATGGAGATCTAGACACTCGAAGTCGAACTAGCATGTGCGTTTACTGATATGAGTCGTGAATAAATGCACGCAATCGCTCGTCAGCTTCACTGCTTGACGAACGTCTTCAGATTCTCTGCCTCTTCCGCTCGCTTTCACAGCACTCGCCTCGCCAGGAACATCACTCCTTTCTCCAACCACCACCGCCAACTAACAACCATGGCTCCCGGTACACGCAATCAACTGCCCTCGCACTCATATCATACATATTAATCCTCCTCGCGCCAGAACCCACAAACCGCCCCATTGTTGTCTCCGGCCCCTCGGGCGCCGGCAAGTCCACCCTGCTCAAGCGCCTCTTCGCAGAGTACCCCGACCGCTACGGCTTCAGCATCTCTCACACGACCCGCGGCCCGCGCGCCGGCGAGGAGAACGGGCGCGAGTACCACTTTGTCACACGCGAGGATTTCCAGAAGCTGGTCGAGGCGAACGGTTTTATCGAGCACGCGCAATTCGGCAGCAACTTGTACGGCACCAGCGTGCAGGCCGTGAAGGATGTGAGGGACAGAGGCCGGACTTGTATTCTGGACATAGAGATGGAGGTGAGTGCTTGTGCTATGCGTGATGTTGGGATGTTTCTCAGGGGTGGTGTGTTGGCAGACTGTGCTGTTTGTTAATTGGGAAATATCTCTGTTTCTGTTTCTGACTTTGAACTGCAGGGCGTCAAGCAAGTCAAAAAGACTGACCTCAACGCACGCTTCCTCTTCTTGCAACCTCCTTCCGTCGAGATTCTGGAGCAGAGGCTACGCGGGCGCGCGTCGGATAGCGAAGAGGCGATTCTGGCCCGCTTGAAGCAGGCCGAGAACGAGATTGCTTACTCGAAGACACCAGGTGTTCACGACGCTATTGTCGTCAATGACGACCTGGAGAAGGCTTGGGTGGAGTTCAAGGCTTTCTGTGCGCCCGAGGAGAGCAAGTGAGCGTAAGATAAGCTGGGAGAGATGATCGGGAGGCGCCGTTCGGCAAATGTATCCCTGTCGGGGTATGTCATGTAATGCTGAGCGGCAACGAAGAGAACATGGCATTCGTACACTCTGTCGAATATGGCGTGGTGATGCGGAGGATCAAGGCACCTTCAAAATTAAAGGCGGAGAAGTGAAAGAGAAGGCCGGCATTGCATGATAATGGCCGGCAATGTCTTGACAGGCAGTGCACCCTTCGACTCCATGGACAACTTTCGACAACTCGAAACTCGTACCTCGTGCTAGATTCATACTGCTGACGTCTACTGTGCGATCGTTTGGGCTCTCGAAAAGTAACGAAATTGCACCATCACGAGCAAACGCAACAGACGAGTCGCAACCAAACACTCGAGGCGAAGAAGGCATGGAAAGGGGGAAGATAGGGTATCAGTAACGCGACTCGCCAATCAAAACCAGCATGGTGAGCTCCCCAGCCTGGGCCATTACGAGAACGTACCATCAATGATCCAGACGCGTTCTGCACTTAACAATGCCATATCAGTGATCACTCTTTCAACATCAGGCCAAGACCGCGTGGCGCTAATCACTGCCTATCAAGGTCCCGAGTACCCGCTAATATATAGTCGAGCGTGCTCCGGGGCAGCGTCGTACACTCGTCCAATCATTTTCAAGTACACTTGTCATGGACTTAGTGTTATGTTAATCAAGCTAACTACCCGACAACAACATAGGCTGTGGCTATACTGCTTCGTACATTCGTCCAATCATTTTTAAGCGCCAACCTATAATGGATGTCCTTATCTTGGAACAGGTATGCACTGTGGGCCAAATAGGTTATTCGGCGACCGCACTCGCCGTGGCATCGCACCACACCTTGCACACCATAGCTGTCACCGGTGGACATTCGCCAGCCGATAACACTCTGAACCCTTGGGCTAACGAATCGACATATCGGCTACTGATATCGGAGTACATCTCAAAAAGATGGAGTTAAGGACGCGGGTATGACATAGCGTTACAGCTCCACTCCATTCCCTAGGCTGTGTTCGATTTGATGCTTTGCCAGACATAAAAGCAGCACCAGGCTCCCGCAACATCGTGCAACATCACTCTCATTCGACCAGACATCAAATCGATCAAAGACCTGCCATGCGTACCTCCAACATCTGCACTTCCGTGCTCACACTTTCCGGTAGTATTGGCACTGCCCTTGCTCTCACCCCGGACATCCGCGCGGACACCAACAGAGACGGTCATGTCGACATTGATGGCGACACCGACGTTCTTGGGAAGGCATACTGGTCCAGCAATCGCGGGGCTATCTTTCTTCCCAGCATTGGAGACATCAACATTAGATGTCCCAACCAAGATCTCAACGGAAACCCATTGAGCAACGAAGAGATTGCGAGTTGCAACGATGCGTCCGGCCATTTGATGTTTACTCCCGAATATCTGGCTCCTATCAAGACCGTCCCGATGCCTGATCTTTCCGACGCGGCTTACGCCAACATATATGCTACGCCTGACGCTGCTTACAACCGCGTCCGTTTGTTCGTGAACGACAACGCAAAGTCCAATGGCTCCGCCTGGCGCCTTGTTGACAAGGAAGCTTCTTTTAGCGCCAAGCAGCTGCAAGAAGGTCTCGAATTGGGACTTGACAGTCGCGAGCTTGTTACGAATAGCGATGCCTGGAATGGCGACGTCAGCGTTCGCTTCGATGTGTTCGACAATGGCACTGTGGCGAGCGATGCTGTCGCGCTCCGACTTGCACCGGTTCTTACCCACAACCACCTGCAAAAAGTCAACACTATTGTCAGCGTGGCTGCCAACAACACCACCCCTGTTCAGGAGCGCTTTATCGCTCAATTGGACGAAGGTCGCAAGGCCGGCGGGGTCCAGCAACCCATGCTACTTTTCAATCAGAGCGACGACATCTGGGCGCAAGACTTCCTCGAACCTGCATTTGCAAGCATGCCTGGTCCTGATGGCCCGATTTCCATCCGCGTCATGCTCAGATCCGCTCAGTCCACAAGGACAGCGGGGCGACAAATCTTCGAACAGCTCCGCGGTAAGGGTGTCGGTGGCTTCCAACCCGCTCCTGGTTTCGGTCACAGGGAGATCAACTCCTTTGGAAACCTGGAAACCATTCCCCCTTACGTGTCCAAAAGTGGCGTATCTTACAAGGCCGGCAGAATCATAACGGGTAAGCACTTTGACGAGCTGCCGGCCGAGTCAATGCTCCGCTTTCTTGAAAGCCAGAGACTCCAGACGCCGTTGATTCTGGAGACCGGGTGGTTGGTGATTGGACACGTCGACGAATTCGTGCAATTTTTACCTTATGACAACGAGCTTGGCTGGACTATTGCCATTGCCGATACCAGATCCACCTTCGACATCCTTAAAGACGCCAAATCGAAAGGCCACGGAGGTGTCCACGCCTCCAGCTTCGACCCTCAGAACCTCTCTGATTCCAACATGGCGTTCTTCGACTCTTCTAAACTCAACACCACTATCAGCCAGCTCTTGGACAACGAAGAGTTCCTTGACGTGAACTCCTACGCTCAGAAGTACCTCGACTTCAATCTGCAGATCCTGCTCGCCGAAATCGACCTCGACGAGCGTGACGTGATTCACGTCCCCGTGCTGTTCGAAGAATCGAGCTTTGGTGAAGGCGCACTGGACGGACCCTTTGCCGGAGGTGACGATGGCCTTCCCTCTCACTCCTCCAAGCAGCTGGCCGGCGAAAAGCAATTGGCATCCTACGCGCCCGCGGCGATTAACGGCATCGTTCTCGGCAACCACTACCTCTCGCCCAAGCCATGGGGTCCTATCGTCAATGGCAAGGACATCATTGCAGAGGCCCTGGAGGCAGCCTACGGCCGCGCTAACATGACCATCGGCTTCATTGACGACTATGAGTCTCACCACATGTTTGGCGGCGAAATCCACTGTGGGTCCAACACCCTCCGTGACACCGACTTGCAATGGTGGGATTAAGTCGCTATGCCTGCATTTTCATGCTGAGGTGTACGTGGTTTTGAACGGGGCTGTTATCGTACGGTCAGTTCAAGCTCGTATGCAAGACTTACATAGATGGTGTGCGGATATAGTTCCCTCAGAACAAAGCAACCCACTGTCTGCGAGCCCTCGCTCGTACACACCTGCGGTGCTTTCCATAGAGATCCAGCATTCTATATGGCTTCCATGTCTCTTCTGAAGCTTGACTGTATTCTACTTTTACTTCTTCCCTCACACGCGAGTAAGGCCATCTATCGGATTTGGTGTCTGGTTTCACTCTTACAAAATTCGGATGACTTTCCTGCTTCCTGCCAAGCTTGCGAGGAGCCCTGTAAAGCTCGAGACCGCTGTGGTTGTACGCCGACGACATATAGGGTCGATTCCGATATGAGAGAAAAGGTAAATGTAATATAAAAGTTGAAAGCCGCGGTCTACGGCCAGTAGCAACCATATGCCCCGGCGCTAATGGCGGGTCTGCCAGTACAATACACGAACGCCTCGCTGAAACCCCAAAGTAATTTACAACATCGCATCCTTTCAGGGAAAGCGAGCGCTCACTCACTCGCCTTGGCTTGCGCAGCGGCCTCAGCCTCCCTGACCCTAAGCTCTTGCTCTTCCTTCTCCGCCACTTTGCGCATGTCAAGCAGGACGTGCAGCTTGCTCATCAGCGAGTCGAAAGCCTCGATGACAGGCGCCGTAGGCAAAGGAATCAGGTCCGGTACGCCGATGTGAGCAAGAATGGCGGCAATCTTCTCGGTTTGCACGGTGGATTTTGCAATACGTGGTTTGGACAGCTTGTCTGAAGCGAAAGACACGCCGCTTGGCAGTTTCTCGCCGGGCCCAATTTCTGTCACGCCGTAGCGCAGTTTGTCTTTGGCGGACAGCTTAGTATTGTTGGCCGCGGCGTTGCTGCTGCTGTTGGCGTTGGCCGTCGATGGCGATGGGTCATGTGTACCGGCATTGGACTCGCGAGGTCGTCCGGATGCGGGAGTCTGGCCGGCGGCGGGAGTTTCGATAGATGTGGCGGATTGACCGGGGGCGACGCGGAGACGCTGGTTCTTACGCAGGCGGTCGGCGTTAACGAGCTGTTGCCACAGCGTGTGGAGGGCTTGCGAGGTCGAGTACTGGTAGCTATTGGTGTTTGCTTTGGGGTAGTCGAGGCGCCTGCGCAGGTCTTCGCGCAAGCCGTCAAGCGATTCTTGATTGGCCATGATGCGCTGCAGCTCTGCGAGCAGGACAGCTTCCTCGTCGACCTCGTCCTTTTTGCGCTGCAGATGACCTTCTGCCAGACGCTTTCGCGACATTTCCTGCTTGGGGTTGAAGTCTTTGAGAGTCTCGTAGAGCTTGTACTGTGGCGCGGTCATGGATTGGATGGGTGTTTCGAGCTGCAGCATGGTGGCAGAGATGGTGTAGTAGCGGGCCTTGAGATCCTCCATGGTGCGGTCTGGTTTGTCATAGCGATCAACAACGACAGTCCACTTGCCGTTGAACTCCCTGTAAGTGTCGACGAGATATCGCGTCTCCTCAAGCGTCCAGTTTGGGTCCTTGAGGTGCTCCTCATACTGAGTATCATCAAATGTGGGTACTTCTGGCTCGACGTTGTATTTAGCAAACGAGGGAGTTTCGGTCGCGGCCTTTTGCCAGTGTTTCAGCAAAGGCAAATCTGGTCTGTTCCCCGTCGAGGTCAACTCCCAGTGTGAAGGTGGGCGTGAGACTCGTGCGCGCTTGAAAGAGCGTACAGGCGCGCCTGACGTACGCCTGTCCGTCGCCGCCATCGCGTGGTATTTTGACTGTAGCAGCTACGCAGTTCGACCGAGGTGGTTATCCTGATGGAATTGCGTATATAATTGATGGCTGATATGTGCTGAGTGGCGTGGTGTGGCGAGTACGTTGTCGCGATTTTGCCTACAGGAAGTGCAAGCGCAGCCCAGAACCTAGAACACGACTTTTGACATACATTCACTTCAACAGGTAACATCAACACAGGTATGAACGACGAGCACCACAACTCGAAAGATATCTAAGCGCGAAAAGACACCTTACTCTGTCCAGGAGACCCACAGCATGGCCACAACTCGTCTCCGCCGTACCTTTCACTACCCTTCCGACTCGGACGACCCGCCAGACCTCGACGAAGAACACCAAGAAACCCTCCTCCAAGATCTCGAAACACGCGATCAAGAAACCTCAACCCTCTACCGAAAACTATTCCTCGCCCTCCCCATCCTAACGACCTTGCACTCCCTCATAAACCCTAGCCTCAGAGGAAATCATGATTCAACAACAACAGCTCTGTTCCTAACCCTCCTTCAAATCGCCGTGCCAGTCTTGGCGACATACATCCTTTACTACCACCCGATAACAGTACCGGGTAGGCACGGGTTGGAATCGCTGTACAGCTTCTCAGGGAAGAGCATGGTACCCGGGACTGTGAAACCCAACTCGAGGCATCTGATCGTTCTGGGGATCAGTCTGTCCGGATTGTTGGTTATCATGGCATCAAGCAAATGGCTGTCTTTGTCCACGTCGGCAACTCCGGAAGTGACGGCGAGGGTGAGGAGCAAGAATGGGGGATGGGGCGAGATTGGGAGTTTGCTTCTGCCGGCTGGTATGTTTGACCTCTTGATTCATCTCATCTTGTCTTAAGTCAAACTGCACTTTAACAGCCAAAGTAAATCTGCTAATTTGGTCTACGAAATAGTCGTGTTCTTCCTCACGCTCTTCGTCCGCCAGCAATTAGCACCCGTGGACTTGCAAGAGTTACGAGAAGCGCGGTACGGGCTCAAGGGAGCGTGAAATGGAAGGAAGAGGGCGGGTCAAAGTTTTCTATCTACCTACCGTACCAAAGTGGCCGAATATTAACTTTTGCATCTCTTCGTTCAACTCAAGACAATTTTAGAAAGGTTTTCCCGTTCAGCAATAATCGTAGTTCTGGAGGACTCCGGATCGGGAACGGAAGAATCATCAGAGAATCCTTCATCATCTATCCACTTGATAGACAGGAATCAATCAACCGCCTCCCTAAACCTCAAAACCCCATTTCCAGCCACCAACCCATCCACACCCTCACCCAAACTTAACACACTAGGCGCACGAGCCGAATGCTTAACATCATGCGAGTAATCCGAAATCAACACTAGACCCGCCTCTTTGACAGAGGCGACGAGGGCGGGGACCAATTCCAGCAAGCGAGAAGTGCAGATCAGGCCCATGAGATTGTTTGACTGAGCGATGCGGACGGCTTCTTTGATGGACATATCGGAGCGGCCGCAGCTGGCGATCACGTCGCTTTGAGATCCCGGTTGGGCAGGAGATGTAGTGGGGTTTGAAGGGGCGACGCCGAGTTCGTTGCAGAGGAGCACGGGATCTGTAGGTGGTTGCAATTAGCATACACGATGCCCGATGTTGTAAGCATGAAATGAGGCGGGGAACTTACAATTCGGTTGCTTCCAGTTAAGCGCCGCGCAGACGTCGGCATTATAGCTCGAGAAGACAAAGTTCCTGAGCGGGTTTTCCTTAGATTCACGGAGGTGCCTGGCGTGGTCGAAGACAGCCATGAGCACGGCGTCCACGACAAAGTTGATGTTATGCGTTGGGCCGAGCTGCAGCTTTTCCTCCATGTGTCTTGTAGGGTAGCAGACATGAAGTTCCAAGTTGAGATCCGCGGGAAGCATGGCGAGCGCTTCCCTGAGAGATGCGTGGGAGCGTGCAATCTGACGTTGGATCGCAGGCAAGTCCTCGGGGCTGATGTTGGCGTCCACGAGGCTTTCGAGAGCGCGGGTTCCCAGACCGTCGTTTCGAGTAGCAGCTGAGAACTCGTCGTATGTCAAGCGCCCGATGAGATCGTTCTTGCTAGACGGCAAGGCCCACTCTGGGAATAGCACTGGTACGCCATCTCTTGTAACTTGCACAAACAAGCGCAGGAAATCGCCACTCAAACTGCTTCCCGTGATTAGATTGCTCGGGTGGTTGTCAAATTGGCTGGTAGCTTTCCAGTAGGTAGCAAAGTGCGTGATCTCAAGCGGGCTGCCTCTGAACGGTGTGATGACCTGGTAACGGAAGTTGATACGTCCGATGGCTCTTAGACGAGGATCGAAGAGCTCCAGATGCCATCTGCCAGAACTGCTCGAGTGGCCAGTGAACACACGACTTGAAGCCGCCGATCGAGCTATGACTTTGCTGCCGAACGTGGGGAAAATATCGAAATCAATGCTGAATGTGTCCAGATTCTCAATTTGGAAACTGATATTCTTGAAGTCGTCCTGGACCGGTAAAGGCACATTCCGAGGGATAAGGTCCGAAGATTTTGATGAGATGGTAAGACGGGCAGCAGGGTACTTGCTATCTCCGTAGAATTCGATAGCATCGCAGCCGAGGTCATCAAAGGACAACAGGATGAACGTTTTCGTCGTGTCAAGGAAGTTGTGGCCGTAACGGCGTAGCGGAATGATGGGTGGTGGGAGGATGAGATCGGGTATGTTCTCGGAATCCATATGTGATGTGTAGGGTGTTGCAATAGAGCGCGGTGGCTGGCTGATTGCACCCATACTGAGGCCGATTGATTGCTGTTTGCGTTGAGTAGCTGCTTGACCGGCCTGAGCAAGCAGTTGCATGCAGTCCAAGTGGCCTTCCCATGCTGCATAGTACATGGCGGACAGGTCTTTCTCATCGTTCACGAGAGCATCTACTTCGAACTCGAGAAGCTGCTGCAGGCAGTGCAAGTGGCCCTCGCTAGCAGCATGGAAGATTGGCGTCCATTGGTACAGTTTGTCGGCTTGATCCATGTCCATGCCATAGTCCTTCAATAAGCAAAGAATCTGCTGATTCCGCCCGAAGCGAGCTACAATGTGCTGAGGGTACAGACCTTCGGCATCTGGCAGCATCTCCGGCTTGTACTGCAAGATTTGCTCAACGATAGTCACCGATCCGTACTGGCACGCCAAGTTGAGCGGGATGTGATCGTTGGTTCCAGAAGGGTTTACAGCCGCGCCAAATCTGAGCATCTCCTGAACGATGGCAGCTCTGGAGTGCACGATACCATGTATCAGACCTGTAAAGTTGTCCAGGTCCTTGGCATCCACGGTATCTGGCGCCGCTGTCACCAAAATCTGCATGATCTCGGCCTGTCCGTGCATGGAAGCGTAATGCAACGGAATCCTTCCATAGACATCTGGCGCACGAATGTTCGCGCCGCTGGCCAAAGCGGCGTTCAGAACGTCCTTGTTCCCCAAAACAGCAGCCTCATGTATGCAATTCCGTTCATTGATGGAATCCGCAAAGTTGAAGTTGATCAATCCAGTGTCGTACAACACCTGCTGGGTGGAGGGCGCAGCAGTGTTGACTGTGTTCAAGAAGACACGGCTGATCCGCTCTCTGGCCTCCTCATGATTAACCGTCCTTGCTGCCCACTCTTTGACAAGACCCGTGTCTCCGGTGCTTATGGCTTGCAGTATCTGCACCTCAAGCTCGAGCTCATCTTGACCAGCCTGCGGCGCTCGGTTTTCCAACTCGACTGCCGGAGTGTATGCGATTTTCTCTCCTTCCGCCCAAGCCTGCAGCTCAAGCAAACCTGTCGTAGCCTGGTCCGAAAGATCGCTGATTACATCGCGGTTGAAACAGGGTTGCACTTCGACGGCCCTGGAGAGATAAATCTCCTTTTCCCTAGACTGCAATCCTTTGTCAGCAGATAATTATGACAGCATTCGCTGCTGGAAGTCTCGAATACCTTGGAAGTTTTGTCCCACTGCGAACAGTCAGCATCAATCACATGGAGGCACGCATGCAACAAACTAGCGAACCTTCTTCAAAATCTTCGAGAAAGCGGTCTGGTTGACCTCAACAAATTGCTGCAACTTGTCGAGATCATTACTGAACAAGCGGAACCCTTCGTCCAGAGTCACATAGCTGGAAGACAACTTGGAGGCCGGCGTAGCGCGCGACTGGAGCGAACGCTTCTTGTCGAGCAGGGTTCGGAGGCGGAGTTTGAGCTTCGCGAAAAGAAAATCGTCAGAGCCATGCAGCCTGGAATCGGATAATCGCCTTACGCACTTCGGCTTCCTTTTGAAGGTAGAGTTCGTTGACCTTCTCTAGCTCACGCTCCAATCGGAAGAAGAAAGCGGCCTTGTTGGACTGCAGAGAGGCTTGCGAGTCTTGGAGGGTGATGCCGTTGGATTGGGGTTGCTGAGCGGCGAGAATGGGAGTCTTGCTCAGATGTTTGATGAGCTTTTGGGGAGGGTTAGCAGGGATCGCGCAGCAAGAGGTTGAGGGTTGTTGGATCAGTCCACACCTTCTTGAGAGCCTTGTAGTCGACAAAGCTAGCGGCATATTCTGGTATGTCAAGCTGGCGTTTTTGGATGTGTTTGCCGAACTTCCTGCAATGCTGGTGGTCAGCCGGCTCGCCACCGCTTGAATGTCTTACGGCAATGCTCGACGACGACGTACATGTTGGGCGGCTGGTGTTATCTTCAGATCGCGAGCTCTATGGCCAGACGAGATTCGGTCAAGTATTTTGTTACCGGACACACGGCTGCGTTTGGTGTTCGGGTCGGCTGGATGGAGGTGATTGCGGCATTGCTGGACGCGGGCAGTCTACGCGGTGATCATGGCTGGGGAGACGAGGAGTCTGTTGAATGAATTGGAGGGTGTAGGAAGATGACACAGGTAGATGAGTAAGAACAAGTAAGAGTGAGAAGAAGGGTGGGCAGAGACGACGAGCTAGGTCATTCGACAGCGACAGGAGAGTGGAACACTAACAACATTACAGCAGAGCAAAGAACCGCACGTGCGTCGACCCTTTCCTTTCTCTATCGATAAACGACCGACCGACGACTGGAGGCGGGGCAGCGTGTGACGAGAGATGCAGTGGGAAGACGACCTCGAGGTATGATTGGTGCGCGACTCATCATTGCCAGCAGCAGCAGTGAAGAAGCGGCGGGAGTGGGAAATGGCATGGCATGGCATGGCATGGCATGAACCTTTCTTCCCAACCGCCAGGTGTTCCTGTACTTGCATGTGCTGTTCGAGCGAATTGGCAAAGCTAGACCCGCCACGTGCACTGAAAGTAGACCCGCCGAGGAGCCTTGGAGTGGAGGCTCCGGATTTGCACGTGTGGAGTTTATTCGGCAGAGTGGTTGATTGTTCATGTCGTTATGTTATTTCAAGCAAGAGTGGCACCTATGATATATTTTGTGAAAGAAAAATGACGAAGACACCGATCTTTCGAGGTAGAACGGGGGAAGGTGGATCCATCCCAGATCAATGTATACTGTGTTGTGAGACAATGGACACCAATCCGTTGCATCAGCTAGGTTGTTACATGCAGTGTTGCAATATACTACCTACGTACATAGTATGTATTAAGTACTGTTCAATTCTCCTCTCCGCAACACGATGCGCTGGGTATCATTTTGGCCATGTCTCGTCCGTCCCAAATCAAAAGGAAATATAAACATAAGCCCCATGCTTACATGTAGGTCTCATCCAAAATCATCACATCATCATAACACCGCCCACATCTTTCAGCGTTGTCACTATCATCCGGTAGACTCACATCCTACATGAGCCCTCCGAGCACCAGCTTTCCAAGCCCGGCGACCTCACTCTTGATGCCGTTCCGCGTGCTCTCCTCAAACTCCCGCATGACGTTGGCAACAAGAATCTTGCGCACGCTCTTGTCGGCTTTCGCAAAAGCCTCGCCCACAGTGGGGCTGCACTGCTCGGGCGTCGTGATTAGATTAAGCAGATTGCTATAAGTCTCAATCATCGTGTCGCAGAGCGTCGCAAACGTGGTGCCGAACTCGGGATCGAAAGGTAATGAGGGCGTGAGTAGGTGCTGGAAATCATGACCGGAGGCGTTCACAGGCGACGTCGTCTCTTGGGGACTCCCGAGACCTCCTGATGGGAAGCCCGTGAAGTTAGCGCTTTGCGGATCAAGCGCGATGCTGTCTGTTGCCGCACTGGAGCGGCGTCCTTTGCCCAGACCCATACCCATACTGGACTTGAACATTTGGCCCATGCGGCCTCTACCCAGGCTGTTGCTTGCACTGTCCGTGCCGCTGAGGGATTGGTACGTCTCAAACTCTTGCAAGAGTGCAATGAGCGCTTTCAAGTACTCCATCGGGGAGCCAGAGTTCAGGTCAAGAAGCGATGGCAGGCTGTAGCCGAGGAGATAATAGCTGGTCGCGCGACGGCCAAGCTTGTGTGCGTGCATAGATGGCAGAGCCGCGACCGAGCCTGGAGGGTAGTGCAGTGTCGTGAGATAGTAGACATCTCCTTCATGCACCCTCTTCAGGTATTCTATCGTTGCCATTCGCTTCTGTGTTGTCTCCAGTATGCTCTGATATACCGCGCTCGGATTTTGTCCACCTGTGGAGACCGACTGTAACGTTGGTGCAGGAGCCAACGGTGCGCCATTGGCGCTTCCGCCCTGGCTGCTCACACTTGGTCGGTCTGCGGCATGGCGCCGTAGACTTGGTGCGCCGCTCGTGAGCATAGGGAATGAGTTCTTCGAACTGAGATCGAATCGAGAGAGGGAGGGTACTGGCGGGGCGTCGTCGAAGCCTGGACTGTTGAGAGACAGGTTCTCGGCGGACTTGGCCTGTTTGAAGAAAGGGAATGACGATATGGAGGGCTTCTTGCGCGTTTGTTGCTGTAGATACGGGTAAGATGAGTTGGATGCGTCGCCTGGAGGGCTTGGTAGGGTGACAATGTGCGAAGATTGTCGAGATCGATGGCCGTAAGGCGATGCGCTGGAGTGCGAGCGCAGAGAGACGGATCTCCTTAGGCCTTGTGTAACGCTGGAGCTCAAGGACAGGATGCTGCCTTCTCTCGTGTGTGAGATGGAATGTTGCTTGCCTCGTGCTGGGTCTTTGTCGCGCTCAGGGAATATGCCGTAGTGAGCGGGCGCGGAGTTGTTGGACGGTGATTGGTCGGTATGGGTTGGAGACGAGAGGGTGTTGGTCGGAGAGAGGTTGGTGTTGGTTGGAGAGAGGCTATCTTGAAAGTGATGCCGGTCCTTCTCGTCGTGATCGTGGTCGTGATCGTGATCCTCGTCCTCGCCTTCTTCAGGCACATGCGAGGGCAGGCTGGTGGTCGCTGTTAAGCCAACAGTTGCACCAGCAGGCGGAGGCGACAATGTAGCAGAACGGGCACTGCTGAGGACGGGATCCTGTGCCCTTCTCCTGAAACCAAACGGCATCGTTGTCGCTACTCGCTCCAGTCAAGCCTGGCCTCGGCCCCACCGCGCTGCTGTTTCGGGGCAGTAGAATGCCTGTCTTCCGGTGGCGCACACGGCAAAGGGTACAAAGGGCCAGAGGGGTGCAGCAGAGGTGCAGGAGAACTGCAGCAAAGAGACGGCCTGGGGCAGGGATGGCAAGATGGTTACTTGTATCTACCATCTTCCTCCAGGCCGGGTAGACTACACCTCAGCTCTCCTGCTAACTACCTACTAGTCCTCCGCCAGGCGATGATCTACCGCGACCGCGAGGCTGAGGGACCACAGAGGTTCGTGCTTGCGAGGTTACACTAGCGGGAGCCGTTGCGGCTATACCAGCTTACACATCTGTAGCATGTTGGTGTCCTGAACATCATTGCAGCAGTTGTGAGGACAATGCTACATGAACTCATCAATCACATCGAGCAAATTATTTGCCATTGACTTTGCCTGTATCAGGCAATACTGGAAAGAAGAGCCCCGAGATTCATCGTAACACTGCCTTGCAATCACGTTGCAACATTCGACGCTACCTACTAATCTCCAAAAACTTTCACTTGAGCTTTTCCTAGGCGACCAAGGGACATGGCAGTCGGCTAGCACATCTTCTCCAAGAACAAGCTTACCTGCAAGATTCGGCTAGCATCTCGTCTTCCGTCATGCTTTCATGTCCTCGTTCGCACACGTGGACGGGATCTGGCCATCGAGCGATCCTTTGGCGCTGACTATGCGATTTGTCGCATCAATAGTGATCGCAGTAATAAGGTATGCACATGTTGCTCCACGAACATGCAGAAGGGGACCTGCAGACGGGACTCTACGGCCCGAACACGGAGCGAGCGATATTAATTGCAGCTTCAACTACATACTACTACCTACTGCATGTTCATTATTGGAGCTCCATCGTCTCATTGCAGCCCCAAGACCGAAGCAGACTTTGATGCTACATGGATTTACATGGAGCTGACCCGTGATAACTGATGCTCAAATCATACTCCTGCTAAGGTATGGCTCTTCAACGCGACGACTGCACCGAGTCTCAACTTGGACAGTATGGCCGACAAGAAACGACCGACTCTTCAGCTCAGAGCAGCAACTTCGCAAATATTTACGAGCTAGTAATTGTCACCTTCTCTGTACGATACCGCCTTTAACAGTTGGTCCACATCACCAACAGCTCGAATGCTTTGTCCAACTTGGGCTAGCTGCTTTGCATCTTCCAGATTCACTGCATGCTACCTAGCATGACACGTTACATGTCGCTTACAATCTGCAATGTCTTCGCTAGTGAAAATACACTGGTCCTGGCTCTTAGGTCTTTGCGGCAGTGTTGTACACATCGTCTTCAGTCATTGATAGGCTTCCTTCCAGATCACCACGTCGAACCTCCGCCAGATCTCGCCTCAGTTGTGGACAACAACTACGAGTATTGATCACTGTGGTCTTGATACAAAGACTGCGGTGGCGAAATACGACCCGCCATGCCCGGAGTACCAAGAATGCGCTGACGAGTATACCGCATCTATATCGCTGCACATGCTGGCCAGCAATCATAGCTTACGTGCTTCATACCTAGTCCACACTATTGGTATCAGGGATCACAGACGCCAATGCAATACCAGGACTCGCCTCGTGCATACATGGTACATGGGCACCTACTACCTGAGCTACAACTCCCGGTAGCAGGATAACAACACATTGGCGCCACGTTCGCTGCTCCAATGCAATCACTCCACTCCATATAACAGCAATCTATCGAGCCAAAGTCTGTTGCGCTATGCTCTACAACAATAGCACCAGACTGGGGATTTCAATGCGAGTTCGATACGTCAAACACATCCTGGTTGCTGCGCCATTTGCAGTGTGGCTCTCAAGATCCGCAACAAGATAAAAGACTTTGGTAAGTGATCATTCAGACGATCAAATGTTGGCCACACTGCGTAGGCGAAATCCGTCTATCGGTGGCACACAGATGCAGGGCATGCATAACACGTGTAGCTATACATCGGCAGCATACTCAACATCGTCTGTCAGCATGTCGTTACAAAACATGTACACTCACTCGTCAGCCACATGCAGCACCTCATGAGCACTTCTGCTCACCGCCATCAGCCATGCACATAACGGTTCCACGGCGATGCACCATGATCACACGTGAGAACGGACAATTACATGAAGCCCGACCAGACTTCTATAAGAACCATTCCGGCAGCGCCTTTGCTCTTTCTCGATCCAACATCATCTCTAATACCTTCCAGCTCAACGAAACTACCAAACTCCCCTCAACAGGTCCAATCACCTCACACCTCATCATGTCTGACTGGAACGGACCCGGCTTGTACCGCATCGAGGCTGGCAGCAAGCGAAGCTGCCGTGTTGCCCTTTCTGGTGGAAGGAAAGATGAGGGGACGAAGATTCTCACCTGGTAGACAACCCGAACGCTCGACGCATGGAGAGCAAGGCTTACACTAGTGTACAGGTGTGACGATGTGAACAAGAACGACGTGTTCGCCATCACGTACGCCGGCATCGGCAAGACCGGCAAACACGAGTACCACATCATCAACAACAACAGCGGCACCTTCATGACCTACCCGGAGGGCGCGCCGCAGGGCAAGCAGCTCACGGGAGAGGTGATGAGCCCATCCAACGATCGTACTCGCTGGAGCGTAAGTCCTCGTCCTCTTCTATCCTCCCACACCTTACGGTCTTGCTGACAAGCCCACGACAGATTATCCCGCTGAGGAACGGCAGCGGCCAGTACTGGTAGGACACCCATCCGCCCATCCACATTCCATGATTGCAACGCATTCGAGCACCTCTAAACAGAACATTTACCACAGGATCACCCCTGTCGCCAACTCGAAGATGTACCTCAACATCAACAGCAACAAGACTGACAACGGCGTCGAGATTTGGCTGTACAGCGATGGCAACCACCCTTCCTGCAAGTGGTACCTCCGTCTCGCCGACGACGTCTTCAAGTACCTCAACAGCCCGGACGTCGGCAAGGCCAGATAAACGAATTCACTCGCGACGCGGGAAAAATGAGCAACGAGGTGTTCATCCTTGACTCGTGACGGTCGCCTGTTTTCAACTCTGACGACTCGATGTGAAAAGGAGGTAGTTCGTGGCAAAAGGGACCTGGGAGGCTGTATTTGCATCTCAACATGCGAACGAACCCTTTCCGTAGTTTTCAAAAAAAAAATCAAAAAAAGGTATGCGATGAGGCAGGCATTCGTAGATTATGAGACACATCAGCAATTTATGAGCGTACTTTCGCTCTGCCTGTTTAAAGACCAACACCAGCACCCTATCGTCGTCATCAGACAAACCACAATATTTCACATGATAGTAGGCTTGTGACAAATCGAGCAATGTGCTTTTGTTCCGGCACGCCCTTCACACCCAGCTCGATTTGATCACAACACAACGTTAACGCGTCCACGTCCGCTCACAAGACAAACAATACCGCCTGTACACCATTGATCGATTCGAACCAAGATGTAGACTTGAGCTCATGAAGAAGATACGAGGACAATCAGTCCATTGAACGAATCGATGTCTTGGAGCATCACCCCAACCCTAACCCTAGCATAACGAATAGTAAAAATGTTAACTTACGTTATGTTTTGAAATAAGATAACGTACTTCACAAGCGAGCCGCGCAAAATTCCGTCTGATTTCTGATGAGGCTCATAAAAGAACATCAATATTGATCCAATTACTATAAAATACACAGTATCAAGAGCTACATACTCTAGCATTATGCTCGAACGATCCACATTTGCTACATCGAGGTGGTGCCTTCCTCTTAGCAGGTCTTGGCTGCTCAGCCA
>Ga0265797_10001355_pt1 | contig 43186 bp, 16 predicted proteins | sample P2T30metagenome_FD_192433 | JGI IMG/M metagenome (GOLD analysis project Ga0265797, IMG submission 192433) | Plant litter microbial communities from East Loma Ridge, Irvine, California - P2 T30 | ecosystem: Environmental > Terrestrial > Plant litter > Unclassified | place: USA: California...
CTTGCGGCGTACTGGCAAGAGAGAGACATGGTCGGCGAGGTGTATGGCGGGCGTAATGATATGAGATGTCCAATCGATGTTTCGCTGCTCTTGCATGGGAGAGAGGAAAGTCGCGGAGCCGCTTCTGGACTTGGCTTAGCGACTTCCCCTTTGGCCTAGCGTGGCGATGGAATTGAAGCCTCGGGAATTCATTTAGAGAAAATGTTCTGCGAAAGATCCACGATGCGCCAAACCTCAAGGACTCCTTGAAAACAAATTATATTAATACAAAGCGGAACACATACGTCCGTGGTTCCAGGAGATACCATCATGGAATGCACGTGGGATTCCGCCCTGCTGCAGCAATTACACGAGCTGCCAGACGAGCTCATTGAGGCAATCCGTCTCAAGAGCAGCAGCAACGAGGACTATCTGTCGATTTTCACACGTACAAGCATCGATCCTCGCTACACTTATACCCTATTCGCACATGCTCCGGACCTCTTCGCGCACATCTGTGCAGACATCAGACGCCACACGAGCCTCTCAAATTCTATCGCCACACTCGGACGCGTTGTACCATTCGCGCCTTATCTCACACCATTTGCACAAAAGCTGCTTTCAAGTGAGCAGTATGATTTTGGCGCAAGTCGGGATGTTGACGAGCACGTATCTTATCTGCTTGGAGTCTTACGCTTGTTGACCCATGAACACCGTTCGTTCAGCCATCTTGTCGACCCATCGATCATTTCCAGCCTGCTCCACAGGCAAGAGCGGCCCATTGTATATCTTGCGATTCGAATCCTCCAGATCATTCTCAATGGTGCCGACCACTGGTTTGAGGAGATGGTCAGCCGCTACCTGGGAAACGACACACCCGAAAACACAATTGACGGCCTTTGGGATGGCAAGTCAATAGATTACCGATTCTTGACGCTTTGGGAAGAGGAGAGATATGAGAGAGTCCAGCAACTCGTCCGAGAGGCCCAGGGTGCTGAAAGGCATAGCGATGCGCCTCTCCGTCTCATTCCAGCATCTTGTTTCCACCCATCTTGCGCTCTCATCGGTGGCACTCTACTTCCTCACTTCAACGGATCTTCACAGACCTCAAATCAGAGCCAACTTGTAGATACGCCAACCGTTGCAAGTAACGTGCGTCAGACTGCGCACGCACTCAAATCATCACAACCTTTGCTTCTTACTGGATTAGCAGGTTCCGGCAAAACCCTTTTGATTCGCGATTTGGCCGCGAGACTTGGCAAGCTTGACGAGATGGTAACGTTGCATCTCAACGAGCAGAGCGATGCAAAACTTCTCGTTGGCGTTTACACTACAGGTGACACACCTGGCTCCTTTTTGTGGAGGCCTGGTGTTCTTACTACGGCTGTACAAGAGGGACGCTGGGTGTGCATTGAAGATCTTGATCGTGCGCCACAAGAAATTATCGGTGCACTTTTACCACTCATCGAGCGCGGCGAACTGTCCATTCCTAGCCGCAAGCAAGTAATTCACGCCAAGCAGGGCTTCCGGATACTTGCAACTGCGCGGAGCACACTCAACCACAGAGGAGAACAGACGAGGCCGTTAGGTCACATGCTTGGCAGAAGACACTGGCATGAGATTCAGGTGGCAATGCCAGAGAACGCGGAACAGAGCGAAATCGCTTTGCACTTGTACCCTTCCATCAAGCCATTTTTGCCACAGTTCATGACTGTGTTCGGCAGGCTGCAAAGTATGCGACAGGGAGCAGTATTGGTCGGACAAAGCAAGACCGGCGTTCTGCGACCAATCAGCCCGCGCGATTTGCTCAAATGGTGCAGCCGCGTGACACATTTGTTGCAAGGTCGCAGCTCGTTCACTGGAAGTGATCTTGACGACATCTTCTTAGAAGCTGTGGACTGCTTTGTTGGCGCTCTGCCTGACGGAGATGCGAAGACTTCCATCGCTTCAGTCATCGCTCAGGAGCTCCACATTGACCCCGAGCGTCGTGACTACCTTCTCACTCAGCGCGACACTCGCTACGAAGCCGACAAATCCCGAATCATTGTTGGCCGATATTCGCTACCACGTTCCTCGAACGCTAAGAAGGCATCGTTAGCGCAAAGCACGTTCTCCACCAACCCACATACCAGTCGGATGCTTGAGCGCGTTGCTGCGGCAGTGTTGAACAAAGAGCCTCTTCTGCTCGTCGGTGAAACCGGTGTGGGTAAGACGACTGCTGTGCAGCATCTTGCGACGCACCTTGACAAGAAGCTTGTACCTTTCAATTTGTCCCAACAAAGCGAAGCAGGTGATCTCCTTGGTGGCTTCAAGCCTGTCAACGCTCGTTCGCTTATGGTTCCACTCAAAGATGAGTTCGATGAGATGTTCAGCGCAAGCTTCAGCCTGACTCGCAACCAGCAGTTCCTTGGTCTCCTGGGAAAGCAAATGGTCAAGAACAACTGGAAGGCCGTATGCAAGCTCTGGCAGCAAGCATTGAAGATGGTGGACCAGCAACGACCATCCGAAGAATCGCGCCAAGGCGAGGCTCCCAACAAGAAGCGCAAGGTTGAGTCAAAGAGAAAGCCAGATTTTGCCAAGTGGGACGTTTTCGCCGAGAAGGTCAACGACATGGAGCATCGATTGGCTGCCGGAAACGAAGGCTTTGCCTTCAGCTTCGTCGAGGGCAACATCGTCAAAGCTGCGCGGAACGGAGATTGGATCTTACTTGATGAGATCAACCTGGCTTCATCCGACACGCTCGAGGCTCTTGCCGATTTGCTTGATCCTACTTCACCTTCAATTCTCCTCACCGAAGCTGGCAACATCGAGAGAATAAATGCCAGCCCAGACTTCCGTGTTTTCGCTGCCATGAACCCGGCCACTGACGTTGGCAAGAAAGATCTGCCTCCTGGTATCCGATCGAGATTCACAGAGCTCTATGTCGACTCTCCCGATAAGGATATCAAGAGTTTACAGAGTATCGTGCGTGCGTATCTACGTACTGAGGCAGCGGCGGATCCTGCTGTCGCCCTCGATGTCAGCAAGCTGTACCAGCGAATTATTGAGCTCGCGAATGACAACAAACTTGTCGATGGCGCAGGCCAGCAGCCCCACTTCAGTCTACGTACCTTGACCAGGACTCTGAGTTACGCAAGACACATTGCGTCCATGTGCAGCTTGCGTCGCGCTCTTTACGAGGGCATGCAGATGAGCTTCATGACTTTCCTCGATGCAGAATCATCGAAATTGGTTCAGCCTCTGCTCGAACAGCACCTTTTCGCAAAACTCAAGAGCGCGAACAGTGAGTTGCGCAAAGCACTTCGCAAGCCAGAGGACGGTCGCAGCTATGTCCAAGGCTACCCAGGCAGTAAGCATTGGGTATGTCAAGGACGCGAGGAATTGCAAAACCAACCACACTACATCATCACACCGTTCATTCGAAACAACCTGGAGAACCTCGTCCGAGCATCTAGCACCCGACAATTCCCTGTCCTTATCCAAGGACCTACATCAAGTGGCAAAACCAGCATGATCGAATATTTAGCGGGTCGCACAGGCCACAAGTTCGTGCGAATCAACAATCATGAACACACGGATCTCCAGGAGTACCTCGGTACCTATGTTTCTGGTGCTGATGGTAAGCTTCAATTCCAGGAAGGTGTACTGGTCAAGGCTTTGCGAGAGGGACACTGGATCGTTCTCGACGAACTCAACTTGGCGCCGACCGATGTTCTCGAAGCTTTGAACAGACTTCTTGACGACAACCGTGAGTTGCTGATCCCAGAAACGCAAGAGGTTGTTCGCCCGCACGCCGACTTCATGCTCTTTGCTACACAGAACCCTGCTGGTCTATACGGAGGTCGTAAAACGCTTTCTCGCGCCTTCCGCAACCGTTTCCTGGAGCTCCACTTCGACGACATTCCCATCGATGAGCTGCAAGAGATTCTGCACAAGCGAACTCAGCTTCCAGACTCGCGTTGCAAACGCATCGTTTCCGTATATCGCGAGCTCTCAGTTTTGAGACAAGAAAACCGCTTGTTCGAGCAGAAGAGTTTTGCTACGCTGAGAGATCTTTTTAGATGGGCTCTGAGGACCAACGATACGATTGAGCAACTCGCCGCGAACGGTTTCATGCTTCTTGCGGAGCGAGTGCGAAAGCCAGAGGAGCGTGATGCTGTCAAGGAGGTCATTGAGAGAGTCATGAGCACCAAAGGTCCCAAGGTCAGGATCGACGAAAAAGCATTGTATTCCGAGACGAACCCTGAAATTCAGCAACACATGCACCACGCTAAGAATCAGGGCGCAGTCTGGACAAACGCCATGCGAAGGCTGTATGCCTTGGTATCTAGAGCAGTTGCCAACAACGAGCCTGTTCTGCTGGTTGGCGAGACTGGCTGCGGCAAGACCACTGTCTTCCAGATGCTTGCAGATGCACTCAGCCAGGAACTGCATATCGTCAACGCGCATCAAAACACCGAAACTGGCGACCTCATCGGTTCTCAGCGACCAGTGCGCAACAGAGCTGCCATGGAAGCGCAACTGAGGCAGCAGCTCCTGTCGTCCACGCTACTGGCTGGATATGATATGGCTGCAGCTCAATCGACAGAAGCGCTACTAGACGTCTACCACCAGGCGTTACAGACTTTGATACCGGAAGAGAGACAGGCACATGAGGCAACCCAGTCTCACGCAGAGGTCCAAGCTAGCTGCGCCCGTTTCAAAGCGCTGTTCGAGTGGGCTGATGGTAGCCTTGTTCAAGCCATGAAGACAGGAACTTTCTTCCTTCTCGACGAGATCTCGCTTGCGGACGACTCCGTTCTCGAGCGCCTCAACAGCGTGTTGGAACCTTCTCGATCCATTCTGTTGGCTGAGAAGGGCAGTCTCGACTCTTTCGTAAAGGCTGAAGAAGCTTTCAAATTCTTCGCCACTATGAACCCGGGTGGTGACTATGGCAAACGCGAGTTGTCACCAGCTTTGCGCAACCGTTTCACAGAAATCTGGGTTCCCGCTCTGTCCGATCTGGATGATGTTGCTCAGATCGTTCGCGGAAAGCTTGCACCGGAACTCCAAGGATACTCTGGCGCCATGGTGGCGTTCGCACATTGGTTCAAGGAGCAGTACAACACCTCCGCTAGCTCTGCAGTCTCCATCAGAGATGTCCTCGCGTGGTCAGAGTTTGTGAATGCCTTCTCTAAGCTGCATTCTGTGGCTGGTGTTATCCATGGTGCATCTATGGTGTACATCGACACCCTCGGAGCCAATCCCGCTGGACTGATGACCATGACCGGCAAGGATCTAGCTTCTGAGCGCCGCACATGTATCTCCGAGCTGAGCAAGTTGCTCGAAACTGATGCTGCGGTCGTTTACGACGCTGAGATCACGGTTACGGCAGATGCACAGGAAGCCAAATTTGGACCATTCGCTGTGGCTCGCAAGCCAGCCGCTCCAGAAGTTGCGAACACTTTCAACTTCGACGCTCCTACCACACGTGCCAACGCAATGCGTGTGGTCCGCGCCATGCAGCTTGTCAAACCAGTCATGCTCGAGGGTAGCCCAGGTGTCGGAAAGACGGCGCTGGTCACAGCAATTTCAGCTGTTGCTGGTGTCCCATTGACGCGTATCAACTTGTCCGAGCAGACTGATCTGATGGATCTCTTCGGTTCCGACACGCCTGTACAAGGCGCAGAGGCTGGTACCTTTGCGTGGCGCGACGCCCCCTTCCTTCGTGCTATGAAGAACGGTGAATGGGTTTTGCTCGACGAAATGAACCTCGCGTCGCAGTCAGTTCTGGAAGGTCTCAACGCTTGTCTCGATCACCGAGGTGAAGTGTTCATTCCAGAAATCGGCCAGACCTTTGCAAGACATCCTGAATTCCGCCTCTTTGCGGCCCAGAACCCGCATCACCAGGGCGGCGGACGTAAAGGTTTGCCAGCTTCTTTCGTCAACCGCTTCACTGTTGTGTATGCCGACTCCTTCAAGTCCCAAGATCTCAACATGATATGCCAACGTCTGTTCCCTACACTCGAAGCTCGCACTATTGAGCAAGCAGTACAATTCGTTGATGCGCTGGATACGGATATCGTCCACTACAAGCGCTTTGGCGCTCAAGGTGGGCCATGGGAGTTCAATCTTCGTGACACTACACGTTGGCTCTCCCTCGTCCAGGGTGCCGGGTTGTTGAGCGCTGGAACCGCGCAAGACTTCGTGAACTTGCTCTTCACGCAACGCTTCCGCAGCGCCAACGACCGTACCCACGTTGCTCGTGTCTTTGCATCTGTATACGGTACACAGATGCCCACCGCAGATATGTTCAGCAGCGTGTCTCGATCGACTTTGCAGGTTGGTCTTGGTATTGTGAGCAGAGATCCGATTGTTGCACCGGCGCCAAAGAGGATTGATTCTACCTCCGTCGTTAGCCATCATCTGCAAGCTTTGCAGTCTTTGATGGTCGCCGTTCAATGCAGCTGGCCTGTCATTCTTTCTGGCCCGTCTGGGTCCGGCAAGACAGCCCTGATTGAGAGCCTTGCGGGTGCTGTGGGATCCTCAATTCAGACCTTCGCTATGAACGCAGAGACTGATGCTATGGATCTTGTCGGCGGATACGAACAGGCCGATCCTTACCGTCAGACACTACAGATGCTCGATGAGTTCTGTGCCAACTTGGACAGCTCATCCAAGGAGGCAATGATAGGCTCACAGAGCGATGCAAACATTGCGCTCGCCGCAGAGTTGCGTCGTTGCAAGGCAAACGCAGCTGTTGACACTACAAGCTTGGCGACTGTTACTCAGCTTTTGAAGGAGAACTCTTCACTGCCAGGTGCTGACGAGCTGTTGTCGGCTCTTGAGCAGTCGGCAATGCCAATGGACAAGGCACGATTCGTCTGGATCGACGGCATCTTGGTCGACGCACTCCAAGAAGGTAAATGGTTGATTCTTGACAATGCTAATCTCTGCAGTCCTTCTGTCTTGGATCGTCTTAACTCCTTGCTCGAGCCCAACGGATCACTCATCATCAACGAGCATGTTGCCGAAGATGGCACACCTCGAGTGATCCGCCCGCACGCTAACTTCAGAGTCTTCATGACTGTCGACTCCCGATATGGTGAACTTTCGCGCCCTATGAGGAACCGAGCGCTCGAGATCCATCTTCTCGAAAGCGAGGATCATTGCCCAAGCTTGAAGCCTCTTCATCCCGAGTCTGTTGTAGCGCGATTCAGACAATGCAAGGCCTTCGCAAGCCTTAGCACTGAAGCGACAGATTCGGAGCCCTCTATGACTCTTCTACAAGATCATCTCGGCCTCAGTGACCAACAGCTTGCGCCTCGATTCGTTGCGCAATTGACCTCAGGATTATATCGCGGCTTCTCGGTAACTTCAGAGGCCGACGGCGACAACGCTCCCAAGTTCGGCAAAGCTCGTGAACAGCTTGCATCATTCTACAAACTTGCAGTAGGCGAAAAGCAGGTGTCTGCTGACTTTGCATATGTCCAGGTTAGTTCAATGTTCACTCCAAGTAAGTAGCTACAGTAGCTAACGGTAAGTCTTTCTTAGACCATTCATCCTCTCAACAACCAGCCCCTTGTTCAACAATCTGGGGACATCTTTTCACAAGCATTGGGTCTCGGCTTTATGCACGAGCTGCACCAAGAGATCTATGCACTTGCAGTGGCAGTGCAGGCCCTGCAAGCTGATCGCGCAACAGTGTCGAAACTTGTTCGTCTGGAGAAGACGTCTACTGCAAAGCGTGACAATGCCGTCAGCGCAACATTGCAATCCCTCAGCAACATCGTCAGAGCTGTAATAGGACGTGGCGATGAATTCAGGCTGTCGCCGGCATCTCTTGGTTCGCTGAAGAGTTTCTTCCGTTGGCTGGCAGGATCGCTGCAAAACCTGGTTAACGTCTCCGGCCATCCCGATCTTGATCAGGCGCTACTCAACGCCAGTTTTGCCATTGCCAGAGACGCCTGCGCTCACAGTAGCACTACAGAAATCAAAGAGCTGCCTCTGGTGATCGACATTCAGCAGCACCTGAACACTGTCGCCAGGCAAAATACCAGAGGATGGGGTTCAGCCATGGTATCATTGTGGGAAGCGCTCAGACCAGCGACACCAGCAACCATCGAAGATTTGAAGGACCTGCTTAGGCTTGAAGACATTGTGTCTCAGTTCGATCAGACTGCTCAACACTTCCAACTACCCGTGGAAGTTATTGCCGGCCTGCGAGTGTCATTCGCTCGTGCGTTGGGCAGAGCAAAGGCTGGAGGCACAGACGTGGATCAGCTTGCTGAGAAACTGAAGGCTATCATGCCTGCACCCACTGCTGTTGAGTCTGAGCAGCCCGAGGACACTATGCAGCTTGAGAAACCCACGCCGGCAAAGCCACACTTCGCTGCGGTCTTCTCAGAGCTCACTAGGCACTTTGACCTGCTTCGTCTTTCTGGCCAGTCAATTAACACAGACGAGCAAGCAAGCTTGCATGTTCTCGCGATGCAGCGGACATCGGAATTCATCCTTGATGTCAATGCTTCCAAGTCAACAAGCCAGTGGATCTTCGATTTGCTTGGAGCAGTAGCACGACCCCTTTCCCTTGATGAGGGAAACTCTCCACAATCCTTGCCTGATATCATGCTACAGCACCTCATATCGAGGGTCTCTGTTTCAGTCGATCGCTTGTCACTCTTGGAATCAGAACTGGCGATCCTTGGCAGGACTCTAGCCAGCCAGACGGATTTGGTAGTCCGTGACGTGCTTCCTTCTCTCAACGAAGGATTGCGCCAGCTTCTCAACGCTGTATTGAGGACCCTAAGTGAGCACCGCGACGAGGCTATCCGATCGATGTCGCAGGCTCTCTACACTATTATGCAAAGCGCAGATCTCCAGGCTTTGAAACACTTCGTCGGTTCGCAGAAACTTCCTGATGAGCTCAAGGGCTTTGCATCCTCTCTGAACCATGTTCTCGATGCGCCGAACAATATGTCGTCGCCGAAAGCTGCTTCGCAGGCATGGCTCAGCTTCGCAACAAGCTGTCTGAGGATGTACCTTCCGGCCACTCAATTCGACCCGGCACTCGAGCCGCTATTGAGACGCCAGGTCTTCGACAGTGTGTCGGCAGATTTGGCTCGCAAGGTGGCTTCCTTGCGCAACTTCACATCCGCTTTGACAGGCGAGCAAACATCTCTGCGTCTTCGACTTCTCGAGGACGAAGTCTCCTCATTGGGCGCTGCGCCAGAAGCACCTTCAATTTGCCGACCACCTGTCTCCGAGCTAGCTGACATGCAGATGGACTTCGACGCGCTACGCAGGATCTTGACTACGATTGAGAAAGACTCAGCGATGATAATGGATCGCGGCCTGTTGATCAACATTCAACACATCCGGAAGCGACTCTCGGAGCACTACAGAGCGTATGCGGATCTCACGACACCAGTCGTGGGATTGTTGGACTGCTTCGATATCTGCAACTATCTCGCACAGGAAGACAACTCCTCCGAAGATGGCCAACAGCCGGGTTCCAAGCTGCAGACTGCCGTGCCGTTCTTCGGCGCATCAATTGCAGACTGGTCATCAGACGCTCTCGTGAACAAATCACTGCCTGCCGCTGCAAGCCAGCAAGAAACTATCTTATGGCTGGCCATAGTCGCTACGCGTAGCTGTGCATGGCCATTGGCTCAGGCCGAGCCGGAGCTCAAGTCACGTGTTGAGCAGCAATTCGCTCGTCTGTACGATCAGTGGCGCACCGAGTTGGGACGCGAGCAGAGAGAAAAGGCGGCCAACTCGAGCCTGTACAGATACAGCGGAGAGGACGAGATGGATGACGAGCCGACTGCAGAGGAACTTGAGGAGTTGTTCCCTGGCGCAGACAGCGAGTCGTCCTCGACAAAGACAAACCGTTCGGGAACCCAAGATTTGGTTACCCGCATCGCAACTTTGCACCGCGAGATCTTCTCTGGAAGCGAGTTGAACCCTGAGCAGGCTGAAAGTCTTCTCAATGAGTTCGCCAAGCTTTCCACCAAGGCGGGTGTTGGAAACGACACTAGTCTAGCTATGCCGATGCTTTTGCTGCAACTACAGGACTCTGCGCCGAAGCAGCACAGCAACATCTACACAGATGCCAATCTCGAGCAGGTACGCAAGGTCCTTGCCATCATGAGGAAGACACAAGAGCGTTTCAACGAGTTGCATCAGGCTTGGCCAGATCATGACACGCCAATGCACATCCTCACGATCTGCGACCAAATCCTGGCAATTGAGCACACAGAACCCTTGGTACGCTTCCTACCTACGATTGAGAAGCTCCACGCAACTGTGAACGAGTGGCAAAAGATCGCAAGCAGAGAATTCACGGCAGTCACAGTACTGGAATCACTTACGGACTTGATTGTCAGCTGGAGGCAACTCGAACTTTCTTCATGGGCTGGCTTGTTCGACGAAGAGACCCGCCGCACTCGGGCCGCTGCAACTTCGTGGTGGTTCATCGCCTACGAAACGATCATCGCTGCGACAGAGTCGTTGTCTTCATCGCACGAAGAGATTCAGCAGCATGTCATTGGTCTTCTGAAGGCACTCGAGGATTTCTTCTTCAACTCTGGAGTTGGGGAATACAGCACCAGACTGGATCTGCTGCGTAACTTCGAACGCCATCTTTCGGCAAGAGCCACGGAGACACCAGCGTTCAATGCTGTCAGGCAAGCTATGTCAAACTTCATTGCCTACTTCGGTCATTACGAAGGCCCCGTGCAAGACTCACTCAATACTGGCCGTGCGACTCTTGAGAAGAAGATCAAAGAGACCATTCAGCTCGCCAGCTGGAAGGATCGCAACATTGAGACACTGCGACAAAGCGCCAAAACTTCTCACCGCAAGCTGTTCAGGCTGGTGAAGAAGTATCGCGTCATGCTTGCCCAGCCGGTATCCAGTGTGCTCTTGGCTGGTATTAAAAACCTGAAAGATCTGCCATCCGACATGGCGACAGCTTTGCAGCCCACATTTGTGTCTCTGGATGCTGCTGCAGAAGCCGCTCTCTCTTCTAAGCTCCAATCATGGGCCGCCAGACCAGCCAGGTTCCGCAACGTGTCCGCAACAACGGACTTGATCAAGAGCAAATCGGAGCCTATCAGCTGGCCGCAGGATGCTGCTCAACGACTAGCAGACTTCCTTGACGACGTTCAAGAGTCAATCGCTGAGCTTCAGAAGGCAACTCCCAAGACCCTCACTGAGGAGAACAAGAAGCTCGTCAATCACCTCAAGACTCGCAAGAGGCGTTTGCTCGCAGATGTGCTGAAGAAGATCCGCGCCATGGGTTTCCAGCACAACTTGAGCCAAGAAATATTGGATTCGCAGTCTTCACTTTCTCGCGCACTGCACAAGCTCGGCGCCCTTGAGCACGATTTCGCTCGACCGGCCCAAAAGGCTTCTCAGTCTCATCTCCACAAACTGCTTGGACTGATGGATACAGTGAGGGAAGGCTCTCGCAAGCACTCTGACGATCTGACACCGGCCGAAGCTACCCGCTGCGCTGTCTATCTCGAAAGTGTCTTGTCTATGTCTACTACACAGCAGCCGAAACTCTGTCAATACTCGCGTGCGGCACAGGGACTCCGTCGTGGCATCGCCGCGTTCGAGTCCTTCTCAACGTGCGCCCAGCCTGTCTCTAGCAGTGACGCACAAATCGTGTTCAGCATGCAACAGAATAGGTGCATGCCCACAATGCTGGAGACTTGCGCAAGATTGATCAGTTTGCAGTCGCAGTTGGCTAGTCGCAACTATCAGCCTGTCATCGACGGTCTGTCTCAGTTAGCTACCGACGCACAAGCTTTCGTTAACCAAATGGATCGCGCCCGACCACTGCCTGCCGGATTGGTCAACCATGAAGGCCTCACCACGTGGCATAATGCCATGGAGGCTTACAAGCAAACCTCGGTCAGCGTGGATGCCTGGATGGTTTCGTACCCGGAGCTTGCCCCAACTCTGTCTCAGATGCTGAAATGGCTTCCTAGCGGCGATGTGCAACAACAACTTGTTGGCAACGGTGCCATTGAGTCTACGGACGAGTGGACTTCGCACGTTCTAGAGTTCTTGGATAAGTTACTTGTAGCCGTTCAGAACCTGGAAAAGGCTTTGCCGTCGATGCAGCCTGACGAAAATGAGAGCGCCTGGCTTCTCCGCGATGAGCGTCAGCTCGAGTCAGCTTGGAAGGCACTCAACATTGAACAAGCCACGGATCACCTCGAACATCTCCTGGCTCAGTTACAACACGCCGCACAGAAGGACGAATCCGCGTTGGCTGCTTTGTCAGCTGTTTGCAAATCAGTCTTCCCGCTTCTACACGCATTCTCCGCTGCCGGTGAGCAAGTCCTTTCCGCATACACCCATCTACATTTACGTGTCAACCAGATGGGTCACATGCTTGGTACCTCCTTTATTATCCTTACCAAGGAAGGCTTCTGCTCGCCCCCAGAGAAATCAGAAGACAGCAAGCAAGACTCTGGTGATGTCGAAGCAGGAACTGGTCTTGGCGATGGCGAAGGTGGAGAAGATATCAGCAAAGACATTGGCAACGAAGAAGACTTGTCAGAGCTTGCGCAAGAGAAGGGCAAAGACCGAGAGGAGGAGATCGAAGATCAACAAGACGCTGTCGATATGGCTGATCAAGAGATGGAAGGAGATCTTGGCGATGCCGAGACAGGCTCGCAGAACGAGGAAGATGGTGATGATCAGTCGGAAAATGGTGACCTCGAAGAGGAAGAGGGCAAGACTGGTGATCTTGATGATGGTGCGGTCGATGAGAAGATGTGGGATGATGGCAAAGAGAAGGAGGAAGACAAGAACGAGAAGGAGACAGACTCGGGTAAAGGTACTAAGCAGGAGGAGGAGATGACTGCAGCCAACGAGGGAGAGAAGGAGGAGGGCCAAGAAGGCGAGGCTGGCGACGATGGCGAGATGGAGGAAGAAGACCAGGCGGCTGGCCCCGACGAAGAAGAAGTCTCAAAGAAGGACACCGAGGCTACCGACCCGCACATGCAGGAGCAGGAGAACCTTGATTTGCCTGACGACCTGAACATGGATGGAGACGACAACGACGACATCTCAGAAGCCGGGTCCATGGAGCCTGACGATATGCCACCAGACACTGGCGCTGAAGACGAGCCTGCAGGCGAAGGCGAAAAAGAAGAAGATGAGCCCGAGGATGCAGCTGAGGTAGACTCGGAGGAGAAAGAAGCAGAAGAGGACGCAATGAAGACCCAGGAGGCTGGAGAAGATGCGGAGCCTCAGGATGACCCCGAAGTCAGCGACGACGAGGGTAACGAAGATGAGGACTTGCTGCAAAACAAAGACACTGAGCTTGACGATATGCCTGAGGATGGCACTACTGAAGGCGAGCAAGGCGCTGGCAAAGATGAGGACGAGCCACAAGCCCAAGCCGCAGGAGGTGCCAACGACGACAAGAACGACACTGAGCCTAACGAAGACGCTCAAGCGAAGCAAGACTCTGGTGCTCAGAGCGGCGCCAACGAGACTGAAGCAGAGCAGCCGACCGAGAAGTCCGAGCAGTCTGCTGCCGCGCAACGCCAATCAAACTATAAGGAGATCGGTGATGTTCTTGAGGAATGGTACAAGCAGCAGCGAGAGATTGAAGCTCCCGGCGAGTCAGCCGATGCTGAAAAGGACGATCAACAACCACAGCAAGATGTCGATATGGCAAATGCCACATTTGAGCATCTCCCTGACGCCGACGCTGAAGCTGATACCCAGGCCTTGGGCACTGCGTCAGCGGATCAGTCTGGTGCTCTGAACGAAGAGACCAGCAAGGCCGTGAACGAGGACAAGGAGATGGAGGATGCGCCCTTCCAAGAACTGCCTGAAGATGATGAGAAAGAGCAGGAAAACAAGCAAGGCGACGAAGCGCAAGACTCACAAATGGACCCCGGCGATCAACTGCCTCAGAACAGCGATGCTAAAGCATTCGTTGGTGAGGAGAAAAAGGCACAAGATGTTGAGATGGGTGACGATGCGCAGCCAAAGGAGATTGAAGCAGATGATGACGAGGACGTTGAGGAGATGGACGACCAGCTCCTCCGTACTCACATCTCGCGTGAAGATGGACCCGAGGAGATGACCATCGAAGAGGCTCGTCAAACTTGGTCCGCTCACGAAGCCAGCACGCGCAATCTTTGCATGATCCTGACGGAGCATCTGCGACTCATTCTCCAGCCTACGCAGGCGACCAAGATGCGTGGCGACTTCCGCACGGGTAAACGCCTCAACATCAAGCGCATCATTCCCTACATCGCCTCGTCCTACAAGCGTGACAAGATCTGGATGCGTCGTAGCATCCCGAGCAAGAGAAACTATCAGATCATGCTCGCTATCGACGATTCCAAGTCCATGGACGAGAGCGACAGCAAGAGTCTTGCTTTCGAGACTCTCGCACTCGTCGCGAAGAGTATGGCTATGCTCGAAGTTGGCGAGCTGTGCGTGCTTGGATTCGGAGAAGACGTCAAGGTCGCACACGACTTCAGCACGCCATTTACTTCCGAGGCCGGCGCAGAAATTTTCAAGAGTTTCTCGTTCGCGCAGACAACGACAAATGTGCACAAAATGCTCAAGGAGTCAATCGAGCTGTTCCGAGCAGCACGCCTGAAGGCCGTCGGATCTAGCAGCGAGCTTTGGCAGCTGCAGCTCATCATCTCTGACGGAGTGTGCGAGAATCATCCCTCCATTCGCCAGTTGGTCCGCGAGGCGCATGAGGAGCGTATCATGATCGTCTTCGTTGTTGTTGATTCGGCGTCACAGAACACGGGTGCGAGCGGCGGTAACGCTCAAGGCAAGGGTCAGAGCATTGTCGACCTGCAAAGAGCCGAGTTTGCAAAGGACGCCAACGGCGAGATGCAGTTGAACATGGTAAAATACCTGGACACGTTCCCCTTCAGGTACTATTTGATCGTCAGGGATGTACAAGAATTGCCCGGAGTTTTGGCGGGTGCATTGAGACAGTGGTTCTCCGAGGTTGTAGAATCAGGAGCTTAGGAAGGTCAATCGGGTGAATACGGTGAAGTGGAGGCTGGAGTTGTGGCGTCGTTGGTTTGTAGTTAGATAAATGATTTATGGATTCATCGCAAAATGTAGCCCAGTGAACACTTAATGTGGAGCAAATGATCGTTTCGTAGTATTCCTAAGTATACGCATCAAATAATCGAAATCAACCAACAACTCGCCCACGAACAAGCACAAAGTCGAAGCTGGATCAATCCAGGTTCATCTCCAATCGACCAGAATCATAACTACTTCTTCAACATATCATCAACCACCCCCTCCACCCGCTCCCCAACCTTAACCTCCAACTTCTTCACCAGCGCCTCAATCTTAGCCGTCAACTCACCCTGCACCTTCGCCGTCTCCGCCTTCGCATCTTCCACCTGCTTCGACACATCCTTCGAACTGACATACAAATCCGGGTAATTAGCCTGCTGGTCTGCCCGAGCCGTCTCATACAATTTCTGCAGCCTCGCCTTCTCAGCACGTGGGGTGAACTTAGCGTCCGCAGGTACACTGCCATTCTCGACATCAATGAACGATCGCTCCGTCATTTCGATTTCTAGAATGAGGGCTTGGTATTGATCTTGCGCTTTGCGGTAGCGTTGGGGTACACCTTGGCCTTTTTGCCAGGCTAGACACCTACAGGAAAGAAGGTCAAAATCAGCTCTCGCCAAAGGACCTTGAAATCATTGTTTGATCCCGACTCACCCAGCGACAACAGTATTAAAAGCCCCCAAGACAGTCAACGTAACAGTATTAGTGTCCTTGTAAGCCGACAACCCCGTGAACGCCGCCGCGAGCATGATCTGCAGCAGGAACAGCGTGTTGCTGATGTAGCTGGTCAGCAAGTACGCGATTCTGCTCCTGCGCTCTTGGTCTTTCGAGCGTTGGTATAGACCGATGTTGTCGCCTCGAGTGCTTGGTTTGGGTGAACGCTTGAGGCAGGGCAGCAGACGTGCGATCCAAGTTCTGTGCTCTTGGTCTTTCGGGTGTTGAGGAAGGCCGGTGTTAGAGCTCTGCAGGCTTGATTCGGATGGTTCTTTGAGGCAAGGCGGAGTGTGGATGCCGACGAGCCATTGGAAGAGCTCGAGGGGGCTGTGAGCTGGGCCGTCTTGAGCATTGCAGCTGTGATACCCAGGGGCGTTGTTGGTCAACACGGAGCTTGTGGGGCGGACAGTGGAAGAGGTAGGGCCCTTGGAATCCATGTTATCGCTCGACATCGAGTCTGAAAACAACTACAAGGAAGCAACATGGCACGAACGATGACTTGGATCTGTCCACCATTTGTACATCACACCCAAAGCAGTGGCCTGATCCCACCAGCCGCGCCTAGCCAAAGCCTGACATTCGATCGACCATTGTGGCTACCTCTGTGGCAGAGGATAGACATGGACATTCGAAGCATGTGTATGGTGTTTATGCAGGGCTGAAGGGTACATAAGGAAACGCCGTGGTCCAGATTCGCGAGGCGTTTCGGTGGCGCAGCTGAGTGGTGGTGTGAGCATAAAGTCAGCTTTCAGCTGCAGCTGCGAAGTCTTTCGGGTATCATCTGCCAAATGCTTGATTCCACGTGGTCAGTGGCTCATACTTGATGGAAAGTAGTTGAGACCGCGCGATCATTGCCTGAGACCATTGGCACGCAGTTTTCGTGGAATTGATGTCCTTGGCGGGAGGTATCAAGATACAACATCTCATAAGACTTGAAAAATAAGCACCAATACACACATAGATACAAACAATTGCCGCAGCACCCTCCATTTTGACCCCCTCCGACAACTCCGCTGCCAGTCAGCATATGCTCGAACCAGGAGCAAGCAAGCAACAAAGCAGCAAGAAAACAACAAATCGAGAGCAGTATATCTATCTCGCGCACTTTCGTCATCATCATCGACGACTGCTCGTCATTTCGCCGTACCGGCCACGCTCTTTCGTCGTATCGTAAGCTTGCAGCACGCGCGCTTGACTCTCGTCCGTTTGCGAGAAAGCGTAGCCGCGTTGCTTGCGCATGCGCTGGACTTGGCGGACCTTGCGAATGGCTTTTTGGAATTGCTCCATTCTGTAAGGGTGGGGAGTTAGCGATGTATAGGATGCGCGGATCATGAATTGTGATATGATGCGGGGTATAGGAGAGAGGATGGCGTTGTACGTACCTTGGTCGATAGTCCTGGATATTGTACTTCTGAATCTCCTGCACGTGATGGTACGTCTGCGGGTAGTACATGCGCTTGGCGTATTTCCACGCAAAGTCGCGGATCAGACACACGGACGGCAAGGCGATGATCGTAAGCCAGAACCTCGGGCTGGTCATGATGATGGGCAACGTGTTGACGTATTCCGTGCTGAAGTTCAGCTTGGGCGCGACGAAAGCGTATATGGGCAGAAAGATGAACCAGATCGCGATACTGCCGGGAATGGCAAGGACGGTATATTTGGTCCAGATGTTGGTGATCAAGGCAGCCTTCGCGAGCACTGTCACGAGACCTGCTGTGTACATGGCAGTACCCCATACCCAGTGGCCAGCAATTTTGCCGTCTGAGAGTGGTCCGTCGTCCCAGTAAATCAGAATAGAGCCATAGTAAAGGATCAGCGAGTGATAGAAGCCATTGCCAACCCATGACCAGAAGTTGTGCCTGCGGAAGAAGACTCCCTTCTGGGTGAGCTGATAAAGTTGTGGGTAGCGGTCGAGCAACCTGGCATTCACGAACTGGTCGAAGATACCAAGCACGAATGGCGGCATAGCAGTAAAGGCGACGTTGAAGAAAGACAGTGTCCAAGACTCCACAATAACCTGGCCAGAGAAGGCATTCTGGAAGGAATACCAGAACTGAGTGATGAACATGGCCGTGTTCTTGTAGTAGAAGTACAGGATGACCTTGGAGATACGCTGGTAAGACCAAGCTCCGTGGACAAGTAGCAGTTTGCGCAGGAAGCGGAATTGAGCAATGCTCACATCGGCGCTGCGAGCTGCCTGTAAACCTTCCATACCAGAGATACCGACACCAATGTGTGCGGCTTGGATCATAGAAACGTCGTTGGCACCGTCGCCGATAGCGAGAAGAATGCTCTTCAAGTGACGCTTCACGAGCTTGACAACCAGGGCTTTCTGCAGAGGAGACACACGGCAGCACACGACTGCCTTGCACATAACAGCCAGATCTAAGAACATAACTTCCATGTCCTTCTCCAGAGCATATGTGAGACTCTTGCCGTCAATGACAAGCGCTAGCGTTTCCATCTCGATGCCGCCAGCATGCTGAGATCGAATGGCATCAAGCTTCTTCTGAATGTTGTTACGGGTTGCCTCGGAAGATTCTTCGTTCACAATAAGTAGAGTCATGTCTTCAGAGATAAGTTTGCAAGACATGCCGATGTTGATCGCAGTTTCTTGTCTGTCGCCTGTGAGTACCCAGACCTTGATGCCCGCAGTCTGAAGCGTGTGAATCGTATCGGGAACACCATCTTGCAGTTTGTCCTCGATCGCGGTAGCACCGAGCAGGGTAAAGTCGTGTTCAATGAGCTCTGCAGCCTTGTCAAGCTCGTCTGCTCTGTTACCGGAAACGGTTGTGGCGGCGGTGTTGTAGACATCGTACCACTCGCGGAATTCGCTCTCAGAAACTTCGCGAACAGCGAGACAAAGGGTTCGGAGACCTTCTGCTGCGTACTCCTCAAGATGCAGAAGAGTCTTCTCCACAATATCGTCGTGCACGGCGACGCGCTCCAAAATAACTGTATCGGCACCCTTGCAGTAGACCCGGATCTTGCCATCAGGGCAACGGAAGATAGTGCTCATGCGTTTTCTGGTCGAATTGAACTCGCAAACAGCAAGAAGCTCGTATGACAGCTCCCGCCCATCAACCTCGATTGTGACCGCACGTGGCTTACGCGCAACAAACTTGTAGCCCATCAAGACTGCACCTTCGACAAGAGCACCCTCGTCAGGCGAAGCAGCTTGATACTTGATGACACCTGGCTTCTCGCTAGAAGTTTCCGGGATGACTGTGTGGCATGTTGATAGCAACGTGTTGAATTGATCGATCCGATCAGCGTTCTCGCTTCCTTGCCTGTGTCTTTCCATAGCCCTGAAGTCGTGAATACCAGTTCCGCTTTCGTCTTCACCAATGATCCTGCGATCCTCCGGAACTTCCTCCGCATACATGATGCCGCCAATTGAACATTGACGGAAGTCCATCTGGTTGCAAGTCAAAGTTCCAGTTTTGTCAGAAAAGATGTATTCGACTTGACCAAGTTCTTCGACCAGAGATGATGTTCGACAATTGGCCGGCGTGTCAGTTTTGTCGTGGTATATGTCAAGATCCGAGGAAATGAGAAATGCCTGGTAATACTTGATGATTTCGACCGTGACGAACAACGATATGGGAACCAAATTGGAGTACAGAATCCAGTAGGTGAAAATGTCCGCAAAGAACTGCTCGGCTCCATTTACCTTCGTCAGCTCCAGATACCATAGGCTGTCTCCAATGGTGTTCCGCACGACAATGTCGCCTACTGATGAGATGATGGACAAGACGACGAGTACGATACCGAGCATGAGAATTTGGGTGTTGACCATGCGTTCCACGTTTGTGCGCTTGATCGGTGTCGCGGTTGCGTTACGCATCAGCTTGGTTTCGTGGCCAGTAAAGACGACAACGCCTTGGATCCAAGGAGTGTTTCGAAGAGTAGCACCTCTCAGAAGAAGCTGATCCGGTTGAAGCGGTAGTTCTTTCTCGCCACCACCAGCCTGCATGGTAAGAGTCGCTTCGTATGTGTAAAGCGAGCTGTTGGGCTGCTCAGAACGAACTCTGCCACCGAGACGGCCAAGTTCTGTAGACGACACGAGATGTGATGTTTCCGGGATGGATTGCTTGATTTTCAAATTTGTCTCGCCGTCCAAGTTAGCAGTCTCAATGTAGCAAAGACCCTCGGGTTCAGATGATGCCAAAAGTACGATGTCAGCAGGGAACGGCTCTTCCGAAGCCACACGAATAATATCGCCGACCTGTATGTCAATCCACTTGACCTCCTGGAATTGGGATCCTTTCAGAACACTTGCAGGAGAGTTGTTGAGCTGTCGATCCTGGCTTCGCCTTCGATTGTCTTCGATGATTTCTTTTCCTGCTGAGACCAACAAGACAATACCCAAAGGTACGATTGTGGTGTATCTATTCGTGGGACTGAGATTTGGGATTTGCTGGATGATCGCAGTGAACAGGAAGAACAAGTTGGCGTACTTGCTGAACTGTTCGTACAGGAACTTCGGGAGGAACGTCACGATGTTGTACTTCGTCGTACTCACGTGATTGTCAACGTATCGAGCAGTCGCATTAGCAGGAGGGTTGTTGAGATGGATGATGCGAGGACCAAGTGTTGACGGGTCAGGTTTACTCCGACCTGGCAGTCCAAACTTGAACTTTGAACCTGGTGTCGTCCTAGCTTTCGGCTGTCCAGTGGTCGTGCTATCCGCACCAGTACTGCCCACGCGGCCAGCACGATTCCCACCAGCAGCAGTCTCTGTGAGCGGCAGGTCCATCTCGCTGTACTGTGGCCCCATGCCAAGTGTGTTCTTCATCTTCCCGACCATGCCACCACCTAGACTCAGAATACTATTCCGACTCCTGTGCTTCGCTCTGTTGTTCAGTGGAAGTCCCGGCACATTGTCCTCGTCAATTCCTCCTCCTGATGCATAATAGCCGCCAACGGAATTTGAATCGCTAGCGTTGTCGTCAATGTCGGAATACCGCTGGTAGTTGTTCAGCTCCGACGTCTGCGAGAACTTCCTCCCTCCTGATCCCGCCATGGGAGGCTGCAGACTTGAAGCTGAGCCATGCGACGCATGTCCAGGCCCGCCTGGAAGCCCAGCTGTCGAGCTCGCTCCAACAAAGTCATCGTGGGTGGTCGAGACGCGTGGCTGCGCAGTTTCCGAGTTTGAGATGTTGTAATCGTATAGTAAGTCGTGATCGGCTACAGGCGGAGGCTGTCCACTGTTGTATATCGCATCGTTGTGATCGTCAAGTCCTAGTAGGTCGTCATGGCCAGGTCGTTGCGGGTGATCCGGCCGTCCCGACATCGTCGGCAGGCTCTACGGGTGTTGTTGCGGGCCTGCCGTTCAGCAGCACTTTTGCGCAACCATCAAGCGGCGCAAGGCGATTTCCGTAGTCGGTGGTATTGGTATATTGGTCAGGTATTGCGAGCGAGTGTGTCCAGGAGGTAAGCAGGCGGCCGTGTGTCAATGGCCAGTGATGCGCCAACGGTGTCCAGGGTCTCTTCGGCGAGGGGCTTGCGAGAGCTGTGAGTCCTTTCGAGGTGTAAAGTCTTCGCAGCGTCCTTCGCGGTATGGTATGAGCGGAAATGAGGCAGAGACAACGAATCCACTTCGCCAGGTGTTACGCGCGTTGTTCAGCACATCGCAAGGTCGTAAGCGCGAGCTTGAAGCTCAGCCACACCAAGCCCGCTCCTTGTTCCTCCGGCCCGCCCAAGGTCAAGGGCCCACGTGTGTATGAGAAAGCCGTTGGAGGGCATCTCGCTTGTGCAGACCGATCTCCATCACGGCAACACCCTTATACCTACTCTTTATCGAAGGCTTCCTCCTGTCTGTGCCTTGTCACTTCCCTCCAAAACGTATACTCATTTGAAACCGCGTCACAATGCCTCTACATCTTGGCGGTGGGCTACGTAAGCTCTCGCTATCGCTTCGGCGTGACATGAACCAGCGCCGCACATTTCTAGGGCTGCAGCAAACACCTCCTCCGAACCCTAGAATGATGGGATATCTGGTTGCGCAAGGACTTGCGGTAGTTCTTTTGGTCGACGCTAGCTTCGCAACCGTCTTTGGCCATTCGACCGTCACGCGAAAGATTGCACAAAGTGCAGGCGTATGGAAGGAAGAACCACCATTCGAAGCTCATCACAACACCTAAACTGAGGGCTGGCATGATCACCACCTATCGACATGTTCGTTTCCGGAGGGCTCCGACGAAAATATCATCTGCCTTGGATCCAGCCACAATACTTCATGGGGAGAATTAGCTGCCTACCGCGTAGCTTGCGAGTATCCACGGCTTAACGCGCAATTCGTCTTATGCTTATCACTATAAGCACGAATAAGTCGACATGAGCTGCCAAATCATCAGAGAACCACACCGTTGTTTTCATCAAAGGTCTTCATCATGATACTGGTTTTTCACAATGGCAATGCGACTGTATCTCGCACTTACACAAGTCAACTTAACTCTCGGCGATCCAGCAACGAAGCTGGCGAAGCTGGCGAAGATGGACGAACTTCGAGCTGTGTCTTTTGCGTATCGCTCAGTGTTATGTTCAGCCATGAATTGTCTTCAATTATCTCATGTATAAATACAATTGCCAGAGAGGCAATCAAACAATGTGAAAATTACCAGAAATATTCGCTGCTCATCTTGCAAAGTAAAGCATAACTGAAACATGGAAGACACAATGTTGGCCTTGGCACGCATCGCATCTCTCGCGTCGTGCCGTCATCGACAAGTTCGCGCATCCAGTCTATCACAATAAATACCTATACAAATTGTTTCTTATTTCATCACATCCCAAATATCACGCTTGCATTTGCGACATCTTATATCACGGACACATCCAGAGACTATTAGATTTGCCATTTCATCATCACGAAATTATAGAAACTGCCTAAATCAGAAGCTACGGCGTCAGCACATACATGATGGCAACTCCAAAAGTCATCATCGTCACAGGCGCGGTACGCTTATACTCATCTCATATCCTCGAACGACCGAATTGTTAGTCTAACGAAAATCTAGAACCGCGGCATCGGCCGAGCCATCTGCCAACGCATTCTCACAACAGAGCCAAACATTTCGCCCCTAAAACTGTTCGCAACCACTCGTTCAGGAGAAGACCTAGGCTTTCAGTCAAACCATGCCACTCGTAGCGTCATCTACCCTAAGCTGGATGTCACCGACCGCAGCAGTGTCAAAAGCTTTGCCAAAGAAGTCACGCAGTACGGTAGCGTCGATGTCCTTATCAACAATGCCGGCGTCAACCTCGACAACGAGTACAGCGCTGCCAACGCGCAGAAGACCATGGACGTCAACTACACCGCTATGCTGGACGTTAGTGCCACCCTGCACCGAAATGTATGACCCACTCAACTAACTATCCTACAGATGTGCCAAACATTCATCCCCCTCCTCTCCAAAACGGGCCGCATCGTAAACCTCTCCTCCATCGCCTCCCAGCTCAAATTCTACAGCCCCGAAATCCAAGCGCGTTTCCGCGACCCTCACGCCAACACCGAAACCCTCAACGACATCGCAAAAGACTTTGTGCGATCCGTCGAAGAACGCAACGAAGAAGAATCCGGATTCGGCACGCCTAAGCGAAGCTACAGCGTCTCCAAAGCCCTTGTCACTGCTCTGACTGCGATGTTCGCGCGCCAGCACCCGGGGCTTTCTATTAATTGCTGCTGTCCTGGGTGGGTGGCGACGGATATGGGGCAGCTTGTTGGGTCGAGGCCGCCGAAGAAGCCGGAGGATGGTGCTACTATTCCGCTTCGTCTGGCTTTTGGGGATGTGGGTGATGTTACGGGCAAGTACTGGGCGAACAGCAGTATTCGTGGGAAGGGTGATGGTGAGGTTCAAGAGTGGTAATGTCCGGAACGGCAGGAGCGTCACCAAGCTCCGTGCGGTAGATGTACGATAGGTGGTAATCCTGTACGACTAGTGACAAAGCAATGTGCTGCTATAACGTTACCTGCATGAGTACATAAGCTATTCGAGTTTCACATCTCAGCATTATGCAAAATCCTGGTATCACAGCACTTGTGTACGTTTGTGACATGTTTTCACTAAAACAACACATTGGAACAATGTTCGACACCAACTTCGGTCAAGGTTTATACATAAAGCGCATCCTCACACGTGATGAGTGATCATTCTCGCTTATACTAACCGACCCACCCAGGCCTTTACCTTTTAGGGTACCTGCAGTAAACATGCGGGAACCTTACCTGCTGACGATGGCGTGCTTCCTCTGTTCCTTCCCAGAATATTTATAGGCAGCTTGGCCCTAGACAACGAGACCTCACGTCTTCTCTAGACAGTGTTCTTCACATTTATACACGTCGAGTTGCTCCAATTGAACAAACAATGTTGATTTCAAAGCCAGGCGGTTTTATGCACGACAGGGGCCGGCAATTGGACGAATTCCCGGCTTCCGACGAGACGGAACGTACGTAACGTGAAGACGAACTTATAGTCTGGCCTTGATACCTAAGTTAAACATTGAACCGTACCAACAATCCTCAATCCAAACACACCAGCAACCATGTCCGTTATCGCATCCATCCCCCAGGAATACGGGTAAGCACATACCAAACCTAGTTAGAGGACGGTACCAGCATACCGCCATGCATGCCAATTGCTGACCACAACCCCCGCAGCTACGTCCTCATAACCGCCGCCAGCACTTTCTTCGTACGCTGAATACCCACCTTTACTGTACACCTGTGCGATCGGTCAATCACACGAGTGTCCTAACACGAACGAACCCGCAGGTCGGTTTCTGGCATGGCGTCCGCGTGTCGGCTTTCCGCAAGCCCGCCGGCATCGTGTACCCCCAGGCGTACGCCGACAAGAGCGACATGAGCGCTGCGACTCCGGAGCAGAAGAAGAAGATGTACCTTTTCAACTGCGCGCAGCGCGCTCACGGGTGAGTTTGAAAGATTGGTGGGTGTGTGGATATGGTGTGGTGGTTGGGCTAGGAGCTAGCGAGCGTGATGGACACATCTTCGATTCTTGAGAGGGTTGTGCCATCATGCGGCCCTGCTGCCTTGGCTCGCTGGTGTTCATAGGAAGAGTGTCCGCGATCACGTCCAAGTTTGGTCGTGCGTCTTCTTGGATAGCCCGGGCGTGACTTTGGAAGAGGCATTTGAGCTGTGTCGCCAGCTGTCATGGGCCTGGCTAGAATCCTGGCCGACAAACTATGCCGAAAGGACGTAAGCTGACGTTATTTTCACAGTAACTACCTCGAGAACGAGACCAGCTTCATTGCTTCTCTTCTCGTTGCCGGTCTGAAGTTCCCCGTGGCTGCCAGTGTTCTTGGAGCTGGCTGGATCGTGTCGAGGATCCTCTACGCTGTCGGCTACACTCGCGCAGACAAGGAGGCTGGCAAGGGCAGGTTGATCGGTCTTCCGTTCTGGCTCTTCCAGCTTGGTCTTTACGGCCTCGTCGCTTACACCGGAGTCAAGATGCTTTAAACCAAAATAATGATTGCGATTGGTCAGACGGGGTGGTGGAAAAGTAATAAGCATAATGTAAGATCGAATTGACCCCTCGTTAATGGTTGTCCTTCACAATACGCTTTTTGTTTGTTTGTGTCTCCGCAAAAGTCTCGTTGCGTTGGGCGTCGTCACCACGTTGGCTTCGCTTCACTCCGGGCTTGCTTCATCCTCACAACATTGACTTACGCGACCGTCGCCACTTGCTTGCCTCGTGCCGCGAAGTCAATGCCAACTGCCTGCCACCATTGCTTCGCCGTCATCCAGTATTCGAGATCGCTAACTGGTCATCAGGTCACAGTCAACCAGTCTCCGCGACAGGCGCGTCTCAACAACTGAGACCTGCATACATAATCTCTTTCACCGAAGTCAGCAATCACTCTCTCTCGCAACAATGCGCATGTCACGCATGTCACTGCGCAAGCGTCTCAGCAAACGCACTACTCCCGAGCCGACTGAAGAAGAAGGCAGCAGCATCGCCAACAACACGCTCTTATCCAAGCGTCTCAGCAGATACACTACTCCCGAGCCGACTGAAGAGGAAGGCAGCAGTATCGCCAACAAGCCCTCAGTTCTCGCCGCTGAAGCTCACCTGCGCAAACCGACTACTACCACTGAGGAAACCATGGACCTCACTCAACCTCCCCCGCCACCGCCCTCTATGCTACCGCGCGAGCCAGAGAAGCTCCTCAGCTCACCATCGAAGTCACTGCTGCACCGTTACAGAAGTCCCGCTTCTGCAGAGATGCCAAAACACACCTCTCGTTCATTCAGAAGGGTGGCAAAACCCTCACCCGCTCCCAGCAACGTGACCATGAGCTCACGCAGCAAGGTTCCTTCATTCACTGAGGACTTCGAACACAGCAAAAGCGCGGCAGAGCTCACTGCCCCACCCAGAGTCGCTTCTTCAACCTCCATCAGTTCCGCCACTCACACTGTCGGCGGTGTTGAATTCGAAATGCTCAACTCACTGCAGCCATCCACGGGACACCCAACTCGTAGCAAGAGTGCTGAGCCCGCGCGATCGCGCTCTGTTGACAAAGATGCCGAAGACGGTGAAACTCCTCACTTCCGCCGCAAGCGCCAGACACGCTCGGAGACCAGAGAGACTCGCGCCGACTCCACCAACGGCGACCTCGACGTCAATATCGCGAAACTGCAGAAAGACACCGCCGAGCCGACGCGCCCGGAAGCTGAGAAGCCGCGCTTGAAATCGATCTTGAAGAAGAAAGAGAAGGCCAACCCGCTCATTGCAACCAAGCCTAAGATCCCTCGCGTCACCCGCTCTACCACCGCCGCAGACTCGGCAAAGAACAAGTACCCCAATACCACGCCCGACGAAGATACGATCAGACTCATCAACAACAGCAGCAGCTCCAGCGACTCCTCCAGCGACTCCAGCGACGACTGCGATTTCATCCTCGACAACAAAACCGGCACTGCGCCCACCTCGTCCCAGCAGCCCCACCACCCAATCCCACCCACCAGAGTGATCCCTCCCGCTCCTGTCGGCTACATCCTCCCCGGCCTCGTGTGGTGTTCGCCGCTGAGCGGGACTTCGCGCCCGAGTTATCCGTGGCTGTGGTCCAAGCGCTGGACTTGCTGCCGCTGCTCGGCTACGACGATCGTGGAGCAGCCGGTGTGTGCCAGGCTGACGTGCGGACACCACCGCTGCGGCAAGCAGTGCAAGCTTGAGAGGGAGACGAGAGTCATGATGCCGCGTGTGCAGGTTTGAGAAGAGGTGAAGAGGTTTGTGATTAGCAACGTGGGCTGGCGATCGATGCGAGCTTGCGAAGGAGAGGGGAGTTTCTTTGATGTCAGGGGTCTTTTGACTAGGCTGAGAGGTTTGTTTTCAGCATCGTGCGCTGGCAATCAATGCAAGCTTGCGAAAAAGAGGAGTTTTTTTATGTCAGGGGACTTGCGGCTGGGCTGTGAGGTTTGTTCTCAGCACCACGGATCGGTGAGCATGTTGCCTCACTGGCACGGGATTCGCGATGTGGCTTGGACAGAGCGAAGACAAGGCCTCAGGATAACGTCAAGGCTTTTTGGCGATTCAATGAGGGCAGAACAGTCGGGAGACAACAAAGCTGCGAGATGGTCTCGTTGGGGAATGCGAGCGCGAAGCTATTGGATCCAAATGCACAAGAAAAAAAGCTTGCTTGATGGGCTCTTTGGGGAATGCGGTTCGGAGCACTGGATCCAAGTGCACAACACAGTTGCTTGATGGCCTCTTTGCAGAATATGGGCTCAAGGGCATTGAAGTGCAACTACGACAAACGAAGTATAACTACGAGAAATGAATTCATGGGTGCTCAAGATTTGTGTGAATCGAAACAATAAAGCGTTGTGATGCAGTGACGTTTGTTCACCTCGTGATGTATATCGAAGTACTACTACCCCAAAGGTGCCCGTCAAATGTTCCTCAGATTAGCTCTCTTTGAGTTCTCAGTGACAACCAGACCGCATATCCCTCCGATAAAAGAGGGACGCTTGCCGGCTGCCTGCAACTTTGACTTATGGTTTTGATCATCAGCGGAAAAAATGACGGACACCTCTCTTCCTTCCCAATTCAAACCAACCTCCATCACTCCCCTCCGCCTCACGTGCAGTCCTCGCAACCCAAGCGAGCAACCGGCAGGAACGGAGCAAGCGCGCCGCTACGATTGAAAACTATCATTTCTGTGCCTCATGGCGAGGTGCGTGAGCAGAGCTCGCTGGGCCTGAAGTTGTTCGTCCTGAGCGCACCATAAGTGCTAACACGTTCCTGCACGGCGTGCTGCGCTCGAGCTGCTGTGCAAGTGAGAAGCGGCGGGTCGCAGACAGGGGAAAAGCAAGAAAAAGTCGGAAGTTGAGTGTGCGTAGCCGAAGAAAGGCGAGAAGAACAAGCGATGAAGTCGCCTGGGATTTCTGTTCTGTTGTCAGCCATGGCCTGTGCTTGTGCACGTGAGCGCGTTTGCTGAAAGACAGCGAGCGCGCTCGGCAACCCGCCTGAAGCAGGCCGCGGCTACGTGCAGGCAAGGTTGGTCCGGTAGCTTGTGAGGGTTTCCTTCATTGGCTTTGACTGGGAGGTTGGTTAGCTGTGTTTCATTAGAGTGTTGATTGACGCTGGTATGTGATCTTACCATGCTGCTCTTGCTCGTCTTCTTTTGCTTGTCGAGTGAGTTGGAGTGAGCGCTGAGTCGGGCTGATACCAGCAACAGGGCAGGCGCGCTAGTGCACGCTAACGGCGGCATCGCGCATAATCCCGAGCCGCGGTTCTGAATTGTAGAGCGGACAAGGGCAACCTCAACTCCAGAAAGGAAAAGCACTGAAGGAATGTCCATGGATACGACACTTTCGTTATTACTCTGATGGCTATAGTACGACCCAACCTCGTGCTTAGGTGCCAGCTTTGTTACTCATTACTCAAGACGCACTAATTCAAGCTTGATGGAAAGCTTTCCCTGGAGCAGATAACTCAAGTCATCCAGATTGGGTCGAACGATGCTCGTGGTGGCACCAATGAGCCAGCAAAGCTGCTCATTCATTTCGTGTAAGCACCTCTTTCGACGACCTAGTTGGTGTCAAAATGTTACGTACCGTATTCCTCGAATTGAGAAAGATCTGTGACGCTTCAAGGCATCCTCAATGGCACGAGGCACATGTATGATGCGCGCCCTCCTTGACCATGTTGAGACTGACGGTTTCTGGCAGCCTGGCATACATACTAGGTCCTGCATCCGAAATTGGTTCCAACATGAAGTTAGAAGTAGCGTAGCGCCGATACGTCAAGGGTAACATGCAACGGCCGTTCTTGCCGACTGCGATGCGATCTTCTACGTTGCAACTTCACCTTCTCAGACTTTGAACAGGATTGTAGGTATAATAATGTGATTTTTCGAACGTTGACAAGCTGTCATACGTTGCCCAAAGCGCTCACATCATTAAGCATTTTGCTGAGAATGAACTGTTCACTTCTATCAAGTGAATCGCATCCAATTCTATCGCTCCTTTGACTAAAGACTTAAAGTGAAGCCTGCAGGTTGCCGTACGCCCCTCACCCCCACTAAGCTACAAGTCTCCGTTTGCAGTTCTGTTTTCACTTGGTCACGTCATGAGGCGAGCAGTCGCGCTTCTCCAAACAACTACATGAGCCAGTCTCATATCACCTTCGATTCTAAGATCGGCTCACTCACAACTTGTCTGTCACACTCACTGCTCAGGATCATTGTTTGCTCCGTACGAACCTCTCGACCGCCTCGATACCGGCTCATTGAGTCCTTAGTTGCTGTCACGCCGACACTGCCGCGACTGCTAGTGGCCAGACATGGCCGCGCCAAACCCAAACATGGCTGCTTTCCTCGCGAGTCTTGAAACCACGCAAGAGAATGCACCAGATATTGACATGTCCGACTTGGTCACATTGGCTCAGAGCCTACTGCAGGGCCAGAGTTCCTTGCAAGGCGCCCTTCAACAAGCCTCTCGGGAAGCAGCACGTGCTGAGGTCTTCAGAACACTCAACGCTCGCTTCGCGGCCACACAAGATTGCTTCGGCGACGAGCGTGCCGCACGCCATGTCGTAGACGCTTCTATCGACTTTGACGAGCCTCTAGCGCTGCCGCCTGCCGATCTCGACAACATAGGATGGGTCCTGATGGATCATCCGTTCGCTCCATGCACAGCTGGCCTCGATGACTTGCTGTCCTTGATGTTGAAGGACCTTGTCATTGGGAGTCATCACCGCGGAAAGTTTCTACTCGTTGAGCTCGTCAAGGTCATTGCAATTAGCGATCTGGAAATCATCATGGGAGTCAGAGATGGCGCTGGTGGTGTGGAGCGGCTGAAGATCAATACTGTTTGCGTCAAATTATACAAGGGCCAACAGTGGCTGCAAAGTGGGCGTTGGCTCATCATCAAGGAACCCTTCTTCACCCTGGACGAAAAGAAAGAAACCGACAGCCCATGCATTCGCATCGACCACCCTTCGGATCTACTGGACGCTCATCGCTTGCCAGACAGTTTGCTCAAACGGAAGTCCTTGCACCGCTTGCTGGCCGTTGTGAGAAAGCGCTCCGCACAGTTGTGCAGGGAGTCAGGCAACACTGCCTTTGTCCGCGGCGACTTCGTTACGTCACATGATTGCTACACCGAAGGCCTAAACGTCATCGCCGACCATTCAGAACAGCAAGACGGGGTTATTAAGCAAGATCTCTATCGCAAGAGAGCGCACATCAGACTCAAGCTGGGTCGATACGAAGGCGCAATCGCTGACGCCCTTGCATCTCTCTCCGATGATTCAAACAACACAAACGGCCGGCTCAACGCACAGGCTTACTTTCGTGCCGCCAGTGCTCACTACAAGTTGAAGCATTTTGACAGAGCTTCGAAGCTTCTCCAAAAGCAACTAAAACTCACACCGGAGGCTAAAGATGGCAAGGAGCTCCTCGCAAGGACTAAAGCACGCCTCCGCGAGCAAAAAGACGGCGTTTACGATGTCGACGCCATCAAGTCCACTCTTGCCACACAGCCGCGGTTTGATGTCGCAGATTTCCTCACCAATGCGGTCATCGAAGCTAGTGAATCGGGGCGTGGCCGTGGCCTGTATGCAGCTAAGGATCTGGCTCCTGGAGACCTGATTCTCGCCGAGACCGCATTCTCTTGCGTCTGGACTGGCGAGGAAGCTTGCAAGACGGCCAATAAGTGGAGTGTACGCCATCCTGATGAGCTTCCTACATTGCTCGTGGGACTTTGGACCTCTCTTGTCCAAGAAGTCGGCGACAACCCTGTTGAAAGTCAGCGATTCCTGGACCTGCATGGCGCATATGACGGAACTCGACTCGCTGTCAACGAGATCGACGGTACCCCGGTGGTTGACACATATCAGGTCCATGATATCATGGTTCGAAATGCGTTCGACCTGGTCGCTCTCGGGCCCAAAAGCGGCAGTTCAGGTGTTTTTGTGCGTACGTCTTACATCAACCATTCATGCCTTTCCAACTCCAGTCGTATTTTCGTAGGCGACCTCGCTATGGTACATGCCACGAAGCCCATTGCCAAGGGCGAAGAGATCACAATATGCTATGATGAAGCAAGCATGATGCGAAAGCCTTTCGCGCAGCGTATGCGCGAAATGGAGATGAACTGGGGATTTCAATGCTCCTGCAGGCTGTGTGTTGCAGATGCAAAATGCCCTCCAGCAAAGCTTGCGGAACGAGATGAACTTTCGAAGACTGCAATGACAATCAGCTATTCTTCATGGTTGGTTTCAGATCAAACACAGAGGATGGAGAAGCTTTCACGTCAAATCGCTGCTACTTACGACAGTGAGCTCTACTCTGGCCTGCCTCTCATGGCAACCATACCAGCTCACATTTTCCTGGTTGTAAACCTTTTCAACCCTGCACGAGTCACCTCGAAAGGCATGCAGTCTGTCATCGATCTCCTCCGTGCGTGCGGATACAAGGTCGATGAACAAAACCAGGTTATCTCCCAGATTGCTCCTACCATCAACAGCTATGCCTCTGGAGAGCTCGACATTGTGGTGAGACCTTTGATCGTCCAAGCGGTCAAGGCCCACCGCTCTGGCAACACCAAAACCGCAGATCATCTGCTCGCTTTCGCCGCATCACTGGAACGCATCGGTTCGGGCGGCGACACTGAAACATCCAAGAAACGCAGCGAGTATTTCACTTGATCGAATGGTGCGGGGTGGGAGATGGCGAACAGACTTGACGCGTTCGGGAACTAAGATGTACTTGAGTCGTGCAACGCAATGAGAAGACTATGGCTTAAATTCCGCGCACATGAGAGAGGCTCGTGAAACTGCTGGCATAGCTAGGTTGTAGAGATCACGTCCCAAAACATTACCCCCCTTCACTTCAGTTGTCCTCGGATTCACTTGACTATATGATTTGCATCTCTGACATGTGCTCAAGCCCTTCGATACACCATCATAGACACAGATCCATCATGTTGTGTAGATGTGCAAACAGAAGTTCGATCCCTTCCTGTACATGCACCCGTTTCTCCAGATCCTCCATGACGTACTAGCCGCTTAGCCGCAGCTTGGGCCACACCAACAACATGAACAACTCCATCTCAAATCCTCGCAGACATTGCGGTCTCGATCACTAGAGCTTACCATGTCATACGCGGTGATTAAGCTGCGAGCTATTCATCTCCCATGGTATACACGGCAAGTATTCACAGCACTTCGACCTATGTTGACAGCAGTGCATGGCCCAATGCAGCACCAAGCCGCTCAGACGAAAGCTCCCATGTCAGGCTGTATGTGTGGCGGCGATCGTGCAATCACGGCAAAGCAATGAAACGCCAGTAGCCGTCTGCACGATGCTCAACGTGATGGCTGGGGTTGTGGCAACCGAGCTTCCACAGTTCTCTTCTGGTATGGCTCTGGTGAGCAACCACATCAACGATACCAGCATAGACAGTGGAGAAACGTCACAGATGGCTCCATAATGCCGTAGGTGAAGCTAAAAAGTATGTGGTATTCGTATGCCCAACAGCACAAATTTCACGTCGTACGTGTTGTATACCGTTCCTTCTCCAAGCTAATGTACCTGTCCGCTGCAGCGTTGTTGAGCGCTGTCATCGTTTCTCAAAGCGCGCGGTAGCACAAGCGAACGCTTCTTGGCCCATCTCGTCGAGCATATATTTTGCGGGTTGTCGGATACAAAGTCTGTGCCGACCTCTGGACTCTGGCCTACGACGTACCCTCAGATTCACCAGCCTTGCTTCAAGACTTCGTCTAATCTGTTCCTCCTCGGCAAAATGTCAACCCCTAAGTCACCTCTGGATCCTGATACTTACGAAGGGATACTCAAGACGCTTCAAGCTCGCAGCCAGGACCTGGTCGAAAGAGCTGGAGAAAGCCATGTCCAACGACCACAAAGTTATGCGGATGATCGCTTCAACGGCTATCCTCCACCCTTTCCAGATGCGAGGGATGACCCCGAGAGAGTCTACTTCACCATGATCGATAGCCCCTATGCACCTTGCATTATTTCCATTGACGAGCTCGAGCCCATTACTCTCTCCGAGCTTGTGATGGGCAGTCACCACCGCGGTAAATTCCTGCTGGTCAAATTTGAAACAGACAGAGGATGCGCGAGGCTTTCTGCGTCTGCTTGTGTCAGGGACAGTCAATCGGATGTTGAGTGTCTGGCGCTCAATTTTGTCTGCATGGACCTCGATGTGGGTCACCATTGGCCGCCACAAGGCCAGTGGTTCGCTATCAAAGAACCACACCTGACACTCCACGAAATGGGTTACGATCCATACATTCGAGTCGATCACCCTTCTGATATTTTGGAAGTAGCTTGCCTACCACCGGCTCAACTGACAAGGCCTGTGTTCTCCGACATCCGGGCTATTTTGCACCATGAATCTCCTCTGCAGTGCAAGGAGGCAGGCAATTCAGCACTCGCCAACGGAGATGTGCAAGGTTCCCTGGATCTCTTCACGAAAGGCTTGCGATGTTTCCTGGATACTCCCGATCCTGACTCTTCCGATGTCAAGAGAGATCTCCATCGAAACCGAGCGTATATCCGCCTCAGGCTCGGCCAGTACGAGGGCGCATTGACAGATGCCATTGCATCGCTTTCCGACCAGACGCTCGACAAGCACAAAGATGCCAAATCGTACTTTCGTGCGGGTCAAGCTTCTTACGCGCTCGGAGACTACGATGCAGCTGCTACATACTCAAAGAAGCTACTCGGTCTCCCGGGTGACCACCCAGACGGCGCACAGCTTTTGTCCAAGACCGAAGCACGTCTGCGTGAACAAAACTCGGGGGTCTACGACATTGCTGCTATCAAGAACGATGTTTCAGGAAAGAAGCCACGAGTCGACGCTGCGGACTTCCTCAGCAACACTACCGTGAAACCCAGCGTGCACTCTTCTGACCGCGGCCTCTTCTCAACGAGGAACTTGGAGCCCAGCGATCTAGTCCTTGCCGAAACGGCGTTTGCTTCTGTTTGGGACCGTGAGAAGACCCATGTCATGGCTATGAAATGGGATGCTCGCTTCCCGAAGCTCTTCAGCGAACAGGAGATCGGGCTCTGGAAAGTCGTGCTGCAGCACGTCAGAAACAACCCTGTGGCTGGGCGCAGTTTCCTTGGACTACCTGGCGACCACAACTTGCTTGGTAGCGACGTGGTAGAAGTCGACGGTATGCAGGTCGTCGACGCCTATCAGGTGCACGACATCGTTGCTCGCAACACACTTCGACTCGGAGGTATTCCAGGCAGCAAGCGTCGTGGCTCTGGGATCTACATTCGCTCCTCGTACGTGAATCACTCCGCCGATCCCAACGCAGAGAGGGTCATCATTGGCGACCTTGTCTTGATCCGCGCAACCAGAGCAATTTCGGATGGTGATGAGATCTGTCTCGGTGACGGTAAAGAGGTGATTCCACCTCTAGAAGAAGCTGACCGCTCGTCGCCGGATGGCACAGGAGCTGTACCTCCATCTCTAGACGACGCGTAGGTTGTTGACAGGTCGTCTTGAGCTATTTCTAATTTTGGGCGTCCACCTTTCATTGACTGCTCTTGGTATCATTAGCTCTCTTTGGTTTTGGTCACGGTCATGGTAGGGTCGAATGATGCGACAAGTATGTACTTACATGCTAGCTACATCCTCATCAACGATTATTCTTCACGTATCGTGGAGCGCAAAGTCTCACTCACTCTCGAAGCGCGGGTGCAATGGGCGACTTTCTGCACTGCGGTCATAGGTCAAGCAAACGGAGGCATCTTCCTTCGATCAAATGTAAGCTACCTGATGAGTGAAGTGTGAGAGTTCCATGCGTCATAGGCATGCAACCCAAGTGCAACGGTCGCTTTCACATGCAAACGCATGGTGGCGAAGCTTATGCAGACAAACGGACGCACTCATATATCAGTCCTTTCGCTCTCTTGACCTTCTTCCAATTTTCACCACCCGCACCCAAGAGTTTGGAGCCGCCCACCCTCAGATTGGAAGCTCAAACGGTAAGTCTTGACCAATATTCCTCCATACATCACCATTTCACCACTAACTCAACAGGAGCTCATCATGGCGCCTTCCACTCCGATTTCGAGGCTCACCCCAACTTTCAAGGAGGAGGATCCCAGAAAAGCACTCATCAGAACCCAGATCACGGAGGGGCTCAAGCACTTCCGCAAGGCCAGAGATCAACGTAGCGGCGAGCCGCGCACCAAGAGCAACTACAGAAATGCCTTCGAACGCCTCCAGCGCAGCGCTCCGAGAACATTGGAGCCACATGGGCCAGATCCTCGTGGCCCAACAGGGTCGGAGATCGTCTTCGTGGAGGCACCCTACCCTCCATGCGCTTCTCCCCTCGCAGACCTGAAGCCTGTACTTCTGTCGGAACTTACCCTGAACTCACACCACCGCGGAAAGGTTCTGCTCACAAAACTGATCGGTATTGTTGACATGACCTGGAAGAACTCTCTTGCCGCAATTGAGGATGTCAGTGGCGACGTCGAATTCCTGGACCTTCACTTCGTGTGCATGAACAAGAAGCCCGCCCCCACCTGGCCAAAGCTCGGATCCTGGCTGGCAATTAAGGAGCCGTTCTTCACCCTTGAAGAGATCTTCACCACCGAGTCCATCCGAGTCGACCATCCGTCGGATTTGGTGCATGCTGAAGCTTGGCCACCAAGCTTCCTCGAGCAGTTCGATCTGGGCAAAGCTTTGTCGGAGAAGAGTGAACGCAGCCCGCTTCAGTGGAAGCAGGCGGGTAATTCTGCCCTGGCTGCCAGAGACTTCAACGCAGCCCAAACCAGCTACACCCAAGGGATCCATGCGGTGGCCATGAATCCTGACTCGTCCGGTAAGACTACCGAGAAGGACCTCTACTGTAACAGGTCTCACGTTAGGCTCACTCTCGGTCGCTACGAAGGCGCTGTTACGGACGCAGTCGCCGCGCTTACACATCTGTCGGACGACCAACACAAAAAGCTCGATGCCAAAGCTTGCTTCCGCGCTGCGCTTGCTTCGTACAGCCTGAAGCATTACGAGAAGGCTGTCGCCTTTCTGGGTGATCAGTTAGAGCTCTGTCCCGGCGACAAAGATGGCGCGTTACTGCTCAAGCGTACTGAGGATCGGCTCCGCGAACAACACGACGGTTGTTACGATATTGCGAACATTCAGAAGAGTCTCCCGTGGGAGCCACGAGTCGACGCAGCGGACTTCATCATCAACACTACTATCAAGTCAAGCGGAGCCGAGCGCGGCCGTGGCCTGTTTGCGACGCGCAACATCCAACCAGGAGATCTCATCATGGCAGAAACTTCATTCTGCTGCGTGTGGCGCCGTGAGGATGCCAATCTGAGTGCCCTGGAGTGCAACGCGAGCACCCCGAACGAGGCTCACCCGAGTTATGTCGGTCTCTGGAGATCTGCTGTCAACGAAGTGGACAAGAATCCACTGAGGGGTGCTGATCTCATGCAACTCCATGGTAACTACAAGGGGATCGGTACTCAAGTGAACGAAGTGGATGGTGTTGCAGTGGTCGATGCCTTCCAAGTGCACGATATCGTCGCATGCAACTCATTCGCTTTGTCTCCGATCGACCAGACCGATTTGTCAAACTACGAGCGTCTGGTGGAAGGAAGCTCTGCCATGTGGATCCGCTTGTCCTACGCCAACCACTCTTGCATCCCCAACTCTCAGAAGACTACTTACGGCGATCTCATGTTGTTACACGCCACTCGACCCATTGCCGAGGGCGAGGAAATCACCGTGAGCTATCTTGGTGACTGTAAGAATTTTGAAGCTCGCAAGAAGAAGATGAGGGTCAACTGGGGCTTTCAGTGTGAATGCCCGCTTTGCAAAGCCGATGCTCAATGTCCTCCCGCTAACCTATCTGCACGTGTCCGTCTCTACAAAGAGGTTTCGGACCAGTTTACAGCCACTCCACCTTGGAGGAAGAACCTGAGCATGGCGCCACAGTTTGAGCGTTACGTGGAAGACATCAACCGTACCTACAGTGGCAGTCTATACGATGACCTTCCAAAGATTCCCCTACTCCTCGCGCAGGCCTGGCTCCTCGAAGCCTACACCGCTGCCCAGGACCTGCCCAGAAGCCGCCAGGCAACCGTCGACATACTTCACACCCTGGGCTTCGAAGTTGACACAGACGGCAAGTCAATCCAGGAAATCGCCTTCACAACAGAAAGCATGCTTCCAACGGACGCCATGTTCTTGCTGAAACCGCTCGTCGGTCAAGCAATCGAGGCTCGTCAATCTGGGGCTGAACATGTCGCGGCTCAACTGCTCAACTTCGCTCAGATTGTGGAACTTGTCAATTATGGTACCAACACACATACGCTGAAGGCTAGTCAACATCATTTGAGCAAAGTTCTTGGCGTACCAGAGGCCGTTATTGCGGAGAGAATGGCCGAGATGAGCTTGTAGCTGGTTGTCTTGGGCGTGGTTCCGAGCCATGTCTTGTGATATGCAGGTCTGCATGATATCGAAGTCGTTGCACGTATCGGTGGCTCGTCATGGTACAGAGGAAAGAATGATGAGCAGCAAATGATCGTCGTTTCATGACAAAGATCCTAGCAGCAGTACATTCTATAGAAGGTCAAATGGACAGAGCATACAGTGTGAGATACAGCCTCTCCCTTGGCAGATGAGGATCGATTTTGCTTTCGAGTTTAGACTTGCGCGGCGATTCCATGACACTGGTGCTCCCTGAACATGTCTCGCAGGTACAAAGTGTCGGCCTGTTCTAACCTTGATCAACGATGCCTTGCCGTCGCTCTTCAATCAACACTCGCTCGAGTGGTCTAGTGGCAAAGACACTGTACCAACAGATGCGATCTAACCATCCGTCCTGGATCCACTTGTGGCCGGCCGGCGCAAGGTGGATGCCGGTTGTACAGAGGCGCTGGTTCGAGTGCAGCCTTGAGCATGGTTTTTGCGCGGCGAGGTGAAGTGATCTCCCCGGCAGGTGGTGCAGGACAGACTTCCGTGTAGCCTGCGAGTGAAGGAACAGCGTGGGGATTGTCGTTCGTGGCGTTTCGTCGGCTCGTTCAAGGATCCATTCAAGGGCTCAAGCTCTTTCGTGTCCGTTGGCTGGATGGTTCGGGGATTGGACGAGTGACGGCAATGATGTTCGCAGTGCTGCTCTAGGCAATTCGGCTTTCTAAGGGTGAGCTGAATGAAGACCCAGTCGCGATGGCAGGAGTGCTGACGAGTGTCAGCATGGTAGACAACTCTGCCGTTCCTCACTTACGCAGTCTGCAAGCGCTTCCTCACCACCACTTACCTTTCATCAATTAACATCCGCCAACACTTGCCATCAAAATAATCGCCCGAATAGTCCAGCGGTAAGGACACTGCTGACATACGCGGACCCCAGTGCGTGGGTCGCGGAATGCAACCCTCCGTGGCCGGCCGGCGCGGATCAAGGTTGCCATAAGCAGAGACGTAGATTCGACTCCTACTTTGGGCGTAGTCTTTTTGCTCGTCGTGCTGTTAGCAGTTGTAGCATATTGTTAGTGGTGCTGTAATTGGCAGCGTCTCGGCGGCTGGCGATTGCGATGTAGATGGAGGAAGGGTGGAGCATAGTGAGATTGAGCTCTGTAAGTGAGGCGTTGCGCTTTCTGTCACATGCCACTTACAACTTCACTCACTACTAAGGGCTTCTCCTCGGAACAGCTGAAAGCCATCCAGGTGCCCAGGAGCAGTAATTTACCTTTATAGCACTCCTCGCTAGACCTCTCCACATCAGCAAACAAGCCCAGATGGTCCAGTGGTAAGACGCTGCTGACTCACTACGAGGATGGTCAATCCATCGCTTGAAGGGGACGGTACTCGCGGCCGGCGGCTGCAGAGTATCTCGATGTAAGCAGAGGCGAAGGTTCGAGTCCTTCTCTGGGCATCATTTTTTTGTATATGTCCTGGGGTTGCTGTCAGCGAGCGGCATGAGTGAACGTGAAGTGGAATCAGGCATACCACAATAGGGAATGAGGAGCGTATCCAGATATGTGCCCTAAGATTTAAGGAGGTCTCTAAACCCGCAATGAAGCGAGTGTCCTCGACCTCACTTATGCAAACACTCGCGCTTCAACTCACCAAGTCCCTCGGCAGTGAACCACCACCCCGACTACCTACCCTCTATAATCCATCTTCCCTCGCCGCTCTTCAACAACACCGCCTAGGTAGTCTAGTGGAATGACACTGCAGACCCACCGTCTCTATTTGGATTCGTTCGAACAGAGATACGGTTCGCTCGTCGATCGTGGCCGGCCGGCGCGTCGAACAGCGCACATGCAGAGGCGTAGGTTCAACTCCTACCCTGGGCATCTATCTCTCTTTTGCGATCTTGTCTGTTCAAGGGTTCTATCAGTAGGGTCAGTAATTGAGAGCAAAATGTCAAATCACTACGGCGAGCACTAAAGCTGCTTGACCCGTTCCCAAACATACTAGCAGATGAGGTCTCCAACCCCGCAAAGGAGTAAGCGAGCATCTTCGACCTCACTTACACAAAAGCTCGCGCTTCAGCTCACCAAGTCCCTCAGCACTTGATCACCACCACCATTTACCCTCTATGATTTTTCCCTCACCCCTGTCCAACAACATCGGCGCCTAGGTAGTCTAGTGGTAATAACGCTGCTGAACCGCAGCAACCTTGGGTCACCCCAAAGGACGCAGACAATGTAGACAGCGGCCGGCCGGCGCCATCAACAATGTAAGCAGAGACGTAGGTTCAACTCCTACTCTGGGCATTGCTTTTTGCGTCGTGGCCATCTTCAGTATTATGCCTGTCTAGGGTAAAGAGAGATTGCGGTGGCACTAAAGCTTGTCAGCGAGCGTAGTACATAGCAAAAGCAGACCTGCAGGGACATCGTGAAAGAGCATGATGTAATATGATAAAAAAAGGTTCAATACAAGAAAAGACACGCTCAAGTTTTAAGATCCGGGCTTGGAAAGCGTCAAAAAGTGACCCCAAGCATCTCCAATGAATGCACGCCGCTCAACGAAAATCCCACCTCAGAACCTATCCCTCCGCTTGCTGCGATAGATCGTGAAACCAACATAAGCACCCGTGATCGTAAGCCCAAAGATAACAAACTTCATGAAAAACCAGAACCAGCCGCCGCCAGAACTCTCCTGAGGCGGCGACGCGCCCTTGTACTTGTTGCGGTTGTAGTCCTTCTTGCCCGCGGAGCCGGTGCCGGTCTGGCCGGAGGGCGAGTACAAGTTCTTGGTGTCGATGCTGATGATGTCGTGGCTGTCGCTGAGCTCACCGGTCTCGGCGCTGAAGCCCAGGTAGCTGACGCCGGGGAGCTTGATGTCCGGGACGGAGAAGCAGCGGGTCCACTCGTCCTCGTTCTTGTACATCAGGTCGAGGGTGAGTTCTTTGTCCTGGAAGTAGGTAACCTTGGCCCGCGTGGGGAAGTCCGGGTTGCGCATGCCGCGCGCGGAGCAGCCGGCGAGCTCGTTGGCTTTGCCGTCGTTGCCCTGGTCGTACTTGGTCTTGCCGTCGCCGACCATGGCCATGACGTACGGGAATACAACGCCGGGCCGGTTGTTCTTGTAGGTGTCGAAGAAGATTCCCAGGCCTTCGAACTCGTCTTTCATGCCGAAGACGGGGCCTTCTTCCACGCGGGACTTTGTGACCCAGAACGCCATGCCATCGCCGAAGAGGGTGCCCGAGCCGTGGATCTTGAATTCGAACTCGACTTCCCAGTTGGTTGCTGTGAGGGGGACGCGGGAGAATAGCCAGCCGGCTTCGGAGGGGTGGTTGCCTGTTAGGCGGATGTATTGGTCGGCGCGGATAACGGTGCTGCCGCCAAAGTCGAACCAGCGGGATTGAAGGTCGGAGTCCAGGTAGGGCTGTTGGATTGGATTAGTGGGTGTGGTATAGTATCGTATTGGAGGATAGCAGACATACCTGCGACAAGCTATGAGTGCGCAAAGGAATGGACTTGACGTCTGAGGCGGCATCTTCTGCGAACACACAGGCGACCCAAGCTGCCAGCAGCAAGGAGAGACCCCGCTGCAAGGAAAGGAGGGCCATTGTGCAGTTGGCGGTGGGAAGAGAGTGGCTGAAGGGAATTGGTTGTGTTGGGCCTCAGATCATGGACTGAAGTCTGCGCCCGGTCCCTTGGTGATATATTAGGCGGACGGGTGGTGGTGGCAGGTAGCCGGTGGGTGGAGGTGGATTGATCTTTGGAAAGCGAGGTGGCTTCATCACAGACAGCTGCACAGCTCCGAGGCGTAGTGTGGCGCTGGCGTTCTGCTGGCTGTGGCTGGTGAGAGTGGCGCTGAGATTTGCGAGTCCTGCACGCATCCATTCACTTACACTTCACGACAGCAGTCTCTAGAGACTACATATTATCACCCGCCATGTCATCATGGCTACCCGAGTCGCATAGACTGCAACTCGCAGTCACGGCGCTGGCGTCTGGCTGTATCGCTGCCAGTGCGGTCATTGGTCTGCAGAACGCGAAAAGATGGTACAGCATACACGACTTGAAGGGATCCATCCCGGATCTGGCCTCGAAGCACGATGTTGAGAAGGTAGGGTGTCTTTTCAATTTTATGCTGCAACCATTATCTAACATTATTCCAGATCAACGACTTCGGTGGCGCTGCCGTAGATGAATCCACCCTGGACGAAGAAGACAAACGAGGCATTGCCCTCGCCCGCCGCGCTCGTCTAGGTGACTACGACGAAGCACTTATCCTCGAACAACTGGCAAGAAACCGAGTCTTCCTCACCGACGAAGGCCTCGCCAAACTCCGCAACGCCTTCGTGATCATCGTTGGCTGCGGTGGCGTCGGCTCCCACGCAGCAGCAGCCCTCGCCCGCTCAGGCTGTGGCAAGATCCGTCTAATCGACTTCGACCAAGTCACCCTCAGCTCCCTCAACCGCCACGCCGTCGCCACGCTCGCAGACGTCGGAACCCCCAAAGTCGCCTGCCTGCAACGCCGCCTCGAACAAATCGTGCCCTGGACGCAATTCGACTCCCGCAACCAGCTCTACGACGAAACCACCTCCGCCTCCCAGCTCGAACCCTGGAAAGAAAATGGCCAAGCACCATCCTTCGTCATCGACGCAATCGACAACATCGAGTCCAAAGTCGCCCTCCTCGCCTACTGCCACGCCAACTCCCTCCCCGTAATCTCCTCCATGGGCGCCGGCTGCAAATCAGACCCCACGCGAGTCTTCATCGGCGACATCTCAAACTCGACCGACGACCCCCTCTCGCGCTCCACCCGCCGCCGCCTGCGCCTCAAAGGCGTCAAGTCCGGCATCCCCGTCGTCTACTCCAGCGAGAAAACCGCGCCAGGCAAAGCCACACTCCTGCCTCTCCCGGAAGAGCAATTCGCCAAAGGCGCTGTCAACGAACTCGGCGTCCTGCCCGATTTCCGCGTCCGTATATTGCCTGTGCTGGGCACGATGCCCGCTGTTTTCGGCTTGTGCGTCGCCAACCACGTCATGCTCTCCCTGACCTCCTACCCGGGCCACGGCGAGTACATAGCCTCCAAAGGCCGCGAGAAAATGTACGAAGGCATCCTCGCGCAGCTGCAAGGCCTGGAAGAGCGCGTCGCGCGCGCGATCTACAAGCCTGCTGACTCCTCAACATTCGACACCCAAGGCCTCCGCATCCCCGTCAACAGCGACGACGTCGGCTACCTAATCGACGAAGTCTACCGGGGCCGCAGCGTGATCTCCGGGCTCGCGGCGCGCCTCGCTCTCACGCGCTGGCAGAAACCCGAAGGCCAGTGGGTGGATACCAAGACTCCCGGCCAGAAGTCCACGCCTTTGGATTTGGGCGAATTGGTGTGCATGACCAAGGACGAGATGCTGCAGCACGAGAAACTGGTGCTGAAGGGTGATTTGAGCCCTGAGGAGGTGTATGGGCCTGAGGTGGTGGCGTTGGTGGAGCAGAGGAG
>Ga0265797_10001357_pt1 | contig 43171 bp, 39 predicted proteins | sample P2T30metagenome_FD_192433 | JGI IMG/M metagenome (GOLD analysis project Ga0265797, IMG submission 192433) | Plant litter microbial communities from East Loma Ridge, Irvine, California - P2 T30 | ecosystem: Environmental > Terrestrial > Plant litter > Unclassified | place: USA: California...
TTCGTGGAAGAGGGCCGCCGCGCCGCGCGCTGGCTCGTCGAGCACGCGAAGAAGAACCCGGGTCGGGCCTACAACATCGTCGAGCTGCAAGGCACCGTCGGCTCGGCCCCGGCGATCGATCGTAAGGCCGGCTTCGCCGAAGTCATCAAGGGGGAGCCGCGCCTGAAGATCCTGCGCTCGCAGACGGGCGACTTCACGCGTGCCAAGGGCAAGGAAGTGATGGAGGCGTTCCTCAAGTCCGAGGGCAAGAACATCACCGTGCTATATGCGCACAACGATGACATGGCCATCGGCGCCATCCAGGCCATCGAGGAAGCGGGCATCAAGCCCGGCAAGGACATCCTGGTCGTGTCGATCGACGGCGTGCGCGGCGCGTTCGAGGCCATGTTGCAGGGCAAGCTCAATGTGACGGTCGAATGCAATCCGCTGCTCGGACCCCAGTTGATGCAGGCCGCGCAGGCGGTCAAGGCGGGCCAGCCGGTCGCCAGGCGCATCGTGGTGAACGAGGGCGTGTTCCCGGCCGAGGTGGCCGCCAAAGAATTCCCGAACCGTCGCTACTGAGGCGACGATGCTCGCCCCGACAATCAATGTGCCGGTCCTGGAAGTGACCGGCATCCACAAGCAGTTCCCCGGCGTGCGCGCGCTGCATGACGCGGGCTTGCGCCTGTATCCCGGCGAAGTGCACACGCTGATGGGCCAGAACGGCGCCGGCAAGTCCACGCTGATCAAGGTGCTCACGGGCGTGTACCAGCCCGAGCGCGGCAGCATCGTGCTCGGTGGCGTGCCGATCGCGCCGCGCTCGACGCAGGATGCGCAGACGCTGGGCATCAGCACCGTCTACCAGGAAGTGAACCTGTGCCCGAACCTGTCGGTGGCCGAGAACATCTTCATCGGCCGCTATCCGCGCAGATGGGGCATGATCGACTGGCGCCGCATGCGCCACGATGCCGCGGCGCTGCTCACGCGCCTGCAGGTGCACATCGACGTGCGCCTGCCGCTGGGCAGCTTTCCGCTGGCGATCCAGCAGATGGTGGCCATTGCGCGCGCGTTGAGCATCTCGGCGCGGGTGCTGATCCTGGACGAGCCCACGTCGAGCCTCGACGAAGCCGAAGTGCAGCTGCTGTTTGCGAACCTGCGCGCGCTGCGCGAGCAGGGCATGGCGATCCTGTTCGTGACGCACTTCCTGGAGCAGACCTATGCCATCTCGGACCGCATTACCGTGATGCGCAACGGCGAGCGCGAAGGCGAGTACCTGTGCGGCGAGCTGTCGCGCCTGGCGCTGGTGAACAAGATGATCGGCGCGCCGCCCGATGCGCAGCAACAGGCGTCGACCTGTAGCCAGGAAGATCACGAAGCCGGTGACACGTTCCTGCGCACGCGCCAGATGGCGCGGCGCGGCGTGCTCGCGCCGCTGGACCTCTCGCTGCGCAAGGGCGAGCTGCTCGGCCTTGCCGGTCTGCTCGGCTCGGGGCGCACCGAGACCGCGCGCCTGCTGTTCGGCGCCGACAAGGTGGACGGCGGCGCGATCGAGATCGATGGCCGCGCGCGCACTTTCGCCACGCCGCGCGACGCGATCGCGCACGGCATCGGCTTCTGCTCCGAAGACCGCAAGCACGAAGGCGCGATTCTCGACCTGTCGGTGCGCGAAAACCTGATCCTGGCGCTGCAGGCGCGCCAGGGTTTGCTGCGCGCGATTCCGCTGCGGCGCCAGCAGGAACTGGCCCGCCACTATGTGCAGCAACTGGGCATCAAGACGGCCAGCATCGAAACGCCCATCGGCACGCTGTCGGGCGGCAACCAGCAGAAGGTGCTGCTGGCGCGCTGGCTGGCCACCGAACCGGCACTGATGATCCTCGACGAGCCGACGCGCGGCATCGACGTGCGCGCCAAGCAGGAGATCATGGATTACGTCACGCTGCTCTGCCGCAAGGGGATGTCGATCCTGTTCATCTCGTCCGAGCTGCCCGAAGTGCTGCGCGTGAGCGACCGCATCGTCGTCATGCGCGATCGCAAGGCGTGCGGCGAGTACCGGCGCGGTGAACTCGACGAGGCCACCGTGCTGCATGTGATTGCCGGGGAGGGCGCATGATGGCCGTCAACGATAGCCCGGCGCTGCAGGCGCCCGCGCCGGCGTCCTTCGCGGCGCATGTGCTGGCGCACCGCCTGTTCCGGCCCCTGGCCGCGCTGGCCACGCTGCTGCTGATCGACTTCGTGCTGATTCCCGGGTTCTTCCACCTGGAGATCCGCGACGGCCACCTGTACGGCGCGCTGGTCGACATCGTCAACCGCGCCGCGCCGCTGATGCTGGCGGCGATCGGCATGACGCTGGTGATCGCCACGCGCGGCATCGACATCTCGGTTGGCGCCGTGGTCGCACTGTCCGGCACCGTCGCCTCGATGCTCATCGGCGGCACGATGGTGATGCAGGATGGCGTGCCGGTTTACCTGGCCGACACGCCAATGCTGGTTGCCATTGCCGCCGCCCTCGGCGCGGCGCTGCTGTGCGGACTGTGGAACGGCGCGCTCGTCGCCGGCCTGGGCCTGCAGCCGATCGTCGCGACGCTGATCCTGATGGTGGCGGGGCGCGGCCTGGCCCAGCTGCTCACCGATGGCCAGATCGTCACGGTCTACTACCAGCCTTACTTTTTCTTGGGCAGCGGCTACCTGTTTGGCTTGCCGTTCGCGCTGTTCGTGGTCGCAACCGTGTTCGCGGTGACGGCGCTGCTCTTGCGCCATACCGCGCTCGGCTTGTTCATCCAGGCCGTGGGCATCAACCCGGTGGCGGCGCGCCTGGCCGGGATTCGCACGGCGGCGCTGATCGTGTTCGTGTACGTGTTCGCGGCCGTCTGCGCCGGCATGGCCGGTCTGTTGATCAGTTCCAACGTGAAGAGCGCGGACGCCAACAACGCCGGCCTGATGCTCGAACTGGACGCCATCCTGGCCGTCACCCTGGGCGGCACGTCGCTTGCGGGCGGCAAATTCAGCCTGGCCGGCTCCGTCATCGGGGCCTTGATCATCCAGACGCTCACCTACACCATCTATTCGCTGGGCGTGCCGCCCGAGGTCAATATGGTCGTCAAGTCGGTAGTCGTGTTCCTGGTCTGTATTTCACAGTCCGACCAGTTCAGGAATCTGTGGCAGCGGAGGGCGGCATGACAGCAAAGCTGACCCCTATGCGCGCTCTGGCGAAGGCGCCGTCCTTCACTTCCCTCGTCACGGTGGCCCTGCTTGCGGCGATGCTGCTCGTTGGCGGCGCACTGTACGACGGCTTCCTGTCGCTGCAGGTGCTGCTCAATCTGCTGATCGACAACGCCTTCTTGCTCGTGATCGCCATCGGCATGGGCTTCGTGATCCTGTCTGGCGGGATCGACCTGTCAGTCGGCGCGGTGCTGGCGCTGTCGACGATGATCGCGGCCTGGCTGCTGCAGGTGGCGCACTGGCCGCCCGTCGCCGTGATTGTGACGATCCTGCTGCTGGGCGCCGCGTTCGGCGGCGGCATGGGAGCGATCATCCACTATTTTCGGCTGCAGCCGTTCATCGTCACGCTGGCCGGCATGTTCCTCGCGCGTGGCCTGTGCTACCTGATCAGCATCGAGTCGATCACCATCGACGACCCGCTGTTCGTGGCGATGTCGCAGACGCAGCTGCCGTTCTTCGGCGGCTTCATTTCGCCCGGCGCGCTGATCGCGCTGGGCATGCTGGTCTTCGCCATCTGGCTGGCGCACTACAGCGGCTTCGGGCGCGCCGTGTATGCGATCGGCGGCAATGAAACGTCGGCCGCGATGATGGGCCTGTCGGTCGGGCGCACCAAGATGCTCGTGTATGCGTTCAGCAGTTTCTGTGCGTCACTCGCCGGCCTGCTGTTCGCGTTCTACATGCTCTCCGGTTACGGGCTGCATGCGCAAGGCGCCGAGCTCGACGCCATCGCCGCCGTGGTTATCGGGGGCACGCTGCTCACGGGCGGTTACGGCTACGTGGCCGGCGCGCTCTCGGGCGTGCTGGTGCTGGGCACGATCCAGACGCTGATCGCCTTTGATGGCACTCTCAGTTCGTGGTGGACCAGGATCGTGATCGGCGGCTTGCTGTTCGTGTTCTGCGTCGTGCAGCGCGTGATGGCGCCTCGGACCCTGTAAAGCACAAAAACAATCGAAGGAGACACCATGAAACACACGATGTTCGCCGCGCTGCTGTGCGCGAGCGCCTGCGCACAGGCCGCCAATCCGATCGTCAGGGATAGCTTTACGGCCGATCCGGCGGCCCTGGTGGACAAGGGGCGCGTCTATCTGTACGTCGGCAAGGACGAGGCGCCGGAAGGCGGCAAGGATTACGTGATGAACGAGTGGCGCGTCTACTCGAGCTGTGACATGCAGCGCTGGACGGACCACGGTTCGCCCCTGCGCTACTCGACCTTCAAGTGGGCCGGGCGCGATGCCTGGGCCTCGGACATCGTCCGCCGCGGCGACAAGTATTATTTCTACTCGACGGTCGACCATGCGACCATTCCCGGCAAGGCCATCGGCGTGGCGGTGGCGAACAGCCCGACCGGCCCGTTCGTCGATGCACTCGGCAAGGCCCTGGTGTCGAACGACATGACGAAGCAGACGCAGATCCTGTGGGACGACATCGATCCGGCCGTATTCATCGACGACGATGGCCAGGCCTATCTGTATTGGGGCAATACGGTCATGAAGTACGTGAAACTCAAACCGAACATGATCGAATTCGATGGGCCGATCCAGACGGTGGGCCTGGAGAACTTCGTCGAGGCGGCCTATGTCCACAAGCACAAGGGGACCTACCACCTGACCTATTCACGCCACTTCCCCGAAGAGACGGTGGCCATGCGCGGCCCGAGCGCCACCGGCCCCTGGTCGATGGACGGCGTCATCATGGACAAGAACACCAACGTGAACACCATCCACCAGGCGATCGTCGACTTCAACGGCAAGTCGTACATCTTCTACCACAACGGCAAGCTGCCCACGGGCGGGGAATTCCGCCGCTCGGTCGCGGTCGAAGAATTGCGCTATGCCCCGGACGGCAAGATCCTGCCGGTGGCGCAGAGCGTCGCCGGTCCCGCCGCCAATCCGTCACCGGGCTGCACCTGATCCGATGGATGCGACGAACCCCAACTGGTTTCTGAAGGCGCGGCTCAAGACGCGCCAGCTGCTGCTATTGATTGCGCTGGACGACTACCGCAACATCCACCGCGCCGCCGAAGAACTGCACATGACGCAGCCGGCGGCGTCGAAACAGATCAAGGATCTCGAAGAGATGCTCGACGTGCGCCTGTTCGAGCGCCTGCCGCGCGGGATGGAGCCGACCATCTACGGCGAGACAATGATCCGCCACGCGCGCATGGCGCTGACCAGCCTGGCGCTGGCGCACGACGATATCGTCGCGCTCAAGGCCGGGCTGGCGGGGCAGGTCGAGGTGGGCGTGATCATGACGCCGGCGATGGCGCTGCTGCCGCGCGCCATAGCCCGCATCAAGGAGCAGGCGCCGCTATTGCGCATCGGCGTGCAGCTCGAGTCGAGCAATGTGCTGCTCGATAAGCTCAAGCATGGCACGCTCGACTTCATGATCGGGCGCATCCTCGAGAAAGAGGATTCCACTGGCCTGATCTATGAAGAGCTGACCGAAGAGCCGGCCTGCGCCGTCGTGCGGCCCGGTCATCCGCTGCTCGAGAACAAGAACCTGACGCTGGAAGACATTGCCGGGCGCCCCTGGATCTTGCCGCCGCCGGGCAGCATCCTGCGCCACCGCTTCGACATGATGTTCCTGCGCGCCGGCCTGCAGCCGCCGGTGAACGTCGTCGATACGACAGCGTTGTTATTGGTCACCGCACTGTTGCAGCAAACCGACGCGCTTCATGTGATGCCGCAAGAAGTCGCGCAATATTATGCGTCGCTGAATGTGATGCGTATCTTGCCCATCGATTTGCCATGCAAAATGGACGCGTTCGGCATCATTCGCCAGCAGGATCATTTGCTCTCGCCTGGCGCCGAATTGCTGCTGGGCGCCGTGCGGGCGGCAGCGGCGGAGATTTATTAGGATTGTGGCATCGCCGCCACGCCCGTTACCGGCTCATGCGTAACGGGCGCGGCCCGGCTTGTTTGCTCGTTATAATCGCGCCAACAAGAATATGTGGCGGCGACGCAAGAAGAGGGCAGTACACGATGTCTCGGTAACAGGCGCGCCAGCCTTGCAAGAACCATACTGGGTATTCCTGATGAGCAATCTTAGCGGCTTCATGCCGATGGTCGACGCCAGCCCTGCGCTGGCCGGCGACCCTGCCGGGCTGGACGCGCCTGCGCCAGTCGTGGCCGCGCCGTCGACGCTGTTCGCGCCAGACACCTGGCCCGAAGGTTTGCGCGCCATTGCCGATCTCATCCAAGCGTCGCGCTTCCCCATGTTTCTGGCGATCGGGCGCGAGCTGCGCCTGTTCTACAACGACGCGTATTCCGACCTGCTGGGCGACAAGCACCCGGCGGCGCGCGGCGCGCCGTATGCCAGTGTGCGCCCCGAACTGTGGGACCGCATGCGCCCGTACTTCGACGAAGTCCTGGCCGGCGAATCGACCCAGCTCCAGCACGCGCTGATGGAATTCGAGCGCAACGGCAAGCGCGAACGGCGCTTCTTCTGCGTCTCGCTCTCGCCCGTGCGCCATGCGGGGCAGGTGGCCGGCGTGTATTGCGTGCTTACCGAAACGACGTCCGACGTGCTGTCCGATTACCGCCATGCCTTCCACCAGAAGCTGGGCGAAGCGCTCGACGGCCTCGATGACGCCGACCACATCATGCGCGCGACGAGCGCCATGACGGGACAGACGCTGGGCGTGGCGCGCGTGGGTTACGGCGAGATCGACGCCGCCGGCCAGACCGTCAGCGTCGACTGCGACTGGACGGATGGCCGCATGGCCAGCCTGGCCGGCAGATCGCATCCGCTCGACGCATTCGGCCCCGCGATCACGGCCAAGCTGCGCCAGGGCCGCAGCGTGCGCATCGACGACGTCGACGCCGACGAGCGCAGCGCGCCGCATGCGATCGCGTACGACGCCATCGGCGCCCGCGCCCTGGTGATGGTGCCGATCATCGAAGAGGCGCGCTTGTCCGCCGTGTTCTACCTGCACGAACCGATGGCGCGCCACTGGACCGAACAAGAAGTGGCGATGGCCGAAGACGTGGCGCGCCACACGCGCGAAGTGGCGCGCCGCTCGCGCGTGGAAGAAAGCCTGCGCGACGAGAGCCGCATCCTCGAAACCGTCAACCGCGCCGGGCGCGCGCTGGCCTCGACGCTCGACCTGGCCACGCTGTCGCAGTCGATCACCGACGCCGGCACCGAACTCAGCGGCGCGCGCTTCGGCGCCTTTTTCTACAACGCCGGTGGCCGGGATGGCCCGACGCGTGAGCAGATGCGGTTGTACGCGTTGTCGGGCGCCTCGCGCGAGCAGTTCGACCGCCTGGGGCCGCCGACGGCCGGTATCTTCCGCCCGATCCTGGACGGCGACGCACCGGTGCGCTGCGACGACATCACGCTTGACCCACAGCATGCGCCGCTGGTAGCAGAAGGCACGCCGCTGGCCCAGCTGCGCGTGCGCAGCTATCTGGCGGTGCCGGTGGTGTCGCAGTCGGGCCAGGTGCTGGGTGGCCTGTTCCTTGGCCACCCGTCGCCGAACATGTTCACCGAGCGCACCGAGCGCATCGTCGCCGGCCTGGCCGCGCAGGCCGCGGTGGCGATGGACAATGCGCACCTGTACGAGATCGCGCAAAAGTCGGCGCTCGAGCGCGATGCGCTGCTGCAAAGCGAGCGCGCCGCGCGCGTGCAGGCCGAGCGCCTCAGTCACACCAAGGATGAATTTCTGGCCATGCTGGCGCACGAGCTGCGCAACCCGCTCGCGCCGATCAGCAGTTCGGCAAGTCTGCTGACCATGCAGTTCGCGAGCGAGCCGCGCATCTGCCAGACGAGCGCCATCATCAGCCGCCAGGTCAAGCACATGAGCCGCCTGATCGACGACCTGCTCGACGTCTCGCGCGTCACGCGTGGCCTCGTCAAACTCAAACTGGCGACGGTCGATTTTCGCGACGTGGTGAGCGGGGCGCTCGACCAGACACGCCCGCTGGTGCTCGAGAAATCGCACCACGTGACGGTGCAGCTGCCCGAGACGCCCGTGTATGTGCGGGGCGACCAGACGCGCCTCGTGCAGAGCGTGGCCAATATCGTCGGCAACGCCGCCAAGTACACGCCCAAGGCGGGCACGCTGGCCATCTGCCTGCGCGCCGATCGCGGGCGCATGGCGCTCGAAGTGCGCGACAACGGTTCAGGCATGCCGCCCGACCTGGTGCCGAACGTGTTCGACCTGTTCACGCAGGGCGCGCGCACGCTGGCGCGCTCGCAGGGCGGGCTGGGGCTGGGGCTCACGCTCGTCAAGCGCCTGGTCGACCTGCACGATGGCGAGGTCACGGCGCACAGCGACGGGGTCGGTTGCGGCAGCACGTTCACCCTCGGCTTGCCGTGCGTGACTGCGCGTTGCGACGATGCCGAGGCGCCGCCGATTGACGCCGAACCGGCGCGCGCCATGCTCGGCCGCCAGTTGCGCGTGCTGATCGTCGACGACAACACCGACGCCGCCGACAGCCTGGCCACCCTGCTGCAGGTACAGGGCCATGCCACTGCAGTCGACTACGATGCCGCGTCGGCGCTGCGCCGCGCGCGCATCGAACGGCCGGACGTGATGCTGATCGATATCGGCCTGCCCGACATCGACGGCTACCAGCTGGCCTCGAGCATCCGCGCGCTGCCCGAGCTGGCGGCCACGGTGCCGGTCGCGGTCACCGGCTACGGCCAGGCGAAGGACCGCGAACGCGCGCTCGACGCCGGCTTTGCTCATCACCTGGTCAAGCCGGTCGACATGACGGCGCTGGTGCGCATCCTGGAATCGAGCGCGGTGGCGGCGGCGCAGAACGAGGCAGCCGCATCGTCCTGAGTCCCTTTTATGGGTCGCTGCTCCGGGCGACTGGCGTCCTTCGGCGGAGTATCATGGTGCTCCTGTCAACGAAAGGATGAGCATGACCGAATTCGTCATCACCGCGCCCGACGCGGCTTCAGTGGCCGTCGCCGGTTCCAGCGCGCGCTTCCCGGTGCGCCGCGTGTTCTGCGTCGGCCGCAACTACGCGGCCCACGCGCGCGAAATGGGCAGCGACCCGAATCGCGAACCCCCATTCTTCTTCACCAAGCCGGCCGACGCCGTCGTGCCGGCCAGCGGCGCGGTACCGTATCCACCGGCGACGAACGATATGCATCACGAGATCGAACTGGTGGTGGCGCTCAAGGCGGGCGGCAAGGACATCGACGCGGCGCAGGCGCTCGAGCTGGTGTGGGGCTATGGCGTGGGCCTTGACCTGACCCGGCGCGACCTGCAGGCGGTGGCCAAGGACGCCGGGCGGCCATGGGACATGGCCAAGGGCTTCGACGCCTCGGCGCCGTGCAGCGCGCTGCATCCGGTGAGCGAAGTGGGCCATCCATCCGAGGCGCGCATCTGGCTCGAAGTGAACGGCACGCTGCGCCAGGAAGGCAACCTCAATGAAATGATCTGGCCGATCGCCGACGTGATCGCGTCGCTGTCGCGCCTCGTGACGCTGGCGCCGGGCGACCTGATTTATTCTGGTACGCCGTCCGGTGTTGGCGCTTTGCAGCCGGGTGACCGGGTGCGCGGGGGCGTCGAGGGCGTGGAGACGTTCGAGCTGGAGATCGGCGCCCGCTGATTTTTCGACGATACCGCTAACCTATAGACCTTCGCTGGAACGACGTGCTTGAGGACGTGGCCCGGCTCGTTCTCTCACTCTACGCTGCTAATTTGCCTTCAATCAATCAATCGTTTGCGAAAAGTCAAAGCCTCAAAAATTTGATACGCTAGTGCTATCGGCGCTTATTGCGCCGCAGCACGCGCGGAGGCGCTATGACACAAGTCGCATTGATTGCCGTGCATGGCATGGGCGAGACCTTGCCCGACTATGCCGACGGCTTGATGGCGGGATTGCGCACCCGCCTGGGGGCCCTGGCCGGCGAGGTTGTCATGCGCTCGGTCTACTACCAGGGCATCCTGCACGACAACCAGCGCCTGGTCTGGGACCGCACCGCGGCCACTGGCAAGGTGCGCTACGACGCGCTGCGCAAGTTCGTCCTGTATGGCCTGGGCGACGCGGCCGGGCTGGAAAACCGCAAGGAAATCCCCGGGTCGGTCTACGAGCAGGCGCAGGGCGAGATCGCCGCCACGCTGCTGTCGGCCCACGCCGCGCGGCCCGGCATGCGTGTGGTGTTCGTTGCGCAGTCGCTGGGCGGCCAGGTGCTGTCGAGTTATCTCTACGATGCGCAGAAAGCCGCTGCCGGCAAGCCGGTCGCCGCCGGTATCTGGCGCAATATCGACGCCTGGGCGGGCGCCCGCCTTGGCCGGCCGCTCACCAGCAGCGAACTGGCCTTCATCGGCGGTGGCACCTGCGCGGGGCTGGTCACCACCGGCTGCAATATCCCGATCTTCGTCGCCGCGCACCAGGAAATGCACATCATCCCGATCGCGCCGCCGACGTCGCTGTTCAAATGGATCAACTACTACGATCCTGACGACGTGCTGGGCTGGCCGCTGCAGCCACTGTCCGGCGGCTACCGGGCCCTGGTCGAAGACCGCGCCATCAATGCCGGTGGCGGGGTAGGCGACTTCGTGATGCGCAGCTGGAATCCGCTGTCGCACAACACCTACTGGGACGATGGCGCGGTGCTCGATGCGATCACCGCAATGCTGCGCCGGCTGGCGGCGTAGCGCGCCGTTACGCCGCCAGCGCTGGCACCGCGCGCGCCGCCAGTCGCGGGCGCACCCGGCCAGCCGACCCTGACGACTCGCCCAGCCTGAATGCGGCCGCCACCTGCGCCAGTTGCGCCGCCTGTTCCTGCATGCTCGCCGCCGCCGCGGCGGCTTCCTCGACCAGCGCCGCGTTCTGCTGCGTCACGTGGTCCATCTGCGTGATCGCTTCATTGACCTGGTTGATGCCCACACGCTGCTCCTGCGTGGCCGTGGTGATCTCGGACATCATGTCGGTCACGCGCGCCACGCTGGCCACCACGTCGCTCATCGTGGCGCCGGCCTGCTGCACGAGCGTCGTGCCGGCGTTCACCTGGGTCATCGAGTCGCCGATCAGGGCCTTGATCTCCTTGGCCGCGCCAGCCGAGCGCTGCGCCAGGTTGCGCACCTCGGAGGCCACGACCGCAAAACCGCGGCCCTGTTCGCCGGCGCGCGCCGCTTCCACCGCCGCATTCAGGGCCAGGATATTGGTCTGGAAAGCGATGCCGTCGATGACGCCGATGATGTCGACGATCTTGCGCGCCGAGGCATCGATGGAGCCCATCGTGTCGACCACTTGCCCGACGATGGCGCCGCCGCGCGCGGCTACGCTCGAGGCGGCCTGCGCCAGGCCGTTGGCCTGCACGGCATTGTCGGCATTCTGGCGCACGGTGGCGGTCAGTTCTTCCATCGAGGCGGCCGTCTCCTCGAGCGAGCTGGCTTGCTGCTCGGTGCGCGCCGACAGGTCGAGATTGCCGGCCGCGATTTCGCTCGAGGCGGTGGAGATGGCGTTGGTGCCTTGCTGGACCTGCGACACCACACGCACCAGCGAGCCGTTCATTGTCTGCAGCGAGCGCATCAAGTCGCCCACCTGGTCGGTCGGGTAGGTGGCGAACGGGTGGCCCAGGTCGCCCGAGGCCACCGTTTCGGCGACGTCGAGCGCCGCATCCAGTGGCCGGGTGATGCTGCGCGTGATGATCACGGCGGCGATCGCGCCGATCAGCGTCGAGAGCAGGGCCAGCGTCAGCACCAGTTGCGTACTGCGTGCGTTCGCCGCCTCGATGGCCAGCGCCGTCTGGTCGATGCTCTTGCGCTGGATCTGCAGCAGGGCCAGCACCTTCGCGCCATACGCGGCGGCCGCGGGCGCGAACACCTGTTCATACGCCTGCTCGGCGGCGGCGGCGTCGCCCCCCGTGCGCGCGTTCATCACGGTTTCCTTGGCCTTCTGGTAGGTCTTGCGCAGGCCGAGGATCTCTTGCAGCGTCGCTTTTTCTTCGGGCGAGTCGAGCAGCGCTTCGACTTTTTTCAGGATGACCGTGGTGTCGGCGACGCTGTCCTTGATCGGCTTGGCGAAGACGGCCGACAGGGTGCTGTCGGTGCTGCGCGCGATGAGCGAGGTGCGGGCGATGGCCGAGTAGGTCAGCACGTACCAGTCGGCCACCAGGCGTTCCTTGGTCAGCGGCTTCTGCATCATCTGCTGTGTGGCGTCGGCGCTGCTGCGCGTGGTGTAGAGCGCGAACGAGGTGGCCGCCAGCGACAGGACGAGCATCGTGGCGAAGCCAAGTGTCAGGCGCGAGCCGATACGTAAGTTTTTTAGCACGATGTCATCACTTTGAAGAAAAAGATTGAACGGCGGAGAAATTCCGTCAGGCAAGTATCAACCCTTTAATCTTCAAATGAAATGTCAATACGACAGCGTGTTGTATTGATGCCGCACAAGCCCCGTGCGGCGTAGCTTGGCCTAGGCTTGACGCGCCAGCTTGAACAGCGTGCGGATATCGCCCGCCACGGCGCCGCGCGCATTCTTGATGGCCGGCTGGCGATAGCGCTCGAGCATCTCGCGCCGCGCCGCGTTCAACAGGCCCAATTGATCGAGCACGGCGTACACGGCCGGGTGCAGCGCGCGCACATTGCCGTCGACGATCTTGATCGCGATGCCGATCCCGGCCGAGCGGATGCCGATCGCCTGCACGGCGTCGGCGCCGATCTTGGTCACCCAGTCGCCGCCACCCGCCGTCATCCAGTGCAGGTCGGTGCGTTCCTCGCCCGACACCAGGTCGGGGCGGGCGATCATCGCGTCGCGCAGCGTGCCCAGTGCGCTGCCCAGCGTCGGGTCTTGCGGGCCGTGCGCCAGGCGCGCGTACAGGTGCGCCAGGCGACTCAATGGCATCGCGTAGTTGGGCGCCGAGCAGCCGTCCAGGCCGACCGGCATGGCGGCGGGCGCCATGCCGATGGTGTCGACCAGCGTGGCGCGCACGGCTTGCTGCAGCGGGTGCGCACGCTCGACATAGTTCGCCGTCGGCGCATCGTGCAGCCGGCACCAGGCCAGAAAGCCACTGTGCTTGCCGGAGCAGTTGTGGTGTAGCGGCGTCCAGTGCGCATCCGGCGGCGGCTTCTGGCCCGTGAATTCGTAGTGCAGCGGCACCGCGCAGCCGCATTCGAGGTGGCCAGGGTCGAGTCCGATCTTGTTGAGGATCGAGCTCACGCCGGCAAGGTGCTTGTCTTCGCCCGAATGGCTCGCGCACAGCAGCGCGACTTCGTCGCCCGACAGGCCAAAGCGCGCCGGGCCATCGGCCAGGATGAAGGGCAGGGCCTGGAACGGCTTGAGCGCCGAGCGCGTGAAGGTGGGGTAATCCGGGTCGCCGGCGGACCACAGCAGGCGGCCGCTCGTGTCGACCACGGCGACCGACCCGAGGTGCACGTTTTCGATTGCGTAATCGGTCGAATGCGCGGTGTCGGGGTAGCCGCGCGTGGTCGCGGCGAGGGGAATGACTGGCATGAGAGAGGGGGCAATCCAAGTGGGCGGACCCCTACTGTACGACATACGTACGCAATGCAGACACACAGTTGAAACAAGGCTTGCTTTCATATATGCATCTCCCGTTCGCCCCGCGAATCGTGCACTTCATCGCGTAATCCGGCGCTTGACGCCCTTGGCGCTTGAACGCTTTTTTTGGCCCGCTAGACTGGCTTCATCGTCAGGCAACGCAGCGCTGGCGACAGACGAAATTTTCCGCCACCGCCCTGAAAGGAATCACCATCATGCGCCTCGCTTCCATCGCCCTGTTCGCCGCCGCCGCCGTCGTCTCGCTGGCCAGCAGCGCCGCCCCGCAAACCGCTACCGGCGACGTCGCCGACGTCATCAACGTGCGCGCCGCGCAGCCGAAGAAAGTCTATATCGATCCGATGATGTACCAGCGCATGCAGGGTGCCTACAAACTCGATGACGGGCGCACGCTGCGCGTGACCGGCAAGAGCCGCAAGCTGTACGCCGACCTGGGGCAAGGTCCGCAGGAAATCGTGCACGTGGGGAGCGACCGTTTCGAGGCGGTGGGCAAGGACCTGAGCGTGCGCTTCGACGGCGGACCGTTCCCGCACACGGTCCACCTCAAGGACGAATCAGGCCGCGTGCTGGCGTCAAGCCAGCGTTGAACCGAAGCGGCCGGCCTGGTAGTCGGCGATCGCCTGCCCGATTTCAGCGCGGGTGTTCATGACGAACGGCCCATGCGCGACCACCGGTTCCCCGATCGGATCGGCGTGCCCGAACAACAGCAGCGAAGCGGTATCGGCGACGATCTCGAGCGCGTCGCCAGCCTCGCTCAGCTCGACCAGTTGGTAAGCGTTGACGAGATCGTCGTGCCCACCCACGCCGATGCGCCCACGCACCACATACAGCAGCACGTTTCGACCTTGCAGGCCGGTGATGCGCAGCCGCCCGCCCGCCTGCAAGGCGACGGTGCTCATGAACACGCCGGTGAGCGAATCCACGGGGCCGGTGCTGCCGGCCCACTCGCCGGCGATCAGGTTCAGCGTGACCCGGCCATCGTCGAGCGACAAGGCCGGAATCTGCGCCTGCTGTACGCCGGTGTAGGCGGGCGCCGTCATCTTCAGGCGCGCCGGCAGATTCACCCACAGTTGCAGGATCTCGAGCGGGCCGCCGCTGTCGAGAAAGTCGCGCGGCGAGACTTCGGCGTGCACGATGCCGCTGCCCGCCGTCATCCACTGGACGCCGCCGGCGTGGATGATGCTTTCGTGGCCCGCGCTGTCGCGGTGGGCCAGCATGCCTTCGACGATGAAGGTCACGGTTTCAAAACCCCGGTGCGGGTGCGGGCCGAACGGCAGGCCGCGGTTGTGCGGGCCATAGGTTTGCGGGCCGTGGTGGTTCAGGAACAGGAACGGATCGATCTGGTCGAGATCGGGCGAGGGCACGGGGCGCTGCGTGAGCAGGTCGCCGATGTCGTCGCGCAGCGCGGCGTGCGCGCGCAGGAAAGTCTTGTCGGTCATTGCGATGAGGTCGTTGGTCTGGATGCGTAACGATACGCTGAAAGCGGCGGTCGCGTTCACAGCGGTTACAGAAGGCGCTATGCTAGGCATTTTGCGCATTTGCAACCATTGGAGAACGGCCCAGTATGTACAAGAACGTCTGCCTCGCCAGCCTGTTGCTGGCCTCAATCCCTGCCTTCGCCGCCCCCGCCGCTGCCGCGCCGAGCGAGGTCGCCGTCAGCGCCGCCAAGTACGCGGTGGCCACCTACCGCAACGACGTCGTCGATACGCTGGCCAGGCTGGTGAGCTTCAACACGGTGGTCGATGCGCGCTACCCGTCGGACCGGAACCCGGTGCATATCGCGTTCAAGGCGGCGTTGAAGGCCGAGGCCGAGCGCATGGGGCTTGACTATACCGACTACGGCTGGACGGTCGTCGTCGGCCTGGGTAAAGGTAGCGAACGGGTGGGCATCGTCACGCATGGCGACGTGCAACCGGTCGATCCGACCAAGTGGAAGAAGTCGCCGTTCGTGCTGGACCGCACCAGCGAGCCGGGCAAGCTGATCGCGCGCGGCGCCGAAGACGACAAGGGCCCGATCGCCACCGCGCTGTATGCGATGAAGACGATCCGCGACCGCCAGATCCCGCTCACCAAGCGCATCGAGCTGTATGTGTACATGGGCGAGGAATCCGACTGGGGGCCGCTGACCGAATTCCTCAAGGCCCACGTGCCGCCGCAGATGAGCATCACGCTCGACGCCGAGTATCCGGTGGTGACGGCCGAGAAGGGCGGCGGCACGGTCGCCGTGACGATCCCGAAAGCCGGCGCGCAGGCGCCCGTGGCCGGCGACGCCTACATCGCCGCGTTCGGCGGCGGCTCGTTCAATACCCAGATTCCGGAAGACGCCGAGGCGCTGGTGGCCAACGCGACGCCGCAGATCGAGCGAGACATCCGCGCCCGCGGCGCGCAGCACGAAGGCATGACGTACACCTACACCTGGCAGGGCAAGGATCTGGCGGTGCGCGCCAAGGGCATGTCGGCCCACTCGTCCAAGCCGCAGGAAGGCGTGAACGCGGTGAGCATGCTGGCCGATGCGCTGGCCGTGCGGCCGTGGGCCAATACCACGGCCGGCGGGGTCGTGAACTACCTGAATGACCTGGTGGGCACGGGCTACTACGGTGAGAAATTTGGCAGCGGCGCCGGCAACATTGCTTATCGCGACAAGTTCATGGGCCCGCTCACCTTCAAGCCGACCGTGATTCGCCAGCTGGACGACGGCATCGAAGTGGCGATCAACCTGCGCCGCCCGCAGGGCAAGACGAGCGCGCAGCTGACCGATGAAATCAACGCCGCCCTGAGCCAGTGGCAGGCGCGCCAGGTGCCGCTCACGAACATCAAGGTCGGCATGCGCGACCCATGGATATTGAACGATGCACCGCAGGTGCCCACGCTGCTGTCGACGTTCGCCTACTTCACCGGCATGAAGGATGCGAAGCCGGTCGCCATCGGCGGTGGCACCAATTCGCGCCTGTTCCCGAATACGGTGAGCTTCGGGCCATCGATGCCGGGGCAGAAATACTCGGGGCATTCGGAGCATGAGTTCATCACCACCAAGCAGCTGCTGCTGAACCTGCAGATGTACACGGCGGTGCTGGTGGAGCTGGCACGGTAAGGGGGGTCTCCAGGGTAGCCGTTCATTCACGGCGAGAGAGATATACCGGCGGCATGAATTACCGCCGGTATATGTACAGCCTGGAAATCCAGTAGTAGACTTGCAATGCATTTTTTGCAATCAACTTATTGGAAAACCTATGCCCAAGCTTGTGCAACGTCTGGTTCCTGCTCTGCTCTCCCTCGTCCTGGCGTGCTCTGCCGCCAAAAGCCAGGCCGGTGAAATCCTGATCGATTTCGAGTCGTTGCAGGGCGCCGATGGCGTGCTCGGTACCGCGGATGACACGGCTGTCGGCAATACGTTCATCCAACCCTTGGGCAGCATGTTCGAACAGGTCGGTGTCGTGTTCACGCAGGGCACGCTGCTCCAGTCGGCGTTTTTCAACGGTAATCCACTTAATCATTTCATCAGCTCGACCAACCCGATCGGCTACTTTACCGCGGCCGTGACAGGCATCAGCATCGAGAGTTACTCGGCCTGGGATGCCACGCTGACGGCCTACGGGCGCGATGGCAACGTGCTGGCCTCGAACACGCTGGCCAATCCGGATGCCGGCAGCGTCTTCCTGCGTGGCGTCCTGTCGGTCACCTCCAGTGAGCTGATCTACGGCTTTTCGATCTTGCCGAACAATCCAGATTACATCCTCAATCTGGACAATCTGCGCTTGACGACATCCGACGTGCCGGAGCCAAGCCAGATCGCCTTGCTCGGCGCCGGCCTGGCGCTGATGGCAGGCGTGCGTCGCCGCCGTTCGCCGCGCTGAAGCCCCCGATAGCAAGTCGACCGATGACCCTGCGCCTGGTGCAGGGCCGTTCCGGCTCGATCGTCGGATTTCAATAAAGAGCCGACGTGCACTCTGCAGAGTTGCTTCCACGATGCCGGCCAGGTAGGAATTTCACTTGCTAAAAAGTGTCAAAAATTCTAATCCCAGTGTAGGACTTAAACTACACTGGCTGGGCGTATCAGGGCTCGCCGAGATCTTCTCCATAGTGCAGGCAATGTCCCTCAAGAGTAGCCAGCACCCATGGCGGCATGCCTATATTGACTGGCGGGAAATCGGTCGTTTCTACCGAGAATTTGTGGTGTAAACAGCATGTTAAGATCGGATTTCAGAGCCCCGAGCGCGTAGTTCTCCCATACGCGTTCGCGCCGGGACCGGATCGACATCTATTTATTGCCATGCACAGTAAAGAACTCATTAAGCCCGACGGACGCAGCCTTACGCTCTATTCGAACCAGTCGATTCCGGAAGGAATCACTGCGCCAAGCCCCTTCCCGGATCCGCAGCACGCCAACCCGCACTTGCGCTGGCATTCGCTGCGCGGCGAGTGGGTGACCTACGCGGCGTTCCGCCAGAACCGCACCTACCAGCCGCCGCCGCAATACAATCCGCTGGCGCCGACGATCGACCCCGCCAATCCCACCGAAATGCCGGCAGGCGACTACGAGATCGCCGTGTTCGACAACCGCTTCCCGTCGCTGGCGCTCGAGTCGCACGATCCGCCGTCGGTGACCGTGCCCACCGCGCCGGCCAACGGCCAGTGCGAAGTGGTCGTCTTCACGCAAGACCCGAACACGGCGCTGGCCCACTTGCCGCTCTCGCGCATCGCGCTGCTGCTGCAGGTGTGGGGCGATCGCACCACGCGCGTGGGCAGCCATGCGCACATCCAGTACGTGCTGCCGTTCGAGAACCGGGGCGCCGAAGTGGGCGTCACGCTGCACCATCCGCACGGCCAGATCTACGCGTACCCGTTCGTGCCGTCGGTCCCGGCGCGCATGCTGGCGCAAGAGCGCGAATACTATCTGCAGCACGGCGCGAGCCTGCTGTGCGACATGGCGCGGGGCGAAGCCGCCGACGGCAAGCGCGTGCTGTACCAGGACGATTTCGCGATTGCCTTCGTGCCGGCCTGCGCGCGTTACCCGTACGAGGTATGGGTGATGCCGACCGCGCCGTGCAAGGATTTCGCAGCGCTCACGCCGCCGCAGCGCGACAGCCTGGCGCGCGCGCTCAAGACCGTGCTGCTCAAGTACGAGACGCTGTGGAACCGCCCGTTCCCGTACCTGATGGCGTGGTACCAGGCGCCGACCGACGGCGCCGAGCATCCCGAGACGCAGCTGCATGCGCAGTTCTATCCGCCATACCGCACGCGCGACCGCCTGAAATACCTGGCCGGCACCGAGCTGGCCGCCGGCATGTTCGCGATGGACGTGCTGCCCGAAACCACCGCTTATGAATTACAGCAGGTCGAGATCGACCTGGAGGAGAGTGCATGACGGACATCGATATGCGCGCCCAGGAGGTCGCCGACAAACTCGCGCTGCTGCGCGCCACCCTTGCCTCGACCGGCGCCGGCGCGGTGCGCCTGCGCGGCATCGACTGGTTCGCCTGGGTCACGGCGGGCGGCTCGAGCGCGGTGCTGCACACGACCGACGTGGGCATTGCCGAAGTGCTGGTCACGCCAGGCGACGCCTGCGTGCTGACCGACGCGATCGAAGGCGAGCGCCTGCGCCTTGAAGAAGTGCCGGCCGGTTTCAGCTTCCACATCGAGCCATGGGCCGAGCCCGAACTGCGCGAACGCTTCGTGCTCGGCGCGGCCGAGGGCCGGCCGGTGCTGTCTGACCGGCCGCAGGACGACGAACTGCCGTTGCCGCTGCCGCTGCGTCAGCGCAAGCTGGTGCTGGGCGACGCCGAGCAGGCGCGCTACCGCCTGCTGGGGCGCGAGGCGGCCGAGGCGATGACCGAGGTGCTGCACCGCGCCCGGCCCGACTGGACCGAGCAGCAGCTGGCCGGTGCCGGCGCCGAGGCGCTGTGGCGGCGCGGCATCCATCCGGCGCTGGTGCTGGTGGCCGGCGCGCGGCGCCTGCCGCTGTTCCGGCACGCCACGCCGTCGCACGAGCCGATCGGCGAGCGCGCGATGCTGGTCTTCTGCGCGCGCCGGCACGGCCTGTATGCCAACCTGACGCGCTTCGTGAGCTTCGGCGGCGCAGGTTCGGCGTCGGCGGCGCCGGCGGCGCAGCGGGCGCTGATGGATGTCGAGGCCACCGGCCTGGCCGCCGTGGTGCCCGGTAAATCGCTGTCGTCGGTGTACCACGCGCTGGCCCAGGCCTATCACCATGCGGACGTCGAGGACGCGATCCGCGAACACCACCAGGGCGGCATCACCGGCTATCTGGCGCGCGAGATCGTCGCCACCGCCAGCACCGCAACGCAACTCGAACAGGGCATGGCGTTCGCGTTCAATCCAAGCTATAACGGTATGAAGATCGAAGACACGTTCCTGCTCGGCCCCGACGGACTCGAAAACCTCACCTTCGATCCGGCTTGGCCGTCCGTCGAAGTCCAGGGACGCCAGCGGCCACTCTGGCTGGAGGTACAAGCATGACCATCACGACCGATACCTTCTTTGGCGGCGCCCCGGAAGTGAACGCCTCGGCGCCGGGCCGGGTGAACCTGCTTGGCGAGCACACCGACTACAACGACGGCTTCATGTTGCCGGTGGCCACGCCGCAGCGCACGCTGGTGGCCATGAGCCGCAGCGGCGACGACCATTTCCATTTTTATTCGCCCAATTTCGACGCGACCGTGACGTTCTCCAAGGACAGCAGCGCGCCGCAGGGCTTCGGCAGCTATATCGAGGGCTGTATCCGCCTGGTGCAGGCTGAAGGCGTCGACGTGCCGCCGCTGCGCGTGTATGTCGAGACCGACCTACCGGTGGGTTCGGGCCTGTCGTCGTCGGCGGCGCTCGAGGTTGCGACGCTGCGCGCCATGCGCGCGCTGCTGGGCTTCGAGCTCGACGACGTCAAGCTGGCGCGCATCGCCCAGCGCGCCGAGATCGAGTATGCGCACGTGAACTGCGGGATCATGGACCAGATGGCCTCGAGCCTGGCCGATGAAACCAATATGCTGTTCATCGATGCGCGCACACTCGAACACCACCTGGCGCCACTGCCGCCCGATACCGAACTGATCGTCATCGATTCGGGCATGGCGCGCACGCTGGCGGCCAGCAAGTACAACGAGCGCCGCGCCGAATGCGAAGAAGGCTCGCGCATGCTGGGCGTGAAGGCCCTGCGCGACGTGGCCGACCCGGCGTCGGTCGAGACGCTGCCGTCGCCGCTGCGCGAACGTGCCCGCCACGTGGTGCACGAGAACCTGCGCGTGCTCGAGGCGGCCAAGGGCGTGGACGCCGAACGTTTTGGCGAGCTGATGAATGCGTCGCACGTGAGCCTGCGCGACGATTACGAAGTCTCGATACCCGAGCTCGACGCCCTTTGCGAGGCGCTGCGCGCCGCGCCCGGCGTGCTGGGTGCGCGCCTGACCGGCGCCGGCTTTGGCGGCGCCTGCGTCGCCCTGTGCCGCAAAGGGCAGGCGCAAGAAGCAGCCGCCACCGCGTTGGCGGCATATCAAGACCACCTTGAACCAGGAAATGGCGTTCAGGGTCGTATCCTGATTCCGGTTCCAACTGACCGAAAGGACAAGAATGCATCAGTTTGAATATCCCCGTCCACAACTGGTGCGCGACCAGTGGCAAAGCCTGAACGGCAAGTGGCAATTCTGTTTCGACGACGAGGGCCGCTTCACGCTGCCGTCCGACGTGACCGAATGGACGCACGAGATCACCGTGCCGTTCGCGCCCGAGACCGCCATGAGCGGCATCGAAGACACGGGCTTTCATCGCTTCGTCTGGTACCAGCGCGAATTCGAGGTAAAGCCGACCGAGGGCCGCACGATACTGCACTTCGGCGCAGTCGACTACAGCGCGCGCGTGTGGGTCAATGGCCAGCTGGTCGTCGAGCACGAGGGCGGCCACACGCCGTTCTCGGCCGATATCTCGGGCGCGATGAATGCGGATGGCAAGCAGGTCGTGACAGTCTGGGTCGAAGACGATCCGGCCGACCTGGCCAAGCCGCGCGGCAAACAAGACTGGCTGCTCGATGCCCACTCGATCTGGTATCCGCGCACCACCGGCATCTGGCAAACGGTGTGGGTCGAGCAGGTCGCGCCGACGTACATCCAGAAGCTGCGCTGGACGCCGGTGTTCGAGACCTACGAAATCGGCTGCGAGGTGTTCGCCGCCGGCGATATCCAGGATGACCTGTTCGTCGAGGTCAAGATCTGGCACGGCGACCAGCTGCTGGCCGACGATTACTACAAGCTACTTGGCGGCGAAGCGAACCGCAAGATCGCGCTGTCCGATCCGGGTATCGACGATTCGCGCAACGAAATCCTCTGGAGTCCCGAGCGCCCGACACTGCTCGATGCCGAAGTCACCTTGCGCAAGGGCGACGTGGTGCTCGACCGCATCCGCTCATACACCGCGCTGCGTTCGGTCTCGATCAACCGCGACCGCTTCATGCTCAACGGCCGGCCGTACCAGCTGCGCCTGGTGCTGGACCAGGGCTACTGGCCCGAATCGTTCATGACGGCTCCGTCCGACGGGCACCTGAAACGCGACGTCGAGCTGGTCAAGCTGATGGGCTTTAACGGCGTGCGCAAGCACCAGAAGATCGAGGACCCGCGCTTCCTGTACTGGGCCGACAAGCTGGGCCTGATGGTGTGGGAAGAAATGCCGTCGGCTTACCGCTTCAGCCCCCGCGCGATCACGCGCATGGTCAAGGAATGGACCGAGGCGATCGAGCGCGACTACAGTCACCCGTGCATCATCGTGTGGGTGGCCTTTAACGAATCGTGGGGCGTGCCGAACCTGACGCTGACGCAGGCACATCGCAATGCCGTCGAGGCGCTGTACCACCTGACGCGCACGCTCGACTCGACCCGCCCCGTCATCGGCAACGATGGCTGGGAAGCGTCGGCCACCGACATCCTGGGCATCCACGACTACGACAGCGATCCCGAGAAGGTGCAGGCGCGCTACGCCGTCACCGATCCGGTGCGCACGCTGTTCGATCAGCGGCGGCCAGGCGGGCGCATCCTGACCCTGGACGGCTTCCCGCACCGGGGCCAGCCGATCGTGCTGACCGAATTCGGCGGCATCGCCTACGATCCGAAGCAGACGCCGAACCCGGACGAAACCACCTGGGGCTACAGCCGGGCACACACGGCCGAAAGCTACCTGAAGCAGTACCGGCGCCTGCTGCAGGTGGTCAACGAAACCTTCATGTTCAGCGGTTTCTGCTATACGCAGTTCACCGACACGTTCCAGGAAGCCAACGGTTTGCTCAATGCCGACCGCTCGCCGAAGCTGCCGCTCGAGGTGATCAGTGCGGCGACGCGCAATATCCCCCTGTTTCACCGCGAGGTAGAAGAACGCAAAGAGACGGGCAAGGACACTGGCGCGCCGTAACGACAGCAAGGGGGCAGGGCCGGCACGGCCTGCCCGCTGAGACACCACCAGGCCACATGTCGCGCCAGCGCATGTGGCCTTTGCACAGGCGCGCCGTCAACGCTGGATCGCGCCGCCCGTTACGTTGATGCGGTCGCCACTGCGGAAGTCGGGTGTGGTGCTGTGGGTGACAACCTGGGTGCCGCCGTCGTCCATCCGCACCGTGACGCGGTAGGCCTGGCCGGCCCCGGAGCTGCCTGCTGCGCCGGTGGTGCCGCTGGTGCCCATGGACGCGTCGCCTTCGCTCACGCCCCCCGTGGCGGGCAGGATCTCGATGGCCAGCACGGTGCTGTTGGGCACCGGTGTGGCGGGCGGGCTGGTGGCGGCCCGGTTGTCCCGGTCGTCTTGCATGCTTGAGGTGCCGGAACCGCTGGCGCCGCTGCTACCGGACGACCCGGCGCTGCCGGACATGCCCGATTGGTCGTGGACGGACTGTGGGGACTGGTCACCGACGCTGCCGCCACTGTCCAAGGTGCCCGACGTGCCGGACGAGCCCGAACTGCCGGACGCGACGGCCGAACTGGTCACAATGCCCGCTGCATCGGTGCCGGTGCTAGTGGCCGCATCATAGATGCCCGTGCTGCCGCTGGTGCCGCTCATGCCGCTGCTGCCGCTGGACGTGTCGCCGTCGCCGCGCGTGGAGGCGCAGCCTGATACGGCGAGCACGACAGCCAGCAGGACCGCCAGGGCCACGCGCTGGTGTGATTGCTTCATGATCAACTCCTCGTAGTGGTGTGTGGGGATGTGACGATGCTGCGCGCCACGAGGATAAGAGGCGGGAAGCGCGTCAGCGTTCCAGCTGACTCGGGCTGAGGGCAGGTTGGATCAAGCAGATGGGTTGTCGTTGGAACCCATCCGCACAAAGATGGTCAGCGCGGACGGCCGGGAGCGGGCCGCAGCGCGTGCGGCATGGGCCGGCGCGCGACCAGCATGGCCAGCAGGGTGGCGACGACGGTGGCGGCGCTGACATCGACCAGCCAGTCGCGTACCGTGCCCGAGCGGTAGGGCAGGAAGTGCTGCACGCCCTCGTCGATGGCGCCCATCAGCGCGATCGCCAGTACGGCCTTGAGTGCGCGCTGCAACCCGCTACCGCTGCTGCCCAGGAACCACAACGTCGCCAGGCTGGCATAAGCCAGGCTATGCAGGACGAGGCCCGAGGCATACTCGCCCACCTCGGCGCGCGCGCCGGGCATCGAGCCGGCGATTACGATCGCGGCGAAGATGAGCAGCGCGGCAGCGTGCATGGCGCGGCGCAGGCGGGATTCGGCATACAACAGGGTCGACAGGGCAGGCATGGCAAGGCGGTGACGGGGCAAACGTCAACGTTACCATGTCGTGCGCACATTGTGTGCGGGTTGTTCCCGTGCCGTGCCTATGCGCTGCCGTAATTGACTACACGCCAGGGCCGCGCTTCAAACGGTCAGTGCCGGGGCGCCGTCGGCGTAGTGCGCGTCGAAGCAACTGGCGCAGTCGGCGCAGAACAGGTGCGCCATGCGCACGCTCGCCTGTCGCAACACGAGTTTCAGGTGTGTCTGCTGGCACTTGGGACAGACTTCGCGGACACTGCCGAAGGTGAGCAGATTGAGAGAAGCGCTGTCGTGATCGATGTGATCGACAACGGCGCGCGGATTGAGTTCGCTGAGGACAAGGTCGCTCGGATCTTGCTGGCGACGGCAACTGTCGGGCGAAAGCGGTGCTTCCAGTACACGTAAACTCATCGGACGATCTCCCGTGGTCGTTTCGTTGTACGCAGTCTTCCACATGGCTGCAAAGTGGGGCGTCTGAGCTTCATGATAGCCACATTGGAGTCGGCTTCAAGCACATAGACAATTTTTTCTGGCTCAAGTTGCGGCAATGCAGAAAAAAATGCCCGCGCTAGGCGGGCACAACCCAAGATCGGGCCAAGAGTGCGGAAACTGGTTGGTGTGCAACGCCCAGGGCGCCCCACACCTGCTGCCATCACGCATATCGGTTACGTGTATGTCAGGTGATTCTTAGTATAGGCAGCGATTGTGACGAGTCCGTGACCTTCATCAACGTTCTGAACACATGGCGGCAAAACGGATGTACTAATTGATTTTATTGCAATACGGCCCGCCAGCACTTGGGTTACGCAAAACCGTTCAGGCAAAAAAAAAGCCCGCTGGGCGGGCTTGAAACTATTTTCTTGGAGGAGAATAGTGGAGACAGGTGTAACTATAAGGATCAAGCTACCACCCGTCCAATTGCGAATTCGGATACCAGACATGTGATTCGTCAATATCTCTCAATTGCAACGTGCTAGGCGTCAGTCGCGTACCGGCACCGTGTAGTTCAGCGCCATGCGCCCACCATCGGCGTACAGCGTCTGGCCGGTCATGTACGAGGCATCGTCGCTGGCCAGGAAGGCGGCGATCGAGGCGACTTCTTCGGGTTCGCCGCAACGGCCCAGGGGCGTACGCGACAAGATGGTGTGGCGCGCTTCCGGGCTGCCCAGCACGGCTTTTTTCGCCAGCTCGGTCAGGATGGTGCCGGGGCCGATTGCATTCACGCGGATGTTGTACTGCGACAGGGCGATCGCCGCCACGCGCGTGAGCTGGTTGACGCCCCCTTTCGACACCACGTACGGCACCTGGTTCGGGATGGTCAGCTCGGCATTCACACTCGACATATTGATGATGCAGCCGCCTTCGCCGCGAGCTACCATATCGCGCGCCGCCGCCTGGCTGCACAGGAACATCGATTTCAGGTTGATACGCAGCACACGATCGAAGTCATCCTCATGCAGGTCGAGGAACTCGGCCGCATGGGTCACGCCGGCGTTGTTGACCAGGATATCGATGCGGCCAAATTCGGCCAGCGTGGCGGCGATCATCGCATCGACCTCGACCTTGACGCCAACGTCGGCGCGGTAGAAGCGGGCGGCCTCGCCCAGGCTGGCGGCGGCTTGCTCGACTTCGGGCCGGATATCGACGAGCATCACGCGCGCACCGTCGCGCACGAGGCGCTCGGCACACGCCAGGCCGATGCCCTGGCTGGCGCCGGTGACGATGGCGATCTTCTGGTGTAGTTTCATGGCAGTCTTTCGACAATGTGGCAAAGGCCGCCATTTTAACCACCTGCGGCAGCACCCCGCAGTTGACGGAAAAAAACTGCAACTTCCGTGTAAGTTTTTCTCGCGGCAACGTACTACATGATCCATCGCCACTTCAATGAGAACGAGATGAACTGGAAACACCTCGCGTTTGCCCTCACGGCCCTGAGCTACCACTGCATGGCGTCGGCGCTGCCGCTCTGCCATCTGTCGCGCCCGGCCGAGCAGGTCGCGTGCCGTGCATCGGCGCCGGCTGCCGGTGTCGTCCAACCCGATCAGGATGCGCGGATGCCGGCATGAAGATGCGCGGGGCGCAGGATGCCGCATTTGCCCGCGTGGTCGCCGAGCATGGCCCCATGCTCGCGCGCTTCGCGGCCAGTTTCGAGCGCAACCGCCATGCGCGTGAAGACCTGGTGCAGGACATCCTGCTCGCCGTTTGGCAGGCACTGCCCGCGTTTCGCGGCGACGCGAGTTTGAAAACGTACATCATCGGCGTGGCGCACCGGCGCTGCGCGACGCATGTGATGCGCGAGGTGGCGCAGCCCCGGCACGAGTTGCTGGACGACGACTGGGCTGATGGCCAGCCGGGTCCCGAAGCGCTGGCGGGCTTGAACCAGCAGCAGGCGCGCCTGTTCGCTGCGCTGCGCGGCTTGCCCGTCGGCCAGCGTCAACTGGTGGTGCTGGCGCTCGAGGGCATGCGCTATGACGAGATCGCGGACCTGCTCGGGATCTCCGTGAGCAATGTGGGCGTCCGCCTGAACCGCGCCCGGGCAGCGCTCAGGGAACAACTGGAGGAACGATGAACGAGCAAGACGAATGGGCCAGCTTGCAGGACGCGTGGGGCGCGAGCCGGCCGGCCGCCGCCATGCCCGACGTAAGCCTGATGATCGCCCGTGCGCGGCGGGAACGCCGGCTGATCGTGCTGGCGCTGGCGGGGGAGTGGGCTTTGACACTGATTGCGGCGGGCATGATTGCGGCGCGCTGGCCGCGTGTCACGGCGCATGGCCATGAGACGCTATGGCTTGCGTTCCAGGCCGTGCTCATGGGCGTGGTCATGGTCGTCTATACCTGGACCCGTCTGGCCGCCCTGCACGAACCGACCGGTACCAGCCTGCGCGACTGGCTGGCGCTGCGCCGCCGGCGCGCACAGCTTGGCCTGCGCCTGGCGCGCTTCACGCGCTGGACGACGATTGCCTTGTTGCCGGCGCCGCTGATCGTCGGAGCCACGGCGCGCAGTACGCAGGCCGGGATCGCCGGGCTGGTGGGCACGGCGCTGGTGCTGGGTGGGGGATGGTTCTGGGCGCAGCGCAAGCGCGCCCGCATGAACGCCGAGATCGCCGAGGTCGATGCGCTGGCGCAGGAGTGGCTCGATGAACCGCCCGGGCCAAAGGGCGAGGCGGCTACAACATGATCGGCCGGTCGGGCAGTTCGTTGGCCCGCTCGCCGCTGGCCGGAAAATGCTGGTGCAGCAGTGCATTGACTTGTGCAACTGCGGCCAGCGTGGCGTCATGGAAGCGCCCCGCCTTGAAGCCTTCGGTCATGGTGCGGCATACGGCTTGCCAGGTAGCGGCGTCGATCTTGCGGTCGATGCCGCGGTCGGCCACGATGTCGACCTTATGCTCGGCCAGGTTCACGTAGATAAGTACGCCGCAATTGTCTTCGGTGTCCCACACGCCGTAGTCGGCGAACAGGGCCAGCGCGCGCTGGCGATTCGTCACGCCGTCCCAGGCCGCATCGAACGGCAGGGCCTTCTCGACGATCAGGCGCACTTCGCCGCGGTGCGTGCGTTCACCAGCATCGATGGCTTCGGCAATCGCCGTCAGCGTCGCTTCAGGAAACGCGCGCTTCGCTTCGCCCGCGCTGCTGGTGGCGTGGCGCCATGCGCGTGTCATTTTTTGTACGATCGATCCCATTACCAGTCTCCCGAGGCGCCGCCGCCGTCAAAGCTGCCGCCGCCACCTGAAAAACCGCCGCCGCCGAAGCCACCGCCGCCACCGCCCCCAAACCCGCCGCCACCGCCATGGCTCATATTGCCGATGATGTTACCGAGGATGAAGCCGGTGGTCGCACCGCCCCAGTTCGAGCGGCCACGGCTGCTGGCCACCGTGCGGCCGCGCTTCGCGCCAAAGACCGAGCGCAGCAAAAATGCGCCGATGATGATCGCGAAGATGGCGATGAGCGGGAATCCGCCACCGCCGGCTGCCTCTCGTTCCCGCTGCGGTTGCCGCTGCGCTTGCTGCGCGGGCGCCGGAAACGCTTCCTGGTTGAGCAGCGTGGCAATCGCGCCCACGCCGGCCACCAGGCCCTCATAGAAATGTTCTTCCCTGAAATGCGGGGCGATCACGTCCTGCAGGATGCGCTTGGATTGCGCGTCGGTCAGCACGCCCTGTACGCCACGGCCCGCTTCGATGCGCAGGCGGCGCAGCGCCGATGGGTTGTCGCGCGCGACGACCAGCAGCACGCCATCATCGACGCCCTTGCGACCGAGCTGCCAGGCATCGGTGACGCGGATGCTGTAGGCCTCGATCGCTTCCGGCTCGGTCGATTTCACCAGCAGCACGGCGATCTGGCTGCCGGTCTTGGCTTCGTAATCGGCCAGCACGGCTTCCAGGCGCTGGCGCTGGGTGGCCTCGAGCATGCCGGCCTGGTCGGTCACGCGCGTGGTGAGCTTCGGCACTTCCTTGAGTTGTGCAAAGGCCGGCGCCGCGCCGACGAGCAGCGTCGTCAGCGCGAGCAGGAGCGTGGAAAACAAGTGCAGGAAGGCCGTCATTGCCAGCCTTACTTGCCGAAGTCGACGGCTGGTGCGGTCGAGATTGCCTTTTCATTCTCGACCGTGAACGATGGCTTGGTCTCGTAGCCGAACACCATCGCGGTCAGGTTTTTCGGGAACTGGCGCACGGTCACGTTGTAATCCTGGACCGAGGCGATGTAGCGCTGGCGCGCCACCGTGATGCGGTTCTCGGTGCCTTCGAGTTGCGAGGCCAGGTCACGGAAACTCGCATCGGCCTTCAGGTCGGGGTATTTTTCGGACACCATCATCAGGCGCGACAGTGCGCCCGACAGTTCGCCCTGCACCTGCTGGAATTTCTGGAACGCTTCCGGGTTGTTCAGCACTTCGGGCGTGATCTGGAAGCTGGTGGCCGAGGCGCGTGCACGCGTGACGGCTTCGAGCGTTTCACGTTCGTGCGAGGCGTAACCCTTGACGGTGTTGACCAGGTTCGGGATCAGGTCGGCGCGGCGCTGGTACTGGTTGACGACTTCGCTCCAGGCGGCCTTGGTCGCCTCATCCTTGGTCTGGAAGTCGTTGTAGCCGCAGCCGGACAGCAGGACGCCGGCCAGAATGGCGCTGCCGAGCAGGCGGGTCCAGCGGAAAATAAAGGTGTTGGTCATGGTGGGGATGGTCCGTGCAAGTTGTCGAATGGTCAAAATATACCTGAAAGCCACGCCAACCGGCGTTTCAGCGGCCCCGGCCCCGAAGCCGCGGCGCGGCGACGGGTACAATATCGCGTTTGCTATTACCAAGATACAAGGGGCTTGAGGTGACTTTCATAAACAAACTAGCGGCCGCATGGACCCGCAACGATTCGCTGCTGTGCGTCGGCCTCGACCCGGACCTGGCGCGTTTCCCGGCGCACCTGGCCGGCCAGCCGGATGCGATTGTGCAGTTCTGCAAGGCCATCATCGACGCCACCGCCGACCTGGCCTGCGCCTTCAAGCCGCAGATCGCGTATTTCGCCGCGCTCGGCGCCGAAGACCAGCTCGAACAAATTTGTACCTACCTGCGCGAAACCTACCCGCACATCCCGCTGGTGCTCGACGCCAAGCGCGGCGACATCGGCGCCACCGCGCACCAGTACGCGCGTGAAGCGTTCGACCGCTACGGCGCCGACGCGGTGACCGTCAATCCGTACATGGGCTTCGACTCGGTCGAGCCGTACCTGGCGTGGCCGGACCGCGGCGTGATCGTGCTGTGCCGCACGTCGAACGCGGGCGGCTCGGACCTGCAATTCCTGGACGTGGGCGGGCGCCCGCTGTACCAGCACGTGGCGCAACTGGTGGCCGACAAGTGGAACCGCAACGGCCAGTGCTCACTGGTGGTCGGCGCGACCTTCCCGGAAGAAATCGCGCAGGTGCGCGCGCTGGTAGGCGACATGCCGCTGTTGATCCCGGGCGTGGGCGCGCAGGGCGGCGATGTCGAGGCGACCGTCACGGCGGGCCGCACGGCCGGTGGCGCGGGCATGATGATCAACTCGTCGCGCGCGATCTTGTATGCGACGCCGTTGGATGGTGAAGACTTCGCGCAGGCGGCGCGGCGCGTGGCGATGGAGACGCGTGATGCGATCAATGCGGCGCGTTCGTTGTAGCGTGGGTGGTGCTGCTTGAGAACTGGGGTTCCCGCCTCCGCGGGAACGACGTGCTTGAGTAACTAATTAATCATTCTCTGCCACGCACCTTCAGACCGTCGTACCCGCGGAGGCGGGTACCCAAGTCACGCACCGTAGCCCCAGCCTCACCTCAATGCAACTCCGGCGCAATCATCTCCGCATAGTCATACAAGGCCCCGAGAATCGCCTCGGCCCGCTCATCGGCTGACTCCGACAACGCATCGATCTCCTGGAACAATTGATCGATCGTCCTCGCCCCGCCCGCGCCTTCGAACAGGCGCGCTGCGCGGTGTGCTTCCCAGGTCTGCAGTTCTTCTTCAGACAATGTCTCGGGGAAGTTGCGCGCGCGGTAGCGCAGCAGCAGGTCGTTCAGGCGCTCGTCCTCGAAGCTGAAGCGCTTGCCGGCCAGCGCGGCCGGTTTCTGCATGCGGATCGATTCCAGTTGGCGCCGGTCTTCCTTGCTGACGAAGCCGCCGTACAAATCCTCATCGATATCCACTGGCGTACTCGAGACCGGTTTCTGCAGCACCTGCGCCCACACCGCGCGCAGGTCGGGCCCGGCGGCTGCCAGCGCGGCATGCGCGCGGCCCTGCTCGAGGTCGATCTCCCAGCGCGTGGCCAGATCGAGCCGCAGCGTCTTGAGGTTGGCGACCAGCATCGGCGACTTGTTCAGGTGCACGCTCTTGATCGGCAGGCGCGTCACGCCTTCGGGCAAGTCCGCTGCGCGCGTAAACATGCGGGTGCGGATCGTCTCGGCATCGAGCGCGAACAGTTCGGACGGGTCGTAGCGACAATCCCAGACCAGGATTTCGTTCTTGTTGGTCGGGTGCTGGGCCAGCGGATAGACCAGCGCCAAGCAACCGTATTCCACCGGGAACATGCCCGACACGTGCAGGAACGGCTGGCGCTCGGCTGGCGCCAGGTGCAGGCCAATCTCGGCGGCGACGCGGTCCTTGCGGCGCAGCTCGAGGCAAAAGTCGAACAGGCGCGGCTGCTTGCTGCGGATCAGGCGCGCCAGCGCAATGGTGGCGCGCACGTCCGATAGCGCATCGTGCGCGGCCTCGTGCGCCAGGCCGTTGGCCGTGGTCAGGTGTTCCAGCTTGAAGCTGGGCTTGCCGTCGTCGCGCGTCGGCCATTCGATGCCTTCCGGCCGCAGCGCATGGACCATGCGCACGACGTCGAGCAAATCCCAGCGGCCGCAGTTGTGCTGCCATTCGCGCGCATACGGGTCGATCAGGTTGCGCCAGAACAGGTAGCGCGTGACCTCGTCGTCGAAGCGGATCGTGTTGTAGCCCACGCCGATGGTGTCGGGCTGGCTGAACGCGGCCTCGATCTGGCGCGCGAATTCGTGTTCGGGCACGCCTTGTTCGAGGCACTGCTGCGGCAGGATGCCGGTGATCAGGCACGATTCGGGGTCGGGCAGGAAGTCGTTGGCCGGCTGGCAGTACAGCATGATCGGCTCGCCGATCTCGTTGAGTTCGGCGTCGGTGCGGATCGCGGCGAACTGCGCAGGGCGGTCGCGGCGCGGGGTCGCGCCAAAGGTTTCGTAGTCGTGCCAGAGGAAGGTGTGCGGGCTCATGTCTTGTTCTTGTCCTGGCTGCAAACGCAGCGTCGGCGACATGGTGGCACAGATGGGCGATCCCGTCACGGTCAGCCGTGACGGGGCGGGCTGCCCTCGGGGTGATACTTAGAGGCAGACGCGGTTGCGCCCGGCTTCCTTGGCCCGGTACAGGGCGGCGTCGGCGGCCGCCATCAGCGCGTACTCGTCACCGTTCTCTCCCAGCGTGGCCACGCCGAACGATGCGGTCAGGTGCGGCAACTCTACCCGCATGTCGGTGAACACGACGGTGTCGCGCAGGCGCTGGCACAGGCGCTCGGCGACCATCGTGGCCAGTTCGAGGCCGGTGTCGGGCAGCACGGCCAGCATTTCCTCGCCGCCGAAGCGCACCGCATAGTCGGACGGACGCAGCGCGTCGCGGATCAGGCTGGCAGCAGCCGACAACGCCACGTCGCCGATGATGTGGCCGTGGGTGTCGTTGAACTGTTTAAAGTGGTCGAGGTCGATCATGACAAGCGACAGGCCGCTGCCGGTGCGGGCCGCGCGGGCGGCCAGTTTCGGCAGCATGTCGTCCAGCCAGGCGCGGTTGTACAGCCCCGTGAGCGGATCGTTGAGCGAGAGCTGGCGGTAGAATTCGCCGAGCTTCTGGCGCCGGCGCAGCAGGGCGTTGGTGGTGCGGATGCGGAACGACAGCAGGCGCAGCAGATTGCGCGCCAGCACGCTCGAATGGTCGATCAGCGTCCAGACGACGCTCGATTCGATCACCAGCAGCTCGCTGTCCTCCAGTGCCGTCATCGCAGCCAGGTTGGCCGCATCGTCCAGCACCGCCTGTTCGCCGACGCTCTCGCCCGGCAAGGCGCGGGTGGTGCCGGTTTCGTCGCCGGCGTGGGCGTCCGATTCGATCTCGAGCTGGCCCGACAGCACGATGTACAGGCGCGCCTGGCCACCGTCGTCGATGCGAACGCCCTGCGGCACGCGCACGATGGCGCAGGGGGCCAGCAACGCGGCGACTTCCGGGCCGGTCTCGTCGCGAAACAGCTGCAGGTCGTTGATGGTGGTGTGGCTTTCGCCAAAGGTGCCGATCTGTTCCAAGTGAGTCCTCGAGCGGTATGCCGCATTGGCATGCATGATCGCATGTGTTATTACATCAGCGGAATAATAGCCGATTGTGCCATTCGTGCGCGTTTGGCGAAGCTTAAACAACCATGCTCAAATAGCCATATGACTGTTTCCAACACTTGCCTGACCGACGCGCTGGGCCACGCTCACCTGCCGGCGCCCGCGGCGCGCATTGTCTCGCTGGTGCCGTCGATCACCGAATTGCTGTGCGACCTGGGCCTGGCGCCGCAGCTCGCCGGCCGCACGGGTTTCTGCATTCATCCAAAGGCGCTGGTGGCCGATATCCCAAAGGTCGGCGGCACCAAGGACGTCAATCTCGACAAGATTCGCGCACTGGCGCCGACCCACGTCGTGGTCAATCTCGATGAAAACACCCGGCCCGTGTACGACGCGCTGGTGCAATGCGTGCCGCACGTGATCGTCACGCACCCGGTAACGCCGCACGACAACCTGGCGCTGGCCAGGCTGATGGGCGGGATCTTCGGCGTACAAGCCGCGGCCGAAGCCTGGTGCGCCGCATTCGAAGAAGCCTTGGCCGGGCTGCGCGCCCGGCCCCCCGGTCCAGCTCGCACGGTGCTGTACTGTATCTGGCAGGATCCGTGGATGAGCATCTCGGCCGACACCTATATCGCCGCCATGCTGGCCGAACTGGGCTGGCGTGTGCCGCACCTGGGCGATGACCGCTATCCGCGCTTTGCCTGGTCGGACGGCCTGGTCGACGGTCTTGACGCCGTGCTGCTGTCGACCGAGCCGTACCGCTTCACGCAGGCGCACGTGGACGCGCTGGAAAAGCAGATCGGCATTCCGGTGCTGCTGGTCGACGGCGAAATGCTGTCGTGGTACGGCAGTCGGGCGCTGGCGGGTGTGGGGTATCTGGAGACGCTGCGGGAAATGCTGGAGGGCGCGCCGCCTTGGCGCGTCGCCTTAGGCGGGCCGCGCTAGGCGCGACTGGCTTGCTGCGCCTGCGCCCATGGCGGGCGCAGGGTGAACTACTGGCGGATTACGAATCGGTCAGGTGCTTGTCGGCAGTGGCGTCGATGTCGGCGTCGCCTTCGACCACCGGGGCGGCGGTGTGGCGATGCTTGTCGTGCAGGCGGCCGATGGTGCTGTCGAGCGCGCGGGCCAGTTTGCCGCTGGCGTTGTTGATCGCCTGGTGCAGGTCGTTGGCATGATCGTGCACGACGATCGGGGCCACGCCGGCCAGACGCGCTTCGAGCATGCAGTGGTTGCCGCCGTCCGCTTTCTTTTCTTTGTTTTCATCGCTCAGGTGAACGTCGACACGGGTGACTTGTTCGCTGAAACGACCGATGGAGGCGCGCACGACGGTGTCCACGTGCTCGTCCAGGCCTTGATGTTTATTGATGGTGTTATCGGTATTGACGTTGATCTGCATGGATGGCTCCTGTAATCGTTATGGCTTTATCTTACACGGCCCGCGCTTTTTCCCGCGTCCGCAAGGCCAACCGTGCTCAGCTTGTCATAAAACCATCAAGCCACGTCTTTCGTCCGCTCTTTCTCGTGGTGCGGAAAGCGGTCCATCTTCGACAGCACCGGGAAGAGCATCGCCCACACGCCGGTGACGACCAGCGTGGCCACGCCGCCGAGCAGGATCGCGCGCGTCAGGCCCAGCCAGCCGGCGGTGACGCCCGACTCGAATTCACCGAGCTCGTTCGAGGCGCCGATGAACACCGAGTTCACGGCGCTCACGCGACCGCGGATCTCGTCGGGCGTCTCGTACTGCACCAGCAGGTGGCGGATATACACGCTGACCATGTCGCCCACGCCGAGCAGGAACAGCGCGCCGAAGGCGATGGCGAAGTTGTCCGTCAGGCCCAGCACGATCACGCACAGCCCGAACAGGGCCACGCCGCCGAACATCCAGGCGCCGACGCGGCGCGTGATCGGGAACATCACCAGTGCGATCGAACACAGGGCCGCGCCCACGCCCGGCGCCGTGCGCAAAAAGCCCAGGCCGGACGGCCCGGCGCCCAGGATGTCGTGCGCGTAGGCCGGCAGCAGGGCGGTCGCGCCGCCGAACAGCACGGCGAACAGGTCAAGCGAAATCGCACCCAGCACGATCGGGCGCGAACGCACGAAGCGCAAGCCTTCGAGCAGCGTGTGCCAGCTCACGGGGGCCTTGTTGACCACCTGCGCGATGGTGCGCGTGTTGGTCATCAACAGCACGGCCAGTGCAAGCAGCGAGGCGGACGTCATGTGCACCGTCTGCGGGCCCAGCACATACAGCAGGCCGCCGACGATCGGGCCGAGGATCATCGCCACGTGCATCGTCGAAGAGCCCAGCGCCACGGCCTGGCTGAAGTCGCGATCATGCACCAGGTTCTTGAGCACGGCCTGCGAGGCCGGCATCATGAAGGCGCGCGCGCTGCCGAACAGCACCAGGATCGCAAACACGGGCCACACGGTCGTGCTGCCGCTGGCCGTGAAGGCAATCAGCATCGCGCTGCACAGCAGTTGCACGGCCATGCAAGCGAGAACGATCAGGCGCCGGTTGTAGCGGTCGGCCACGTGGCCGGCCCACAGGATCAGCACCAGGAACGGCGCGAACTGCGCCAGGCCGATCAGGCCCAGGTCGAACAGGCTGCCGGTGATCTGGTAGACCTGCCAGCCGATCGCCACGCTCTGCATCTGCACGGCGAAGGTGGCGAGAAAGCGCGCAGACAGGTAGAACGCCAGATTGCGGTTGCGCAGGACGCCCAGGCGCCCGCTCGGAGAGAGGAGCGACATGGCGGCCCTTACTGGCCGGCCAGGTCGGCCGCGGTGGTAAACGCGTCGGCGAAGAATTCGTCTTCGGGCAGGCCGCACAGCGCCACGTAGTCGCGGCGGGCCGAATCGACCATCACCGGCGCGCCGCAGGCATACACCTGGTGGCCGGACAGGTCGATGATGTCCTGCACGACGGCCGCGTGCACGTAGCCGGTGCGGCCCGTCCAGGCGTCTTCAGGCAGCGCGTCGGAAATCACCGGCACGTACCTGAAATCGGGCAGGGTGGTTTCCCAGGCGCGGCACAGTTCGTCCATGTACAGGTCTTGCGGACGGCGCCCGCCCCAGTACAGCGTGACCTTGCGCGTGGACTGCAGGTGCATCAGGTGCTCGACCAGTGCTTTTACCGGCGCAAAGCCCGTGCCCGAGGCCAGCAGCACGATCGGCTTGTCGGATTCTTCGCGCAGGAAGAAGGTGCCGAGCGGGCCTTCGAAGCGCAGGATGTCGCGCTCTTTCATGGCGCCGAACACGTGGTCGGTAAACAGGCCGCCGGCCAGGTGGCGGATGTGCAGTTCAAGCGGGCCTTCGAACGACGGCGCGTTGGCGATCGAGTAGGCGCGGCGCTTGCCGTCCTTGAGCAGGAATTCGATGTACTGGCCAGCGCGGTAGGCCAGCAGTTCATTGGCCGGCAACTGCAGGTTGACGATGGCGACGTCGGGCGCGGCCTTGCGGATGCCGGCGACGCGCGTGGGCATCTTGCGCAGCGGGTAGTCCGAGCTGCCGCCCACTTCGCGCGCCTCGATCGTCAGGTCGGCGCCCGGCATCGCACAGCAGAACAGCGCCATGCCGGCGGTCTTTTCGATGTCACTCAGGGCGCGCTGCTGGTACGGCTTGTGCTCGACCGCGCCGTCCAGCACCTTGCCCTTGCACGAGCCGCAGGCGCCGTTCTTGCAGCCATAGGGCAGGCCGATGCCGGCGCGGATCGCGGCGGCTAACACGGTTTCATCGGCTTCGCAGCCGAACTGGCTGCCGCTGGGCTGGACGGTGATCTGGAAGGTCATGCGAATGGGGGCGATTGGGCGCGAACGCGGGTGGTTGGTCGGGTGCGCCGGCGTGCGGCGACAGGCCGCCATTCTACACCGGCCCCTGTTTTGCCGGGCGCGCCCTGTGCTACAGTTGCCGCGAACTTGACCTCGACCCCCTTGATCCCACGCTCAGCCCATGTCCCTGCCATCTCGCACCGCCTTTGCCCGTCCGCGCCTGTTGATCGTCGGCTGTGGCGACGTGGGCATGCGTCTGTTGCCGCTGCTGGCCGGGCGCTTTCGGGTGTTCGCCCTGACCAGCCAGCCGGAACGCTGCGCCGAACTGCGCGCGGCCGGCGCGGTGCCGGTCGTCGCGGACCTCGACCGGCCAGCGAGCCTGGCGCGCCTGCGCACGCTGGCGCCATGGGTGCTGCACCTGGCGCCGCCGCAGCCCGATGGCGACACCGACCGCCGCACGCGCCACCTGGTGGCGGCGCTGGGCGAGGTGCGACGCATCGTGTATGTGAGCACCAGCGGGGTGTATGGCGACTGCGGCGGCGCGCTGGTCAAGGAGTATCGCCCGGTGGCGCCGAAGAACGGGCGCGCCCGGCGCCGAGTGGACGCCGAGCGCATCCTGCGCGCGTGGGCGCTGGCGGCCGGCGCGACGCTGTCGATCGTGCGCGCGCCCGGCATCTACGCGGCCGACCGCTTGCCGTTGCGGCGCCTGGAGCAGGGCACGCCGGCACTGCGGCCGGAGGACGATGTGTACACCAACCATATCCACGCCGACGACCTGGCCCGCATCGTGATGCTGGCGCTGGTGCGCGGGCGGCCCGGGCGCCTCTATCACGCGGTTGACGGCACGCGCATGAAGATGGCCGATTACTTCGACGCCGTGGCCGACACGGTGGGCCTGCCGCGCGCGCCGCGCCTGCCGCGCGCCGAGCTGGCCCAGGTGGTATCGCCCGTGCTGCTGTCGTACATGTCCGAATCGCGCCAGCTCGACAACACGCGCCTGGCGCGCGAACTGCGGGTGCGCCTGCAGTATCCGGATGTCGCCACGGCGCTGGCGCGCCTGCGGCGCTAAGCGCCCGATCCGGGCGGGCGGTGGGCTCAGGCCCGCTTGCCGGGAGCCGCGCAGAATGCCGTCCTGCCGGCCACGACGGCCGGCATGCCAGGCGCGGCGCAGAAGGCGCTGGCGCCCGCCTTGGCGGCCGGCTTGCCGGGATAGGCGCAGAACGCGAATCCACTGAACGCGGCGGCCGGTTTGCCCGGATAAGCGCAGAACGCGGTGCTGCCCGCTTGCGCCCCTGGCTTGCCCGGGGAGGCGCAGAATGCGGCGTCGCCCTTGATCACCACGCCGAACTCGGTTTCGTACAGCTCGCGCATGCGCTCGCCGGCCTCGACATGCTCGTGTTCGGTGCCGGCGGTCATGCCGACGTACGGATAGTGGTGCAGGAAGAAACCGAAGACGGCCTCGCAGTCGCGGGCGTACTTCATGGTGTCGAGGATGTGGTAGTGCCAGAAGGTGTCGACATCGACCGTGGGCGAGGCGCCGGCTTCCGGGTATTTCTTCATCAGAAACAGGAAGCGCCGGTATTCGGTCTCCACGGCATCGGTGCGCACTTCGGACCAGCCTTCGCCGGACGCTTCGTGCATCAGTTTCATCTTGATCGGGTTCAGGTCAAGCGCCTCGAAGGCGGCATATTCGGTTTGGGTCGACATCGTAATCACCTCGTGTGGTTTGTGGACGATCGGGTTGTGCTGTGGTCTCTCGCGGTCATTTGTAGGGTGTTTCCGCAACGCATTTCCAAGAATTCCAGCGGTGTTGACCTGTGACAGACACATCCATTGTCGTGCGGTGGCTCAGTACAACAATTGCGCTAGATCAAACTTGAGGGATTGGACGAGTTCGTTTGACAACGATGTCGTTACCGTGGGTGGGGAGGGGCAGTCAGACGACGACGGCCGAGATCGGTGCACTGTCGGCGCGCAGGCCGGGCGCCGGGGCGTCGCCCGGCACGTCAACCACCGGAATGCTGACCACGACCGTGGTGCCGACACCCTGGCTGCTGCTGATCGAGAACGAGCCGCCCAGGATGGCGATGCGTTCCTCGATGCCCACCAGGCCGAAGGAGCCATGGCGGTTACGGCTGCCCGGCTGCAGGCCGATGCCGTTGTCGCGGATGGTCATGGTGAGCATGTCCGCGTGCTGCTGCAGCGCGATACTCACGCGGGTGGCGCGCGCATGGCGCGCGACGTTGTTGAGCGACTCTTGCAGGATGCGGAAGAACGCGGTGGCCGAATTGTCGTCGATGCGGTATTCGCCATCGTCGTCCGCCAGCTCGCAGGTAATCCCGGTGCGGCGCGCGAAGTCGGCGACCTGCCAGTCGACCGCGGCCGACAGCCCAAGGTCGAGCACGTTCGGGCGCAGGTCGTTGATGATCTGGCGCACGCTGCGGATGGTGACGTCGATCTGGCGCACCGTGGCCACGGCGCGTGCGTGCAGGCGCTGCTGCCCGGCGCGGGTGCGGTTGGCCAGCAGTTCGGCTTCGATCTTCAGCGCCAGCAGGTTCTGCGCCAGGTCGTCGTGGATTTCGCGCGCGATGCGCTTGCGCTCGCCTTCCTTGATCTGCTCGGCATGGGCGGCAAGCAGGCGCAGTTTTTCATGGCTGGCCTGGAGCTTGGCCTGGGACGCGCGTAGTTCGCGCGTCATTTCACCGGCCATGCGCAGCGCGCTGCGGCGCGACGAGGCCAGCGTCTGGAACAGCGCGTACAGCAAGGCGGTGCTCATGCCGGCGGCAAACGCCGCCAGCCACGGGTAATACATGTCGAAACGCGTGTACAGCTCGGCCTTGGGGATGCTGAAGTCGGCCCGCCAGACGCGCTGGTTGAATTCCACCGGCAGGCTGGCCGCGAACATCGTATCGTCGTCCGGCGGCTGGGCCGGGTTGGGCTGCGTGGGCGTGGCGAGGCTGTCATACAGCACCGCGCGCGGCGGCGCCTCGCCCGGCTCGGGCGCCAGCGCGGTCAGCTCGGTCAGCACCAGGCGCACGCCTTCGACCGGGAATTCATCGAGCACGCCGGCCACCAGCGGCGAGATGCCGAAACCAAGCCCGGCCGAACCGACATACGCCAAGCGCCGCTCCTCGACCTTGTTATTGGGCAGGTCGCTGCGGTAGACAGGCAGGCGCAGCGCCAGCGCGTTCTGGTTGGGGCCGGCGCGCAAGGCGATGCGCGTGCCCGAGGCGCTCGAGCTGCCGGTATCGCGCGCCACGGCCAGCGAACGCCGGGTCGTGCCGCGCGCTTCCAGGTCGAGTCCCAGTTTGTCGAGCAGATCAAACGGTAGCGGCTCGAGATACACCAGCACCGTGTAGGTGTCGCGGTCAGGCTCTGGCAGCAAGGGTTCGTGCACGACGCCGCGCCGCGCCAGGCCCTCGCGCAGTTCGTCGTTCAGCGCCGGCAGGCCGTCGGCGCGCACCGCGCGGGCATAGTTGATGTTGACGATCCCGGGGAAGTTGCGCTTGATGTCGAGCTCGCCGACATACTGGTAGAACTGCGCCGCGCTGGTATTGGGATCGGAGCGAAACAGGCCGGCCACGCCGCGCAGCACGTCGCTGTAGCTCTTGAGGCGGGCGTCGATATTGGTCTGGGCGGCGCGCGCCATGGCGCGAAAGCGCGCCTGTGCATCGCTTTCGATCGCCTCGGACGTGGCGAAGTAGCCGCCGGCCCCGAACGCCAGCGTCAGCACCACGCCGACGATCATGGCGGCGGGTACGAATGTCCCGGGTTGGCGGTCTGGATGCATGGGTGGTCTCGCGAACGGGACGCTTGTTGTTATGGCGGGCGCGTCTGATGTTTCTACGCTAAGCATTGTCGGCGCCCACCGTAGCTAGCAGGTTTACTAGGTTCTGGAAAATGCTGGTTCCACGATGAAATAACGGCGCCCGGCTCGCTGGGAGCGGGGCGCCGCGGTCTGGCGGGTTGAATGGCTTAGTTGAAGCTCAGCCCGTTATTGCTGGCGTTACTGACTTTCTTGCCCTTGAGATCGACCGTGAAATGGTCGCTCGGCTTGGCCGAGCCGAGGCCCTTGAGGATCGCAAACACGCCCTTGAACTGCTGCTGGAACGGCACGTGCACCGGGTTCTGGTCGGACGGCTTGTCGCCGATGCGCACGATCGGCGCCGGGCTGGCCGGGAAGGCCGCCATCAACACCTTGTACTGGTTCACGCGCGCCTGGCCCATGTCGCGCAGGGCCAGTTCGCCGGCATACACGGTGCGGTGGAAGTCGCCGTAGAACGCGTACGGCGTCAGATTAGCGAAGTCATCCAGGCGCAGGCCGGCGCTCGTTGCCAGGCGTTCGGCGCGCACCGTGGCCGCTTGCCAGTCGGTGGCCAGGGTCGAGGCGGCAACCGTGGTGGCCGGCGGCGGGCCGGCGGCGGCGCACGAGGCGGTAAGCGGCAGCACGCCTGGCGCATCCTTCAGTTGCGCCAGCGTGACCTGGGTCTGCAGCTGGGACAGGATCAGCATCTGCTTGCCGTTCAGGGCCATCGCGGCCTCTTTCATCTCGCACGGCCAGTACTCGTCCATGAAGCGCAGGCGCGACAGCTCGCCGAAGTACTGGTGCGTGAATTCGCCGTAAGAGCGGCTCTCGAGGATGCCGCGGTCCCAGCGCTTGGCGACGTCGCCCGGCACGCTGCTGCCGCGCAGGTAGTCGTTCTCGACGACGTAGTGCGGGAACAGTTCGTTGTAGCGCGCCACGTTGGTGAGCGGCACGGTCTGGACGTCGACCGTGTCCAGGTCCTTGTAGGTGACGATCTTGTAGGCTGCGCCATACACGGCCAGCGACGGCGACTGCACGTTGACGAGGTAGTTGCCGCCCGCATCCGTGTGATCATTGGTGCCGTTGAAGTGCATGTGCCCGCCGATGTGCAGGCGCACGCCGGTACCGGCCACCGCGTTCGTCGTTGACAGTTCCGGCACGCGGGCGGTCTGGAACGCGCCCGACTTGAACACGGCCTTCATGCCGTCGGTCTGGTTGGCGTAGAAGTCCATGGTCGGATAGTGCGAGAAAGCCATCAACTGCTTGCCCTCCGCCTTGGCACGCGCGGCAACCGACTTGATGTAGGCCATCAGGTGCATCTTGTGGGTCTGCACCTTGTTCCAGCCGGCATTGCCGGCGCCATCGTAGCCTTTGAAGTTGCGCGGGTTGGCGGCGTTGAAGTTCGCGTTCGGCACGAACACATTGGCGTCGATCGACAACAGCCACAGGCCCTTGACCGGTTCGACCAGGTAGGTGCTGTCGACCATCGGCGTGCAGCGCGTGTAAGCCTTGCCGAGTTTGGCTTCGCCGGCAGCCTTGAACGCGCCGCCCGAGCCTTCGGCGCAGATTTCGAACTCGCGGCTCTTCGGTTGCGACTGGGCGGTGGCCTGGTCGAAGCTGTACTTGTTGTCCGCGTATTTCGTGAACGGCGTTTCCCATAGCACGTCGGTCTTGTTCGGCATGAAGCCGAAGTCGCCCAGCTTGGCCATCAGTTTCTCGTAGCCTTGCTCCATCAGCTGGTCGGTGCAGACCACGGTGGGGTCCTTGGCGACGCAGGCGGCGTTTGCGGTAGCGAAAACCTTCTGGTCCTTGCCTTCCTTGGTCAGGAAGTCGCTCTTGCCGGCTTCGTTGTCGTCATGCGGCTCGTTCGGGTCGTGATTGCCCGGGGCCAGGAAGAAGCGCATGCCCTTGGCCTGGTATTCCTTGAGGATCTCGGCGATGCCGTCGATATTGATCGGCTGCGCATCGTCCGAGTAGTCGCCCGGCAGCGCCACGTGACGGATGCCCTTGGCGTAGGCGTCGTCGAGCGCGGCGCGGAAGGCGAAGTAGTTTTCGTTGAACAGGCGGGTGGAGGTCAGCTGCGCGTACATCGTGCGGATGGTCGCGTTCTTGCCATCCTTGGTCGGGATGCCGGCGAACTGGCTGCTCTTGAAGTCGCCATAGACGTTTTCGAAATGGACGTCGCTCATGAAGGCGACGGCGGTGCTGACGGGGGCGGGCGTCGGGTCCGGGGTCTGGACCGGCGGCGGTGTGACGGCGACGGGGGTGTCGCTGTCGCTGGGACTGCAGCCTGCCAGCAGGGCCAGCGCCAGCGCGGTCGCGCAAGTAGCGGTAAGACGGGTCATGCATTTACTCC
>Ga0265797_10001358_pt1 | contig 43110 bp, 46 predicted proteins | sample P2T30metagenome_FD_192433 | JGI IMG/M metagenome (GOLD analysis project Ga0265797, IMG submission 192433) | Plant litter microbial communities from East Loma Ridge, Irvine, California - P2 T30 | ecosystem: Environmental > Terrestrial > Plant litter > Unclassified | place: USA: California...
TCCTCTTCGCCCTTCTCTTCGCATTCCTCGCCGCAGGAATGTCCCACGACAACCTATAAACCCTCATCCGCTCCTCCTTCTGATCCTGCCACCCCTTCACCTTCTCCACCTCCCTCCGCGCCCGCTCCTCCTCCGTCTCACCAGCAATCCTCTCCCGCTCAGCCTCCAGCATCTGCACCATCATCTCCAAACTCTGCTGGTTCAGCCGCAGCGCCACATTCAGCTCGCGATACACCTTGCCCACAGCCTCCGCCAGCTCGACCGTGTACGAGACGTGCTGCCAGGCGTCCATGAGCACGAAATGCATCGTCACCAGCCCCGACGTTTCCTGCGCTTCCGTGGTCTTCTCCCACGACTCGTCCTGGTTCTCGAGGATCTTGAAGCTTTCGTGCGCGCTGTCCCGCAGGTTTGTGAGGTCTTCGTGGCGGGTGTGGGCTTCGATGATGGAGTACTTGAGTTGGTTTTCGAGGAAGGTCTCGGTGGCGGATTTGGGGACGCGGATGGGCGCTATGGGCGCTCTGCAGGCGCGGCAGAGGGCGGTGGTGCTGGGTTTGACGGGGTGTTGTACGGTGGCTGTGTCGCTGGCTTTGAACTTTGGGGAGGTGCTTTCGTCGGTGGAGGCGCGGGTTCGGGAACCGATTGGGGCGCTTTGGCTTTGGTTGGGGCGTTTGGGTTTCTTGGGTGGGAATGTTGGAGTCGTTTGGCGTGAGGTTTCGGGGGGATGCTTGTCGTTGTTTTTTGGTGTTTGTTGGCACTGGTGCTGGTGTGGTCGAGCGTGATCGCTTGCGATTTGGTGCTGGTGTTGACGAGTGGGAGTTCCTTGCATTCGGCGCCATTGTTGCTCTACTTCTTGAAAACGATCCTTGGGTTTCAAGCCCGTGGACGCCGACGGCAAGCGGCTTGTGGATTGTTATCGTTTTGCGGCGAAACAATAAATGAATCAGATGCTGCACTGGCTCTTTCCAGTCCATTTTCGGCGTTCTTGTCTCTCGATCTGGAACAAAGGGCAAGTCTCACTCGATGGATTCGAACATTCGAATCTGGTCAAAGAATGTCTTGTGGGGTGGACTCAGGTTGCTTGATGTGCTGAATGTTGAAGAGCGACATGGTGAGCCTTGATCAACCAAACCACACTTGGCACAGATCGATCCAATGTCCGGGTTTCGACGAAATTATTGCGCTGCAGCGTATATTCCTAATCTGCGTAAATCGGTGTCCTGTCAGCTATAGTGCCTCTAGGCGATCCTAACCCTGTCTTCGTCGAAAGATGCAGGAATGAGATTGTTGCAGCAGGTCAGAAAAGGAATTGACGAGTAGAAAGTCAAATTGGAGAATTGCATGTCGGCGTAGAAACGTAGTCGATCGTGGGAACAGGCGCAATGGTTGGTATACTCGCAATGTAATGCAACGCAACGTAATGCCATCGCGTGGATGCAGCGATTCCGCATGAACACCACATAGATGCAAATGGCCTCGCGAGCCACAGGTCATATCGGTCTGCAACCTCCATCATGCCGCCTTGAGGTCTGATGCAAGAACTCACTCATCCCTGACCTCACGCCCTCAACCTCCTCTTCAAAACCTCAATCTCCTCATCCCCAAGCCCACACCACTTCCTCATATAACCCTCACGACCCTCAAACTCGTCATCAATCATCTCCAGACTAGCCAGCATATTCTCCCGCTTCGAACTGACCATGTTCCTCACACCCACCTCATCTCCCTCGAGCACCGGATTCTTCAGCAACCGCTCAACGAACTGCTCCCGCAGCGGCGCAAGCCCAACATCCGTCAACGAGTACTCCTCCGCTATCACAGAATCCGAAACGCCAGCAAGCGACAGCAACAACGCCGCCAGCAAGCCCGTCCTATCCTTGCCCGCCGTACAATGGAACACGCACGCCGTCGGCTCAGCATCCGGCTGCGACAAGTGCCTCAGAATCTCCCCAAACGCAGGCCCGGCATTCGCGAGGATATCGCGGTAGGCTTGCACAAAGCCTGAGGTTCCAGCGCGCGTGTACGATTTGTAGCGCACCGCGATCTGCTCCGGTCCGTAGTCTTCGGCGGCGAACACGGGCACCCAGCGGCGCGTGATGGAGTGGTTTGCGAAGACGGCGTCGAGGGTTGAGCTGGGGTCTTCGGAGATGCCGGCGTATTCGGGGCCGGTGCGGTTGATTTCGGGGAGGGAGCGGAGGTCGAAGATGACTTTTATGCCTGGAGGGTGGAAGTGTTAGTTGGGGTTGTTGGTCGTGTGTGGTATTGTGAGGACTTGTGTAGGCCGATTTTGACCTCGCCTAAGGCAGGATTTGGTGATGCTTTACCTTACCTAGATCCTGGCTCATTTTCTCCAGTCCTTCTGTGCCTACTCGCGAGGGATCGGCGCAGCGAAAGATGAGGCCTTTGGTTGTTGATGTTCCATTGGAGGTCGGGTTTCCGCCAATGTCGCGGAAGTTGGCGATACCAGGGACGTCGACAAATGGGAAAGACATGGCTTCGGAGGTAGCCATGGTTGGTGGTGTTGTGTTTTGAGGGATGTAGCGTATGGGTTGTGTCCAGCGCTTAGGATTCTGTTGTTGTTGATCCTTTAGCCGCCGAGCCTCGGTCGGTTGAATGATACACCGACTATTTGAAGCTGACTGCAGCTCTGCTCCAATGCCTAACTTTCACACCGGCCTACGACATCTACAGTACGCATGCGCTCGACTCGACAAATTGACGGACCAGCAAGCCAATGATGCGACCTTTACCACTGCACTGAAAGGTCTATTTGCTAGCCTTTATACTTGTAATGAAATCAAGGACGTTAAGCCACTATAGGTTCATCTAGACACTCCGTTTGCGCTACCTTAAGTGACGAGAGTCTCAATGAATGAGAAAAAGCCGAAGCCCGTCGTCGAGGCTGGGACCCTGACCGTCGACAAGCAGTCTGGAAAACGCCGCCATGAACACTCTTGCCTGCGACTTGACGATTTCACGCAAGACTTCGTGTAATAATTCATTCAAACCCCTCCCGGCCCACTCCTTCTCCGTCATCGGTTTCAGTGCATCCTGCGAGGTATCAGCAATGACAACATCACCTCAACAAGATCACACCCACCTTTATCCTCATCCTTCCCAGGCATCATAATCTGCCTCACCACCACCGCCCGCAAAGTAAGAACCGCCACAACCAACCAAGCCACCACAAGCACCACAGCCATCGCGCTAGCAACCCCCATAACACCCTCGCTCTCCAACCGCTCGCCTATCCGCCCCGTCACCAGCGCAAGCGCAACATTAGGAAACACAGCCGCCCACCACACAAGGTGGAATGACATGCCGCGGATGCCCATCATCACCGCCACGAGCGTCACGCAAAAGAACCAGAACCCGAAAGCCCAGAGGAAGATGGCGACGAAGTCTGCAAGAGTTCGCAGAGCGGTGATGACTCCTCCTCCTGATTTCTCTGCAAAATAGCCGTTTGCAGCCAGTGCTGGCAAAGAAGCCCCGAAATTAATCAACGCCAGCCCAGTAAACGCCGGCGGCCCAACAGCAATGAACATGCCCGGCCGCAGGTTAGGCGCCGGCAATCCGAAGCTCATGAGTCGGTACAGATAGATGGCGTAAATCAAGAAGGCGATCATCCAGCCCATTCCGAGCAGAGTGGTCCCCCCGACGACCATCGTCCAGCTATCTGCCGGCAGCGGCTGGCCCGGGGCGATGATGCTGGCCAAGAGTCCGCCGAGGATAATGGGGAAGATGGGCAGGATCCAGGCTGGTGTCATGCTTTGGATTGTTAGACGGCGGGCTGGCGCTGTGAATAGGTGGAGGTATTGTAGGACTGCGGAGATGAAGGCGAGGGCGAGGTAGAGCCATAGTGTGACTCGCATGGCTGTGGCGAACCAGGGGCCGACATGGAGTGAGCCGTAGAGTTGCGCGCACGCGAAGATGCTGGCGACTGTTGATGAAGGTCGATTAGGTGTTATTTTTTGGTACGTTTTGAGAGATCAGCTCGGAACTCACAGGTGAGCAGCACAGTAGGGAAGAACAGCGATTCGGTCGGATGCATCACCGAGCAACGCAGCGTTTGCGGGTACGTGATGAATCGCGCGGCAATCAGTACCAGTGCGATGATGTAGAGGGCGAGTGACAGGATGAAGAAGATCTTGCCAATCGTCGTCAACCCGGTAAACCGGTGGGGTGTGCCGGCGAGGAGGAGGCTGATGCCTGCCGTTGACAGAGGGACTGTGAACCAGGCCCAGGTGAAGCTGTTGTCATCTTTGGTGTTAGCGAAAAGGTTGTTGTGGAGATCGCGGCGGTGGACCTGACTGCTTCAGTCTTTCTTTGAAGGTGATGCTGCTTTCTTGCGGATTTGTTTTGGTGGTCGTGTCCGTCATGGCTTTGACGTAGGTGGAAATAGATGTCAAGACACGAAGGTTTCAGGCTAGGAAGTGGTTGCAGGGAGAGGAAGGGAGGGATATGTTGGACACTTATTCTTTCGCAGACTCGACCCTGCGATACGCGCGCTCACATGCGACTTTTCTCTAGGTGTCTCCTCGTGAGACCATAACCTGAGACTTCAGTACTCTTGAACAGCTTACTAGGTGACTCGATTCGAGCTCCTTGCCCGAATGGGAAGTTGGTCTTCCCTGTACTGCATCGCATTACCTGCCGTGACTGGACCGATTTGTACTACGGGAACATCTTTCGGAAGTCCCTGTAGTTATGCTGTCAATCTGCCATGGGCCAGTCAGAGTCGATACTTTTACCATCAATTTGAACGCGAATCGAAGAACTCCAGCTGCCCTACCAGCGTCACTGTCAACTGTCTTACTGCCGTGCCACGATACAAAAACCGTTTCTGCAAACTAATCAGTCTCTCCAAGATAGCAGGGCCAGGCTGCACAACGATCGGCTGTCCCATCGACCGCATTGCCGCATGAATCCTCTCAATGAACCACTCACATCCCGAATCACCAACGATACAACCGAAACCTCCTACCAGTAGACACCACAGCCTGAGTTCCTCAAAGCCCGCCCAGTTGTCGGAAGAATCGCCGCTCAGCATGGGCACCAAGTGCTTAGCAGCCACCACGCCAGCATTCTTTGCCTGCCGAGGGTCATTCGGAGGCAGCAGTGTCCAGATGATCAGGACGACTCGCAAGACACTACCCTTGACATCCGTCGCGGAGAAGGCAAGCAGCTTGTTTCGTACGTCGAGAGCACGTAACTTCCTGCGATGGCTGGCCAGTAGTTCGTGCGACGACGGTTCGCCGCCTGCTGGCGCGGGAGTAGAAGCGTCTTTTGTTCGATCACACTCGATGATCTGCGGGACCAAGTCTCGCAGGGCTTTGGGAATTGTTGTATGCGTCAGCATTCGCAATGAGTGAACGCCCGAAGCAAGGTCGTGTAGCTCCATCGACTCGGCGCCGCAGTCTTCCAGGCCTTCCACGGGAGGAGACGGGCCTGAATCATATGTGCACGCAAAACTGCAAGGTCGCAGTCTCATGCAAGCCAGCACGTCGTCTAGACCAAGTAGACGAATAAGCACCCGCGGATCGTCCAGGACTCCCAGCCCGCCATTGAGCTCGGTTACTCGAACGGCTGCTTGGACATGGATTTCTGCGCTCGTCTCGTCGCCTGCATAGAGAGCGGCAGCTGCCAGGTACAAGATGCAGTCGACTAACGACTCGGCTCCAGAACCCGTAGCGAGACCCTCACCAATGACTTGTATCTGCAATATACGTAGTGACTGTTGCGTACAAGTGAGAACCCTCTGCGCAAGATGTGGCGGCGATGTGCCTTGCATGTACTGAAGACGGGACCCGGCCGCGCTCAGGATGCAGTTGATCATCAGCTCGTCTCGGACTGCGGAATGGAAGACTCGGTTTATGTTGGGCGTGAAAGTGAAGTTGTTAGGGTACTGGGTCGAGTAGTGTTGGAAGTATTGTAGTAGGTCCTGCGCCACGTTGTCGATTGGGATAATGGAGGACTCGAAAGGATCGGGTTGACATGCTAGTGCTCGGATTTGTGGGTTGTACAGCGCTTGGTCGTCTGGCAGTAGTTGCTGTCTTGCAGAGCGTTGTGGTGGGGCGTCCGGTGGCTCGTCCGGCGATGCAATGTAGGGCCTTAACTCCAATGCCACTTTGGCTGGTTGTCGACTTGGTCGTCGTCTGCTTACTCCGATGTCTTTCATGGCGTGCTTCCGTATCCGGGCATTGACTCTTGCGTCGTGCATTTCGCGGAGGTCGGAAAAGACGAGGAATTCGAAGGTCGAAGGCATTGCTGATACTCCGGGTCGTACAGTTATGGTCCAGCCATGGATGGCCTTGCGAGCTACTGATCTGTGCAGTTTGGTGAAGCTCGGCGGAGAGTTTGATTGAAGGATTGGTGGTTCACGTGATGAAGATGATCCAAGAAGTCACTCCCGGGCTCGGCATCCAACAGGTGTCGCGGCGTTGTGTTAGCCGGTCACGCCACACCCATGGTATCACGCCATGCAAGTTCGAAAATCGAATTTTAAGCCGCTGCAGGGACATCAAGACCGCCTTCCAAATGCGGACTTGGTGGGCTGTCGGACACGGCTGACAGCATACAGGTCTCGTGCTCATGTCGACCAGCCCATAAATCTTGCAAGCCATCCTTGTTCCTCCTTCCCTGCGGCTGATCTCACTCTCCGGGCTTCTTTCTGTAACGCATCGACTTTCGTTTCGTCGTTATCGAACACCGTCATGAGAAACTCACGCGCATCAGCCAATCTTGTGCCTCCTGCTGGATCTCGTGTTTTATAGGTTGCGTCGGGGTCCGCACCGTGCTGTGAAAGGAGTGTAACGACGGCTTGTCTGGAGTCCTTGACTCCCAGGTAGCGTCTCATGTATGCCTCCCTCATGGACCTTTGCCACACGGATTCATTCCCGGTAACATTTCCAGTCCAAATGACGCTTGGACTGCAGCCCTTGTCAAGTAGTTTGGCTATCATTGGCAATCGAGGTTCGTCTGTGTTTTCGATATGAGAGGAATCGAAAGTTGGGCACAATGCTTCCCACAAGATGCCAGTCTCAGCAACAACATCACGTTCAGGAATGTGATCGACATACAGCAATAAGTTACATTGCACAGCAAGTCGCAGAATGCTGGGTGATGGGTAATCTTGGTCCTTTCGAGAAGCATAGAATGCGTTTATCGTCTTCTCAAGCTCGCCAATGATGTCGAGTGGTGTTTCCTGATCAATCAATTCGCACTGCTTCGCCCATCGTAGGACAATGTAAGTTTCCCCTGGATTAAATCTCCAGCCTGGCTGCATCGTGCTAAGACTGGACTTCATGTAAGCCAAGTACATTCGGCAGAGGGCTTTTCTAGGACTCGGAATGCAGACGCTGTGTTGTTTGAATACACTTGCCATGTCTGGTGAGTCTAGGAAATCTGACACAGTACGGTGTGAGGGTGTGACTCGGCCACCGGGAACAGAAAGGAGCCAGGGCTTGATCACGTACTCGTCACGCTGGACTTCAAGTAAGTCTCGGCACCACTTGTTGACTTTGGCTTCTGCGTTAAGGGTGGCCTGTGATGTCCAACCGCTCAAGTCGACAGTGGGTTCATCCAGATTGGTTTCTTGACTGATAGCATAGGTCTCATCTTCGATGTCCTGTGGAATGTATTGGAAGGCGCCCAATTCTATCCCCCCCGGCACAATAGAAACAAGTTGAAGCGCTCGCATTGTGTAATCTTTGTAATTTTCGTCGATGTTTTGAAGTATAGAGCGGTAGAAATCGAACAAATCTGACGGCGTCTTTGCCAATCGTCGTTCTAGTTCCTTGGTGTCGTCATGTTCGCTGAGACCTCTTTTGAGGGAACTTGTGACTAAATACACCCACAGGAAGACACCCTGAGCTCTGTCTCGAATGTGAGCGGCAAGGGATAGTGCTTCGGGCTCGCGACTTGCGAGTCGTTGGAAACGCTCGTCTTCGTGAAGTAGACCCTGAGCATACTTGAGCATATCCTTCGAGGTCAAATCTTGGAGAACGAACTTGAGGTCATCATGCTGGTTGTAGCGGTCCTTGAAGACTGTCCAGGGTCGACTTGAAACGCATATCTTGACACATGGCGATTTGATCAAGCGGTCCAGGTATTGAATCAGTGCATGATGGTCACCGGCTTGCGCATCCGCGTATTCATCCAGACCATCCACAAAGAAGCAGAATCGTGACTTTAGGCTGCCACGGGCGATGATTCCATCGACTGCATCGGAAAGGTCTTGCCGACTCCAGCTGTCAAAATTTTTGTCCGCAAAGCCGTCAGAGCCGAATTTCAAAGACCACGCGGGAGGTATCAGATCTGGGCACTGCCGGAAGATCTGGTACAGCAGGCTCTTCATGAGGCCAAGTTGTGACTTTTGCGCATCACGACCAGCATTCCAGAAGTAAAAGCTTGCGATAACCAGATTCTCACTGCCCGACCACTGACGCAGAAGTTTTTTGGTCGTCTTGTGATTTGCAAGTAACTTCATCAGCGTCGACTTGCCGGAGCCGGCCTTTCCGCTGACCCAGAAGATGCCGTCACTCGAAGTCAGCCATCGTTTGAACGAAGTGGTGTCGTCTTCAAAAATCCACGTGAACGTTTTGGTGTACGCAGGTTGAATCTGGTCTTCGCGCAATTTTATCTCTTCGAAAAGCAGACTTTCCAAGACTCGCTGGCATGTGGGGATCTTGCGGGCGTCATCGAACAATCCTTGGATAGTAGAAGACAGACTTCCAAGAGAAGCGGAGTACGATGCGCTGTGACTTTGGTTGTGATTAGAGACGGCCGCTGATTGTGCCTGCAGTTCAGCCACGAGTTGCTTTCGGGTTTTTTCGAGAGTGGCGTGGAGATCCAGCTGCAGCTTTCCAGATGCTTTGGAGAGATCTGACAATTGTTGAGAGATCGCGGATGTCTCGTCACTTGAACAATGTCAGCTGTTATGATTGCGCATTACTGTACATAAGATGCGGAGCTCCACTTACCGGATCAGGGACAGAAGGTGAGCATTGACCTGTGCAACAACATCTCTCAGAAGCTTCTCATACTCTTCGACCTTCCCCTTGTTCCATACTGATCGGTAGCCTTGTCTCAAGCTTTCCCAAGTGCGACGCAGACCCTTCTCTTTGACCTTGACTTTGAGGTCATCTAGCAGCTTGAGCAGATCGGCTGCAATATCTCGGCATTTGGCTGCGAGTTCTTCCAAAGCTTTTTGATCGGCATTGTGCCCCGTGGAGGGTGTCTTAGGAGCTGCAAGACGGGTTTGGAAGTCCTTTAGGGTCGTCGTGAGCTCCGCCAGCTCAACGTTTTCTTGTGTTGTACCGTCGATGCTTCGGTAAGTCTTATAGGTAGTGACGATGATCTTGCTGCCAAAGTCGACAAACTGGAGGATGGCAGCCGAGAGGCTCAGAGCGCTGATCGGGTCCATTGTGGAGAGCTTCCAGCGCTGGTAGTGAGCGGCAGCATGTCGCGAAGCAGACAAGAGAGCGTCCGCCAGCAGCCTGATGCAGAAGACAAGGCTGTGGGCGCAGCATACTCAGCCGCGGTGCAGAGGCAGTGCAAGTTCTATTCTGGTTGACTACGCCAGATATACTCAGTACCTAATAAAGCGGGTGGCGTGCTACAGCCGGTGTCAATTCCCTGGTCCACTTCCCAGCTTGCGATTGAATCCACGATGTATTAGTGCCTCCAAACCAGCACAGCACCCTGACTAAGCACCCCAAGAATTGTCTTGGTATCGCTGAACCATTGCGTCAGCCAACACTAAACAGGAGCGCCGCGGAGACGAAGGATGCAGGCAGGATGCAGGATGCAAAATAGCAAGGAGACGGACTCTAATGCTTAATATGACTTTGCTTTGTACATGCATACATTATTCCATCTCCTTCACCTCACACCTCTCCTCCCCCTCCTCTCAAAAAGTTATGTACAGGATATATCGCTGTATGCTGGAATCTACTCGCTTGGAAAACGCTTCACACCCGGCACCTCATGCAATGCGCATTTGGTCGACGCCATGACGCTAGGAAATTGCTGCCGCTAGGAGGTTGAATTGATCGCAAGAAAAAAAGAGAAAGAAGTATCACAATGCTCAGAAAAGACGCTTGAAAGTCCACGGCGTAGAGCCATTGGTCGGAGCCGGCATACCAGAAAGAGCAGTGCCAGCCGTGCCAGCAGTCCCAGTCCCCAAGAAGGAAACACCGGTACCAGAAGGGTGGAACGTCGGCGCAAGAGCAGTCGCGTTGTTGTTGCGCGCAGATGTCGTGCTCGGATACTCGAAAACCACTTCGACAACCTGGACCTCGGTGATGCGCTGGACGGGCTGGACGATGAACGTGGTCTGCATGATCATGACGACCGGCTGCGCGATGACTAAAAAGGCAAAGCCGCAATCGCATCAGCGAACACTGTCCTTTCGATTTGGAACTTCATTGCCCTGACAGCCCGAGCGGTTTTACACTCGGACCCGGCCTGCTATACCAGTCACTGCCGGCGTCTCCTCCGCCCTCTTGTCGTTCTTGCGCTTCAGCGTGCCGTAGCCGATCTCGCCTACGCCCGGACTGGGCAGCTGGTTGGGGATTTTGGCGAAGGTTTGCGTGAAGATGTCTTCCCAGTAGGTTATTTGGCCGTTGGGCAGTTTCGTCGGGCGCCAGTCGGTTGTGATGGTGGGGGGTTGGGTCACTGCGGCGGGGAGGCCGCCTACGTTAGGATCGTGTTCTGCTTGGCGGGCGCTGTGGGCGATGAGGGTTAGTTTGTGGATGCTTGCTGAGGGTTGTACGAGGGTGCGAGAGGAGTGGCTTACTCGAGGATGGCGTATTCGTCGGCGTGAAGGATTGTAGGGTTGGGTGCGATGTCTTCTGATAGTGAGGGAGATGTTGCGGCTGCGGCCTCAAGGTCGCTGGCTAGAGTGACTGCGGCCGCGTATACGGCCGAGAAGAGGCAGAGTGCTGTGAACTTCATGTTGGATTGAGTCTGGTGTTTGAAGGTGCTGGTTCGATTCAGTCGCGGTGATACGCGGCGGCTTAGGAGTAAGCTGATGAAGAGTAGGTGGTGGGTGCCGTTGGAGGTGATTCAGATGTGAGGGAGGTAGGCTGTCTTTGGTATGAGGAGTGTCTTTGGTATGAGGCGATGTTGTTGTCGGGTGTGAAGAGTGATGTTCGTTGCTCGGAACTAATGCAGGTACGTGTTTGTGTTGCGCTTGTCCCAGCAACGGCGTTAAGAAGGGGTCACTAAGGTCAGATGAGCAGTTGTGTCTTGGAAGTAAGCTTCGAGTCAAGACAACTTCAAGTCAGGGAGTGAGATCGGTCAAACGAAAGACGGTAGGAAATATTGTTTCCTGCTATGGAGAGGTGGAGAAAGAAGACATTGACTACCTTATGCTCCCCTGCCAAATACGAGGTGCAAAAGGGCCGCTTCCATGCAGCCTCCAAGCAGCGATGATACTGCCGAAACACGCGTATTGGTGCGCATTGATATAGACTTTACCCGTGGCCGCTCTGATAAGACCAACCAGACGATAGTGGAGTCATGAGGGAAGCTTGCGACTGGCCAAGCCACGCTGAAACAAGGCTTGTGTGGGAAGTCTAATCCTTCCGAGCTATCGTTCCAATCTCAACGCCATCTCTCCCCCCATCGGTGGAAGAGAGATTCTTACTCTTCCTCTCTCCTTTGGGGAAGGGGACGGATATATAGCTACAGATGAACCGTGGATGTCAACGTTATAATCTATCCGCCACCGAACAAATTGCCCCCTGTGGTTTGCCTTACCGAGAAGCGAGCACCTAGCTCTCGGCAAATACTGCGATACGAGATCTCTCCGCCGGCCACCTGAGAGTCCAGAAATATCCCGCTAAGAAGCTTGCTAGACATCGACGAAATCTCAACTCATAAAGACATTGGCTCGGATGATGCACACAGTCTTTTACCCACAAATCTCGACTTTGGAAGCCATGTCACACTTTCTGGGTCTTCTGTCGATAAGGATACCTGATCTCTAACTTCAGACGACAAGTCCGGCAACAAGTCAGCATGGACAAGAACTTACGAACGCAACTTCACAAACACAGAGATCATCACCCTACGACCAAAAGTTCAGCGGTCATACATCCTCGAAAGGAGTGTGTCATGGCTAAGACTGTTACAAATTCGACCTATGCACACAGCTACTACCGCTCCATTGCCCATCCTGAAGCCTTGTATCTCCAAGTCGTTTACGGCGCATCCTTCTTTCCTCCATGGCCGCAGTCGTTGGGAAACTGGACCGAATTGTCACAGACGACCTTCGAGATGTCGATTCCCTTGGGCGCAATCTTGAGATAACCCGTGTAAGTGCCGCCGCCATGGTGCTGTTGCACGCAGTGCACGTCGCACACGGCACCGCCGTGTGCGTCGAAGTAAGTCTTCAGGCCGCCTTCGATGGTGTCCTGCTGGGCGGTCGTGTCGCAGTTGGATCCGGTTGCGTGAAGCTGGTATTGGGCGTTGTCCACAGTGCCTTCGTGGTAACTGCAGTCTTTGGCGTTGGAGTGTGCTTTGATTCCGTTTGCGATCGCCACGATGGTGTTTGTGATGGCGACGCCGGTGTTGACGCATGATGCTGGGTAAGGTGGTCAGCACCGATCACACAGTGTGTGCATTCCTCCCTTGTGGGGTTTGTTCGTTTGGCTTACCTTTGTTCCCAGTCCTCGTGCACCACGCCCAATCGACGCGCTTCTCCAACGTGCCATTGTTGGCTTGCAGGTCAAAGTCATCCAGGTTGATCACGTTGTAGAAGTCTGCTTTCAGCGGTGCTTCCGGAACTCGAGGTTGAATGTCAACCGGGGATGCGATCACGGCGGTGCCGAAGGCTGTTGCAATGAGGGCTTGCTTGAGATGCATGATGGCAAGTATGCGGTGCGCGGTGGTAAGAACTGTGGAATGATGTCGGTGAAGAAACTGAGGTACTGGAGACGTACTGATCAATCTTTATAGACGACCATGCAACTGCTGGATCCACGGCCATCCAATGGTACGAGATGCACATCAAACTCAGCAGGGTATGCTCAACCACGACCTTGTTCTCGCCATTAGCTTTCGCATACCGCTACCACTCTAGGGTTCACTCCACATACTCCGATAACGATCTCACAAAGTCCCTCTCATCCCTGGATGCCATCACATCATCTCCACTTCGTATTCCTGAGAAGAGGTGCCTAGCTATCGTACGAGTCTTCAACATGTCTGTGCATCCTTGTGAGTGATTTGAGTATCTTCGAGATTATACCTCGATCCAACCGAGAAGGATCTTACTATTGACAATGCTGATGTTCAACCTTGAGTTGATTTCGCCGGAGACGTCATATCAGAGCGTTAGAGCGAGTGATAGTCACACTGAATCACTCATCCGAGCCGCCCGACAGCGTGATATGTGCACGACAACGACGTTCACAATCTGTAGCTCGACTAGCCCAACATTTTGACTTGTCGATTCCATGCTCGAGGTTACATCGCACCTCCACTTGAGGATCATGAACGGGACGATCGCACTCCACCTTCTGTGAGAAAGATCTCTGAGTCGAAGATGTAATAGCTCCTCCTCGGAGACAGCCGACAATTACTGTTTAGAGCTCCATCCAGCCCGGAAGAGAGAGGCGTCGATGTCGTTCGCGAAGGATCCAACGCTAACAACCCTCCTGGTGGCTCCCTATCTCGCAATATCACAGAAGCTTGCAGTCGCAATCGATCATCTTGCAATGCTCAAGGGACTCCAATCGATCTCAATCTCGATTACATGCGAACACGTCCAGTCTTTCCGGTGAATGATCTATATCGCGCAAAACCTGTTAATCACAGCCTCGATTGTAAATAGTTATATCGTTCCTGCACAGAGTGTATGCAAAACTAAGAACTCCGAGGTACACCGTCATGTGCAGTTGATATAGAGTTCAGCAACGGGCGGAGCCTCCAAGGGGCCTACACTCGAAGGATTCACGCTACCATGAAGATGGGGTTCGCTTAGGGATTGGAAAGCTTAACCGGGGGATAGACAAGCTCGATGGGAGGATGAACAAACTAATGGAAGGACGAAGGATTGATCTGGCCAATAGTCTCCCCCACTTGGGTTGCTTCTGCATGCAAGTAGGCACGTAGGGTACCGTAAGGCGTGCGTTCTGTAATAACGGAGAGTTACGTACATGCTTCGCTTCGAGACGAAATGACGCATCGCTTTTTCGGTGTTGTGTTGCAACAGAGCTCATGAGGTGGAGGCATTGGACACGGTCGATATTGTTGAGCAGCTGGGCAGGTTGTTGTCCGAAGATAAAACAAGCAAACATACCTGACACCGTTTTTCGTTATTCTTCTACTTCCTCCCTTCAACAAATTCTCGCCATCAACGTCAACGTCAACGTCAACATCAACATACTCACCACCATGCATCTGCCAACTTTGCTCTCGCTTTTGGCTGCCACAGGCGCCTTGGGTTTCTCAAGCCCAGCGCCAATCAACAACACTCGGGTCGCTGATACCACGCTTCTCGATACCACGTCTCTCTCTGCTCTGATGGGCTCCGCGGACATCAATCTCGACGACCTGGCATCCGAAGAAGAAGGACTTGCAAAGCGCAAGGCCATGACATACTGTGCCAACCAAGCGTCCACCGGAGGTGAGTAACAAAAGCCATCGAAGAAGCCACCCCTCCGGCTCCAACCTCCTCGTATAAGTAATATCGTCGCTGACCAACAACCCACCACGCCCACCAGGCGCCTGCAAACCGCTCAACGACCAAGTCTCAGGCACCCTCGCCGCCCTCCTGAAGCGCAACGCCAATGCAAACAGGTGCTCCGGTTCCTCGGGGTCCGTCAACGGCGTCTCCTTCTCCTTCTACACCGCGCCAAACGGGAACTGCAAGACGACTGCCGAGGAGGGCACGATCAAGGGCGGCTTGAACAGGTACTTTGACTACCTGGGCGACCAGATCTGTGGCGTGCATTGCGTGCGTCTTAATCACGGCGGAGGCACTTATAGGGCGTACATCACTCTTGGTCCCGAGGGTGCGGATCTCGGTTCTGTGTCTTGCTCGGCTTCTGCTACTTATGTCGATTGCGGCAATGGTGGTCAGAAAGATGCGTGATTTGGAGGAGGAGACTTGGCGAGGGCCGGTCGACTTGGGTGGTGGATTGCGAGTTGGTAGTTGTTGCGGAGCAGTACTCGCTGAATCCCGTTCTTTCATCTGTTCGTGTCGATTCCGTCAGTCTGATATCGATCTCGGTCTCTCAAACTTCAAAGTCTCGATCTTTGGATCGTTGGTTTACCCATGACGACAAGGTGCCGCAACGAATCAACCCAACAAGGCCAAGGGATTCTCCATGCCCACTCACTTTGCGCGTCTAAACTCCAGTCATGTCAGGTTTGAACGTGTTCTCCCGCGGAGCCAGGTTCCTCCAGTCCCACTACTGAAGCGATCGAAAAGTGAATATCGTGTTTGAAATGCCGCACCTACTAAGAACGGACACATAAATGCGGAGCTAGGGCTGTGTCTCAACAACAATGAAATTCAAGCTTTCGCGTACCACAAGTTCGTTGCTGATCAAGTCGATCAACGGGGCCGGCGAACTTTACACTTTCACGGTCTATGTTACTGTCAAGTGTTAATTATTTGAGTCATGAGATTGTCAACGGACCGGAAGACTTGGCGAATGAAGATAGTTATCATGAGGTCGAACCTGGATCCTGGAAATGCTTGTCAATCGTCGTCCTTCGCTCGCTCTCTCTCTTCTCTTTTCATACAGCCCGGTAAGAAGCCCCAATAGTGTCGACCAAGTGCAAGCTCACAGCCTCACGTAAAAACAGGCGTCAAGACTCCAATAAAAACACCATACCGGGGTTCTCCTAGCCACAAAGGCTCGCGACACTTCAAATGAATCCCCTCCAAGTCCTCACCGCCGGCGTGCTATTCAGCCTTCTCCTCCTCCAAAGACCGCGCCCAGTCTTCTGGCCAAGTATAGTCCGAGACTCCATGGCCGGACTTTCATGCATGGCCCTCCATCGCCACAACTACGCCACAGCATCGCTCAGCATCGCCCTCGCATACGCCGTCTGGATCCTCCTACCAGGCTCCTTCTCCTCCCTAGACTTACCAAGCTACACAACATTCATGCGCACCACAACTCTGATCCAGCCCAAAGAAGAAGAAGAAGAAGAAGAAGAAGAAGACGAGTCCTCCTCGCAAGAGGAGTGTAAAGTCTGCTGGGACACAGCGCACGCCCTCGCCCAGCTCCCCTGCGGCCATCACGTCTGCCAAGGCTGCCTGCAGCTGATGAACGAGCACCTGCAGACCGCCTGCCCCGTGTGCCGCAGGCCGCTATTCGGCGCACACGACGCCGGCGTTTTCGTCACGGCGAAAGCCAGCGTGGCCTGCGCGGCGGTTAATGCGCTTCTGCACTTCTTGGTGGGTTTGCACGAGTTGCGGGGCGCGCAGTACTACGGCGCGGTGCTGTCGTTTGGCTTTTCTTGTGCGATTGCGCGTTATCTTTGGTTCGTGGGTGTGCTCGTGAGGGAGTTTGGCGGGGACTGGTGGCGTGGTGCGCCGGCGACGGTGGGGTTGACTGCCATGTCGTTGAGGGCGGCGGGGTTTGCTCTTGTTACTGGTGTTGTGCTGCTTTGTCAGACGCTGTGGACGACGAGGGGGATGTTCAGTTGAGGGCGGAGAGGTTTGGTGGATTTATCTGGGATCATTCTTTGTCGTCGACCGCACTGACGACCTGGACGAGATCGTGATTTTTTTTTCGGCAAAGGTATTAGCTTTGTGAAAGGTAGACTCAATTTTGATGGCCTTGATGTCATAAGACAGTGGACCATTTGTATGAACTCGTTGATGAGTAGCATCCGCAAGTCTTTTTATCACATTACCATTCCTTTTCCCGATCTCGCCATCTTGTTCAAATACATCAGCCCCGCCGCAGCATTCAAGAAGACATATCGGCCTTCGCATGCTGCTCTTCCGCGACAGCCAGACTGCCGTTCTTCCTCGCCGACCTCCTATCCAGCAACGGCTTCAAACCCGGAACCGAAACGGCCATGATGGCGGTGGTCATTTCGAGCATACTCAGGACGTCTGCGCGCAAGAAAAAGCGTCAGAATTCAATCCAGATACTGTAAAGCATTGTTTCAAGGGAGGCTTGCTTGCACAGTGGAACAACTTACAAACGAGGTTCTCCTGCCCTGTTCCCACCATCAGCGTGATGAAGCGGATCATGCAGATCAGCGCGGGCGCTAGGCCGAGCGCGAAAGTGAAGTAGATGGCTGATTTGTGCTGCTTGCTCTTCACGTCTGGGAGGAGGAAGAGCGGGAGTGCGTAGACTGGTTTGGGGAATATTCAGTCAGTTATCAATTCGCCTCTGTGTGCGAATTCGAAAAAATGGATGGATCCTCTTTTTTCTCAACTCACCAAAGACATAAGACGACTGGTTCATGGCGAAATTGAAATAAAACGGCTCGGGCGCGTAAAAGACGCTGCAGGCCCCTTCGTCCTGCGACCACTGGACGCTGACCGGCACGCCGCAGAAGAAGGTGTCCATCCAGAGAACGATGAAGTAGACGAGGAAGACGTAGGCGGTCACGACGTAGACTGCTTTGCGCAGGGTCGGGCGGTGCGCGGGGAAGATGCCCCAGTAGAAGGCTAGCATGCTCATTTTGGGGAAGCCCATGCCGACGTCGTAGAAGTAGTTTGAGGCGAAGCTGACTTTGGAGAGGGCGATGGAGGTTTGGTAGTTGTCCATTACTCCGAGGTCGAAGGTCACGGTGCTTTAGGGTGGTGTGTTAGTATGGGGTGGTTTTGGGGTTGGGCTTGGTGATGTGAGGTGTTTGTGTACGACGTACTCGCATATGATTAGGCCCAGCGCGTCAATGGCGGCTACGATGAGGATCCATTCCGAGACTCGTAGCTTCGAGCGCTGCACGATCAGACGAGTGTAGAGGCGCAAACCGACGAAGGCGTATGCGAGGATGAGCAGGATCCATTCCGAGATCTATGTTGCTTGTGTCAGTGGTTGTCGGGCAACCGAGTAGAGGCTGGCTACTAACCATACAATCTTTCCCATCGATATAGTGCGCCATCGTGAAGTACAAAACCTGGGAGAGGACAACGGCAGAAGCAAAAGAATGTCAGCTCACTGTTCCTCCAGGACAAAACGCCCACTACATAAATTCCAAAGGGAGGCGCCGATGGCTGAAGGAAGCATGCAGATGCAGATGCAGGTTGACAGTGCCTGTGTTTAGCGAACCCGATGCTTGACTCGAGCGAGAGAATAAAAATCTCAACTCTCGCTACATGCTGTGCCGCTGGAGTCGCTTCGTCGAATAGGCACTACTGCCTGCCTGCTTTGATGAACGGCTTGTTAGCTCCCAGACCTTGAAGAACACCCGTTCGTTACCAGGCTGCGCAGACGACAACAGAGCCAACGCCGGGGCATTGATCCGCAGACAGAACCCAGACAAGGATCAAGGCCAATGAACAATAAGCACCCCAATCAGCAACGCGAAGGAGCTCGTGCGACACACTCTGGAGGCTGCAGCATCCTTCCAGCGACCTTCCCAGCAGGGGCGCAAGTACTCTTCAGCAACAGCAGCCGAGAACCCATGTCAAGCACCGCGAAGCGATCTGCCGCCTGGTTAGTAGTCAAGGGACTGCAAACCAAGAAAAGAAAAGCCGCCGGACCAATCTGAGAGCTTGAGTTCGGCACCTCCATAGCCCAGCCTTCCTTCACTGTGGAGGATTGGGCCGTGGGAATCCTTTCGGACCTTTGCCGGAGGTCGACACGGATCTATCATCTGAGACCCTGGCCAAGTCCATACATACGCCTTTTAATATGGCATGGCCTGCCGGCATTGGGGCAAGGCAAGACTATTGCGTTACCGGAAGGGCGGGGATGATTGTAAGAAGAAGAAAGAGGAGAGTGAGGCAGGGGAGGTCGCTAGCAGGCGCGAAGGAAGTACGGGAAGCTTATCCTCGCGTAAGAATCAATGCCAACATGAGAAGAAGGGCGAGCCGTTTTTTTGTTTTCCCTTTTCCCACAGGCGACGTCCGCAAAGGTAGTGGTTTCAACTCAGCCTAAACTTAGCGAGATGTAAGACACGCGCGCCTAGCTTTCGGTGTCCGTGCTTGGTTCGACTGCAGATCAGACGGGTCGTTTGATTGGCCGGTTCGTCAGGTCCGCTCTTCCGTATGCGTCTTCACGGCTATGAGGATTTGTTTATGCCTCATGCGTCGAGCGGCGGGACATACTTGTTTTGGTCGCCAAGTCTGCAGGTCTTTCGATGTTGTTACATACGATGTTACAGATATTACAGGTCGAATGGACGAGACACGCACGGCTAAGTTAACTCCGATTAGACTGTTATTCGTCGGAGTTGTGTCGCGAGGCTAGGGTTAGGGTTGTGGTGCTTGCATTAGTCCATCTTCGACGATGTATCGATTCTGATCAACAACGATCAATCACATGATGTGCCTAGGCATTGTCTAAGAATTGTATAATGAGCAATAGGATCGTTAGTCAGTGTAGGAGATTAGCGTTTGTTAGTCGATCAGCTTCCCGGTACAACAACTGTTTCCCTCACAGCATCACAATGTCGACCGCGACCTCTAAGCACGAATGTATACAATGTAACATCTCAACGCCTCAAATAGAAGGTCTCCCCGCCGGCCACGAATCAACACTAACCTCCTTCGTCTTAACAATAACATCCTCCCTCAGCACCCGATTCAGCTCAACATCACTCCCCGTCTCATCCGCCAACGCACACGAAATCTGATTCTGCCTCCGGCCGGACCGCTGACCGTCATAAGTGCTGTTGTAATAGCTGCTCGACCCGTTTCCGGAGCAGCCGCCCCGGCCGCCGCCGGAGAATTTCTTCCAGGAGGTCAGGAGGTATTTCAGCGCTGGCAGGGAGACGACGATGATGGCGACGCTCTGCTCGGCCATGGAGAAGACGTAGAGGTTGTTCCAGTCGCTTCCGATTTGGACTGTGATGAAGCGCGCTAGGTTGACGGCGATGGTTACGAGGCCGAGGGTGAAGGTTAGGATGAGGCCGTAGAGTTGTCTGCGTTTGAGGCGGAGGACGCGGAGGAGGGGGAAGGGGAGGGAGAAGACTGTGTGTGTGCGCCGCGTGTTAGTGAGGAGTTTGTGGCAGATTGCGGTGCGAGGAGTGAGTGGCTTACTGGCGACGTCGGAGGAGAAGTTCATCGCCCAGTCGATTTGCAGGACTAGGAGCGAGTTGAAGGATGAGCATTTCCCGGGCTCCGTTGACCAGTTGTCGGTGACGTTTTTGCAGTAGAATGTGATGAGTCCTAGAGTGGTGAAGCTGCATATCACCGTAAAGGCAGTGGTGATGTATAGCGACATTCGCAGTTTGGGCATGGTGCTGGGGAAGAGCTCAAAGTACAGGGCGAGGATGGTGAACTTTGGGAAGTACATTCCGTAGTCGTAGAAGTAGTTTGATCTGTGGAATGACGGGTCAGCTCTTGAAGATGTAGGTCCGGGAATCGAAGTAGTATGGTGCGATCCATGGGAGAAGGCACTCGAGCATGCCAACGAGGAAGACGCTTACGCAAAAGAAATCTAACAAGGCGCCACAAGTCAGCTTGATCCAAAATGAACAGCTCATCAAGAGCCCATTGACACCTCCAGCAAGCAGAACAATCAACCAACCTTATCCAAAGCAACCTGTTTCGCCCTATCATCCGCGGTAACCATCTCCTCATTCACCGTCTCAGGCTTCATCGCACCCAAACGATAAGTCAAAGTGTCGCCTGCCGCATTCCATCCAACCATCAGCGAAAGATCCTTAGAGTTCGACGGAGTTCGGCATGCAATGTTGTACTCACATACTATCAGCCCCAAGCAGATGAGCGCAGAGAACACCAGGAATATGTCCGAGATGATGATGCGTTTCTGCTGCTGGTGCACCAGCCTGATTCCGAGTCGCAGGCCGACTAGGACGTATGCAAGAGTAAACAACGACCATTCAGTGGCCTGTCGAGGGTTAGATGGAGTGAAGCCGATTCTTCAGGAAGAGAGAAAACTCACCATGACGGCCTCGCCGGAGATGCCCATGACTACTCCGAATTCCAATGCAGGACAGCACAGTTGACCAAAACCTCAACTCAACTCAGCTCAAGATTGACAGTAACAGACAAAGCAAAGCATGTAACGAAACCTCGAGCCCTCCAGGGGACGAAGAACATAACATGCGAATGCTTTGGACTCTGACTGGATCGAAACATCAGGATCCCCAGGACCCTACCCTACCTTACCTTACCCATCACGCAACACCCTCATATGCGCCGCAATAAGGCAAAGGCAATGACAACCAGCCAGCCAGCGAAGGATTCCACGTTTCAATGCGAGGAGCGTCTTCAACCGTCCTAGAGTGTGCATTCTAGCGAAATAATACTAGCCGTCGCACATTGGACGTGCCGGCACGTTCATGGGCGAGCCGCCGAACATCATTCTCGACAGAGACTGCGGCTCAGAGGACCTGCTTGCCTGCAGGTCTGCCTGCTTTGCCGTGTAGCAGACGTACCGGTACGTAGGTACAGTACGAGTCTCGAACGGTGGACCACCGAGGACGTGAGACCGAGATGCATATTGGTGGAATATGTTGATTGTTTGAGAGGGTGAGAGCTAGTGAGGAAGCGAAGCATCCTGGTACTTTGCTTGGTTAATAACCGACCGGGGGTAATGGAATATCGCGCCATCAGCCGAGCCGAAGGAGCTTGTGCCAAGTGGGTCTTCTCTTTCCTAGGTATCCAACCTTTGATGTGGCTCGTCGGTTAAACCTTTTAACAGTTCAGCCATACGAGATGTACTGTAACTTGATAGCAATTACGTGAGTAATCTGGAGCGAGATCGACTGTTAGGCGCCGCCTCTTTCAAGAACCGAGCCATCATGTGTGATGAGTCCCTTCGGCGGCTCTCATCAATCTGGAAATCCAAAGCCGTCTAGACCTAGCAGCTTCACGTCGAAACGAAACCGTGCCTGCAGTGCATGCATGCAAGCAGGCTCAACCTCCGTTAGCGAATATTCATGTGCGCTCTGAAGAGAGGAGAAGCGCCTAAGTCAAGCGCGGTACCTTGTTCTCTTCGGCATCTGTAACCGATCTGCCTTAGGAAGACGGCATTCACTCCACTCCGAAATCGAGCGTAACTTGGCATGCGAACGGTACCTATTTCATGCGTTTGATCACATGGCGCACAGTACGGTACGGTAGAATGGCCGCTCGTGGTGTGGTGGTGGGATCAGATGAATGATGATCATACGGCATAGAGGTAGTTGCAGTCGGAAGTCATTGTCTCGTACGCAAGTGTTCCATAACTTACAGTACTGACCTCGTTCCAACGAGCCAGGTCAACAAGCCTTCACACCCTGTCTCACCATCTTCCAGCAGTAGTGTCGATTCAGGGACCAAGGAACGGAACCCAGTGAAAGAAACTCGTGCAAAGACGCCAATCGTTCTTCGACAAAGAACTACCCTTAACCCCTCCCCCCCTCCGTCCCCTCACTCTTCTCATAATCCCCCCCAACCCTCCTCCCCAGCGCCCTCCTCAAAATCCACTCTTTCGCCGTAACCTCCTCCTCTTCCTCAACCCCATCTCCCATTCCCGACCTCTCACCAGCAGCTTCCCTTACCATCTCACTCTCCTCCAGCGGCTTCAGCAAAACATCATCCTCCGGCCTCGCGAAATAGACCAAGCTCATCCTCTTGCACCCCGCTTGCTCGCCTGGCGGGTTGACGACACGATGGATGTTGCTTCGTAGGATGGACGAGGTGAAGCGCACGAGGGCGTCGCCGAGGTTGACGATGAGGTGCGAGCGGAGCGGGCGGACGTCGGACCCGTGGGGTGGTGTGGGGTTCGTGGGAGTGGTTGGAGGGAGGATTTGGAGGCCGCCGAGGCGGTTGGCGAGGAGGGTTAGGGTGCCGAAATCTGTGATGGGAGGAGAAGACATGTCAGTGAGATTGTTGGATGATTCGTGCGGGGAGTGGAGCTTACTCACCGGTATGTTCTCCCAGCGCCTTTTTGCGATCGTCCTCCGGCTGAGGCGGCGAGCTGACCCATCTGACCTGATCACCGCTGACAGCATCCAGGCGATGGAGAGATTGCAGCTTTCCATCTGGCAGTCCGAGTTTGGTGTTCAAGATGCTGAGGAGCAGGGTAACAACCGCATGGCATCTACTCACATACCCTCCCAGCAAATCCCGCGAGGCTTGCTGGCGCAGGCACTCCGGCGCGGGCAGCGGCTGCGCGATCCCCAGCATGTCGTCTTTGGAGATGTTGTAGAACTCGTTGCGGTCGCGGGTGCCTTGCGCGTCGGTGATGCCGGCTCCGAGCCCTTTGTAGCCGAAGTAGGAGCCCTCCTCGATGAAGTCGTACTTTTGCTTCTCCGGGGTGGGGAGGTCGAAGACTTTCTCGCCGAGAGAGAAGAGGGCGTCTATGTCTTTAAGGAGGGCGCGCCCGTTGATCTGGCTGTCTGGAGAGGAGGCGTCTCTGAGGTCAAGGTAGAAGAAGCCGAGTTCTTGGCTTGCTTTCCAGACTTTGCTGACCTCGTTCTCGTCGCCTTCGACAAGTCGCTTGAGGCTGATTCGTAGCAGCGGTGCTGTGGGAACGTCTTCTGGGAAGGGCGGGAGATCGGTAAAGGTGAGCTCTTCCTCGTCTTTCCATGGGTTTGTCAAGAGCTCTGCGGGTGGTGCAATAGCGGGCTGGCCAAGCTGAGTTTCATGGGTGTGCTCATCTTTTACATGGTGAAGAGCTGGCGCTGGTGGAGGCAGAGTTGCAGTATTGGCAGGAGCTGCGACGGCCGATGGACCTAGCTGACTCGTCGAAGTGTGTCGGTCGTCCACTGGACTTAGCTTTGGACTGTACAAAGCCGGATCCGATGTGAGTGACAGATGCTGGAAGGGCTTGACGGGTGCTTCGTTCTCACTTTGATCGTCGTCGTCGTCAAGGTGAGGTTGAGCTGGGATGGGAGCTGGGTGGACGACTTTGCCATTTGGTGGCGCGATGGCTGAAGGTCCTACTTGCGAGTCGAAGGTGTGATCGTCGCCCAGGTGATGCAGAGCTGGCGCTGGAGGAGGATGGCCGTTCAGTCCGCCTGGCGGTGCTACAGCTCCCTCACCTAGTTGGCTTTCGTGGTGACGTCGTTCTGGTGCTGGGGAGTCTTGCATCTCCTCGTCGCCCAGATGGTATAGAGCTGGAGCGGGAGGAGGAAAGCCTTGCATTCCACTTGGATGTGCGATAGCTGTAGAGCCTAGCTGGCTTGTGAAATGGTGTTGCTCAGACACTTGAGCCATGATATCTTGTTTACTCGATGGAAGATAGGAGTGAAGATACTGGGGTTGAAGACAGGAAGTTGATGAGGATGCAAGAGCATCACTCCCACTCTGTGCTCGGTACTTACATGATGTGATGATCTACAAGTATCCATCCGAGGCACAAGAGTGTCTAGGGTAGCTCAAAAGTCATCTGTGGTAACCATTAGGTTCGGGAAAAGGGAGGGGAGGAGTAAACGCCGTTTTATTTGCGTATGGCCCCGCAATTCGTTCTAGCACATGACGATGTTATTATCGAGGACTTCAACGGTCGATCTTTTGGCAGCAATTCATGTAATTTCTGGGCTTACATGTTTCTTTTGTCATCACGCGTTGCTTGTCGTCTATGGTCGTCGACTTAAGGCATATGCAATCCCTGCCAATTCTTGTTATCAGCAAGTGTGGGTTTCTGCGGGACCTTGGTAATGTTAGCGAGTCTCAGGTTGTGATACCTACATAATCAGCTTGAGCTCTGCTGCATGTAACGACCTACTCTAGAAGGGAAGCTACAAGCATTGTACGTGCTCGTTACGCGTGGCCAGTCTGAACACAGCCGATCGTGAGTTTTCGTTGCATCTAGTTGAGCAAGTGGTCTGTAGCAATGTCATCGTGGAGATCCGTCACGTTGCGCAGAGACAAGTCCGGTCATGGCAGATCACACGAGTCAAAAGTCGAAGCGCGGGCCATTGGAAGACTACAACGGGCTCTCAATGACGCGTCGGAAATCGGGACTCTTCAAGATTGACTCAACAATGTTGTATTGAATTCGACATACACTATCAACAACAACTCTCCACTTCCAACCTATCTCACATTCTGTCCTGTGTCCAACTCCTTTGTGTTCGGGCCCAACAGCAACTAAACATACATCCCTAGTGGACCCAGAATAATGCACGTCCAGTGCCATTGAATGAATTGTCATGATCTATCAGTAGGTGGTTGCTTTGAAAAGCATACACCGGCTGTCGTGAAGGCATGGTAGGCATGGTCGACGAGACGTCTACAAGCGGCTGCCGTGGACGACCTTGTAGTCAACAGCCATCTCACGACCATCGTCGTTGATGACGAGGACACGGACGCTGCCACGGCCGTTGTTGAAGCTCTCGGTGAGACGGCCGAGCAGGCTGCTCTGGTCAAGGACAGGAAGACCCTGCTTGACATCACCGGTCTCGGTCATGGCGACGACGTTGCCATCATCACGGATGTCGAGGACGCGGTACTGCTTGAAGACCGGGCCGAGCATGTTCTGGACAACGACAGACGGGCTGGGGTTGCTGACGAAGGAGGACTCCTCGTGCAGCTGCTTGGTGAAGAGGTCAACACCAAGGTAGCGGTGCTGGCCAGTCTGAGCCGAGGTGGTGATGCGGATGACCTGGCAAGGACGGCCCTGCAGGATCAGCAGGTCGCCGATCCTGATGTGGTGGCAGGGGATGGTGATGGTGTTGGGAATCATGGCGCGAGATGGAGCGGGGCGGGAAGAGGTAGAGTAGTTGGCTTGCTGGCGGGGAGCGGAGGTGGTGATCTCGGTGTCACGAACGACAATGTCCTCTTCGACTTGCTCGGGGCGGTCTTGGTGCTTGTGTTCGTGGTGGTGGTGGTGGCCTCCGTGAATGGGGTGGAGAACTCTGTCGGCGACGCGGTGAAGTCCGTGGCGGAGAGAGTGGTAGTGGCCGTCTTCGTCGTAATATCCCATATCACGCTTGTGCTGGCGAGCGGGCTCGGCGGTCTCAGTCACGCGAACCTTGTCGAAAGAGACGGGTTCACGATCAGGGTAGCCTTGAGGAGCTGAGTGCTTGCGAGGGTTGGTAGACTGGGTCTCCCACTGGCGGGTCTCTCTGTTGTACTCTTCAGGGTATGGGGCAGTGCGGTCACGGAACTGTCTCTCAGCTGCGTCGATGCGGCTGTCGAGGTCTTGACGGTTCTGGTACTCGCGGTCGTAGGAGCGGTCCTCGACGTTGATCTGGGCCTCGGAGTAGCGTTGGTATGGCTCGCGGTAGCTATAGTCGGATCGTCAGTGATGAGTCGTGTAACGTTAGGTGGTACCAGACAAGGAACACCCTCCGGACGCAGGCGGGTCAAGGTAGAGATGCGTGGAGGAGGTGAGGCTCTGTTGCTTAGGACAACACACTAAACGGCCGCTAGCCTCAATAGTGTGTTTGCCAAGCGTTTCAGGGGTGGAGACTGAGTGATGCGGTGTGCATTGGGCGCTCGGACGCGTGTATGCGTGGCTCGCTCGATCACTCCCAGAGCAGTTCAGGCCGCATAACCGGTGCGCTGCGTGCTTTGGGATGGGGTGTGATTTGGAGCAGGGAATTGGAGGGAGTATAGGAAATGGAGCACTGCTTACTTGTTCCTGTTGATGTCAACGTCGACGTGGGTGTCGAAACGCTGGTTTTGGCTGCGGGAGTCGAAACGGTCCTCACGACGTTCTTCGAAGCGGTCCTGACGGCGGTTGTCGGTCTCGTAGACGCGGATATCCTCTTCTCTGCTGTATCGAGCTGGGCGGCGGCGATTGTCTTCAGTGATGCGGATGTCCTCGTGGATGTGCTCCTCGTGACGGGAAGGGCCGGATTGCTGGGGTGGTGGTGGTTGTTGACCTTCCCGTCCAGCGCCTTGGACCGTTACTTGCTCCTCAGTCTTGACCTCTTCGGTCTGCTCGTTGTTTTTGTAGGCCGACGGAAAGACGCTGAACGGGACTCTGCGAGTACGTCAGCTTTTGTGCTCTTGATAGACATGGACACAGATCGCTGTCATGATGCCAGCGCCAGCGCATTGCCTCTGAGAGATGGCGCAAACGCTCGACCATCTGGCGGTGTGAACTGCGGTGTGCTGAGAGGAGGACTCACGGGATTCTGGCGTCGAAATCCAGCCTGGCGACTTTGGGGGGACTCGGATACTTTGCAAGACAGCGGCGACTTGCAAAGCAGAGCGAGGCAGAGTTGAGAGGATTTAAGAAGGTCGAAAGCTCTTTGCGGTCAGCTAGATGCGCGGGACGAATGCAGGTGCAGTGGTGATGGTGGATGTCGGTCGCGGACGCGGATGTGCTGTATTGTTGTTGTGGAGAAGAGGGACGTGCAATTGACTTTGGTCAGGGCGTCAAACCCCTGCCACCTACATACATGCAGCTACCTAGGCAACCGCAGCGGCGTGAGCGGAGAAGTGAATTGGATTTTGGTACCTTTCCCTAGCAGTTTTAGCTTCATCCAATCCAATACGATGATCAAACCGCCAGCTGTTGTTCGAGTGTTGTTGTTCTCCTCTTCTGGCATCAACAAATAACAACAACAACAAAACTCACAATGATCTGCCCAACCTCGCTCAGGCCGCCAGCCAGCCTCCAGTCTCCACAGTCTACTCCAGTCAGCTCTGCGCTGTCCTGGGCGCGTGCATCGTCTCGCATCGCCGCCCGGTGGCAGGGCAAGCTCCCCACTTGTTCTTCGTGGAAGGTAGCCATTGGCCGTCTCACTTGCGTTCAACAGAACAGTCCAGCCACCGCCTCGGCCGTGAGGCTTGCAGCACAGGCATCCGTAGATCACCGACCATGATCGTTTTCCCACGTCCGCATGTGCAACGCTTGCTAGCATTGATCGATCGCATGCAGCGGATGGGTGTGCCGACTGTGCAGACACGCGGCGGACGGAAGCCTGCTTCTGTTTTGGGGTGCCTGCAGGTTTGTGAATTGACGATGTTGCTTGTTTTAGTCGTGGTCGGTAGGGCAGACAGAGGCGGTGGAGGGTTATGGTAGAGTCTGTCTTTCAAACTCATTCCGAGTTACACATCACAGCAAGTACAACACGTGCACACAATTGACTGTTATAAGGCAGACGATGTCCAGATAAGGTTGTAGCTGCACAAGCTACGAGGGCAGGAGCTGGGGACGCAACTTCCAAGGTGCCCATTTGCTAACACCTTCACCAGTCAACCTTGGAGCTACACCTACCGAGCCGCGGTCGTCCCCTCGAACTGCGATGGCGCAAGTAATTACGATCCTCCGTTAAAGTCTGTACGTTTCGCCTACTCCAATTGCGTTATCCAAATGCGCTGACTACCTATGTACCCAGGCATGCATGATCGCGTTAATTCAGGCTTGTCTCCAAGCTGTCACGAAGGATTTCCAGCTTCATGAAAGCATCATTGATGCCATTCCCCGAGCCATCACATGTCATTCATCACTTCACTGTTCTCACTCCAGCGCCTCCTGCGGAGAGTCCTTCGGCGGGACGGAGCCTTGCTTCTCCGACTTCACCTCCTTCCCATTCTTCTCAAGTCCGTCAGCAACAGCTTCAAGAATATCCTCCGTCAGCTGCGGAAAGTCTCTGCGAAGTAGTGTGAAAGCCGGGTCTGAGCGCAGCACAGCGAATCTCCTGCTGCAGACTCTGGCAGCGACACGAGCCACAACCGCAACGACATCGTTCCCGACAAGACAGTACGGGTCTTCGCTATATGCTTCGTAGAGCCCACGTACAGCGGCAGCGAGACCATCGATCTTGAAAGAACGCTCCAGCTGCTCCTCGATGTTCTTGCTAGCCTGGAGTTCCAGAGTCGGGATCCCGAATGCTCTCGCTAGCAGGATGAGTTCGACAGCGTCGGTTACGTCGTCGCTCTGGACGGCCTCACCGTGGAGATGTGCAATTGCTGCGTCGATGGACTGCTGTTTGACGGTGACTCCCGGAACGATGAAGACAGGCGCTTTGATCATGCTGCTCCTGGGATGCTGTATGGCGGTCAGCGACGCCTAATCAAAATCATAAGTGAGTCCACCGCTCACCTTGAGCCAGTGATCGGCAAAATATGCCGAGCCGGCGATGAGTTTCTCTTTGCTTGCTTTGACCTGGATAGCCTCTTTCTTGATGCCGAACTTGATCGCCACTTCGGTTTCCTCAGTGCGGCTGAGGTGCCTGAGTTCAGTCAGCAAAATACTTTACTAAATCGAAAAGCAAATCCGCACTTACTCTTGTGGCTTGGCGTAGTCCGCAGGCGTTTCATTGATGAAAGACATTGCGGCGACTGGCTGCCGATCGAGGAGGCGGTCGTGGCAGCTGACTGAGCGACGAACTTGATGTGGATGGAAAAGGTAGGCAGCGGGCCGAGATCGGTGACTTCGGCTGTGAGTGAAGTGAAGTCCACAGAGGTGAAGGCTTCGAACGTCATTTGCTGCAAACGGGTGACCTGGAAAACAGTAACCGGAAGCTCACGACTTTGCTGTGCTGACCTTCGCTTCCGGCGTCACACAGCTTCACTTCAACACCAACTCAAGTCGAATGCCTTTTCTCTAGGCCAAGCCCGCACGAGCAATATGGCGGACCTCACAAACCTTTGGGAGTGGGTTCAATGGACACATCTTCTCCGCGTGCATGTTTTCCTATTGACACCAACTGCCGCAGATACCGAGATGACAAGTCCTCCACTGATGTCGAACTCGTACTCCACGGCGGTGACACCATTCTCGCACACAGACTCATCCTCGCTGCGGGATCGAAATATTTTGAGGAACAGCTCCTGGTGTGGTAACAAGTGGTGAGCTTCTTGAACCACCATTGAGTCCTCCAAAGCCTTCTCGAGCGTTTACTGAACTCTCGCAGGACAAAAAGGTGGTGACTTTCAAGCTGGACGACTTCATCAGCGAACAAGGAATGACGGTCACAATCAAGCACTTGTACGGCATCAGTATCCTGGACGATGACGAATGTCTGGCCAAGGCTTCGATCCTCGACTTCGCTCAGGTGGCCGTTGCTGCTCACAAATTGAAGGTTGCAGGCTTGTACAAGCTCGTGTTCGAAGCTACAGCCTCTGCTTTAAACGCCTGCATCGAGGACGGCTCCGAGGCTAAGCTGCGGGAGTTTCTCTTCTCCAGTCACTCTATATTCGACAACAGTATTCCCGATCTAGATCTTGAGTTTATCATCGGGATTCTCGGTGAAAACTTGACCAAGCTTTACAAAAAGCCTGTCTTCCAACAGCTGCTTGTGGAGAGTCAAAAGCTGGCGATTTGCATCCTTAATTACGTGGCGGAGATACAGAGCAAAATGGAGGAGGGTCAGTGAACATGCACAACGATTGGCAATATCTGAAGCAGACGCGGAAGCGACGACATGAATCCTTTCGCGCGGCTGATTCACCTACGCTAGGCTGGATTCGCAATCGAGTGAGTTGCTGTCTAGTTCTTGTCTAAGAATAAAATAGCATGTAGCACTCAGGGGAAAGCTTACTTTTTCCTCATCAAATTCCGAGCAGTATACATGTTGCCCATACGGATAAAATAAAACATCTAGGCTTTGAGGTCAAACATTGTTTGGGACGTACATGTAACATACTGCAAAACCCTCCCCGCAAACGACGAACAAAGGGCGTATAAGACATCTGTATACCCTAAGAGTATAGCAAACTGAGACTCACCGCAAATAAGAGAGACCGCCTGCAGGGACTGAAGTCCAACCGCTTCACTTTTCTACTTATGTCGATACCATCTCCCCAACTCTTGCTCATGTCCAGTTTCAACCACAACGACTTGCTCCCGATCAAATTACTTAACCAGACGCCATGTCGGAAGGAGACCCCCACAACAGCAGAAGCAGATACGACATGTCTGCAACGACCGAGTAAGTTTAAAAACGCTCTTCTCTCGCCTGATCTCTTGAGTAATCTTCTCTCTGATATCAACCCCTGGCAGCCTCTACGACCGCGAAGAGCTTTCGGACGTGCTAATCGTACATCTAGGCGCAACGCCCTTGAGAATCTATGCGCACAAAGCCATCCTCGCCGCAAGATCTGGAAGGTTTCGATCCGCGTTTCTTGTACCAAATTACACCGTAAGACAACAAGACGCATGCAGCATATTTATGGAAGTTACTGACCTCGCCATGGGCAAAGCAGTCGGCAAGATTCGAGATGGAAAGCAGCCTGGATGCTAACTCAGTTGAGATCGCGTTGATGCACTCGTATGGGTTTGGCCTCTTTGACAACCCCCATACCAGGTATCCCACTTCGCTCGAAGACTTTTTTGATCTCTGCTTGGTTGCGGCACTTTATGAGATCCATGATCTTCTTCATCAGGCACTTGAGGCTGGAACGCGTGCTTTGGCTGACTGCTCGAGTGGCGAGAGTGAGGAGAAGGTCGAGAATGCGCTGAAGGTCTTTCTCGGCTCTGACGACCCTCGCTTGAAGGCCGAGCGACATTCGAAGTTCGCTCACGGCGACCACGCTTTGCATACGCTGAAGATAGTTGGAGGGCACTTTACCCAGCTTTGCACCAAGCCGTTGTTCAAGAAGCTGCTCGACGAAGAGCCAAAACTGGCTCATCTTTTCCTCGATGAATTGGCGAAGGACCAAGCGCCCAAGAAGAATTCAGAAACGCAATAGTTGAGGCTCGCAGTCAGTGGTCAGACTTGAACAGTGTGTGAAAGGAACGAAATGTGAATGAAAACGGAATTCCTGCCTCGAATTGAACTAGATTCCGTTGGAGTAGATTTGAGTGTTCCACATTAGATCCTGCTCATATTGCAATGTGCAACTCTTCCCCATGAGAAGCAGGTAATCAGAAGCTGACGATTTCGCTTCGTTGGCATTCCTCTGCAAAAGTCGTCAGGAGTACTCTCGCTTTGATGTGCTTCAGTCCGGGCAATTTCGAATAAAAGGCACTGCGAGACAAGCGTGCAACCCAAAAGCAAGAGCAGGCAGCGAGATCGAGCAGCGCTGCTGTTTCTTCTACGCACTATTAGTCATCATCAGACTTCACAACAGCTCCTGAATCTTCCGAAGAGTGAAGTGAAGTAGATACCGCAATCTTTCAACCTCAGTTTGCCGCTAGCAGTGTCTGTGTTCGTCTTCCAGGTTCTCTGCAAGCAGTCACTTCCCAGTGCGACACAACTTTACGTCAAACCGACACAACCGAGCACCATGGCGGTTGAAGGCGATGTCACCGGCACCAGCAGTATGGCTGGATTCAAGAGGTGAGGCCCCAAAAGCGCGTTCTGTGAGCCAAACAGTCGACTAACAGTAAATCTCGCAGGTTTTACAACTCCCGTTCGAGCTCGGATGTCAAACTCGTGCTCTCATCCAAGGGGAGTGTTCTCTACGCACACAAGGTCATACTCGCCGCGGGCTCCGAGTATTTGAAGCGCACGTATGAAAAGGACTGCAAAGATGATGGACACGCGCAGGAGGTGCTGTGCCATATCCGACAAGTATGTTTCCGACATTTGCTGACCCTTTGACAGAATGGAGAGGTTGTAGAATGGGAAATGCCCTCAGAAGGAAATCACCTTGGGGTAACAGCCGCAATCCGCTACTTGTATTGCTTCGAATTCCCTCGCGGATGTTGCTACCAGGGTTTGGATTCGATTAGATCTTTCGTCGTGTGTGGTGCGGTCGCAGATTGGTACGAGATTACAGCTCTGTCTGAACTTATTCTCAGAGTTGCCAGCCGTGCTCTCGACGACTGCTTAAGCGATGAAGATAAGCTAGGAGCTTTTTTCGGCGCTTTCGACTTCATAGGGTCTGACGGGTTACATTTTGCGGTCAAGATCATCAAGGCAAATGTCAACAAGCTCCGCAAAAGGGCATGTTTTCAAGCTCTGCTGCAAGAAGAGCACGAGCTAGCGATTGAACTCTTCAACTTCGTGGCGGAGAAACAGGCTCTGGTGCAAGGAGGCAGAGAAGACTTAGATTGAAAGGTCGGAATGGACATGGTTCGAGGGAGATAATGAGCATCTGGAATCGGTCGAGGGGAAAGAAAGCCGAGTGTGAGCATGGTGAGGGAGATCAAAGTACGAGAGAGACCAGATTTGCATCAAGTCGTCGTAGCCTGCAAGTTCCGTACAGCAGCTTCATACTCGTCCAACCTGATAGCGCCCGCCGACCATATGATCACCGCGTCAACCGAACATGATGTCGACTCAGATGCTTGTTGCTCGTTCGTAGGATTTCTCACGTAGCCAACAACATTGACCCAAGCGCCGACCTGCGTCAACTCGAGATTGAGTGCGTCAAGGACATATGCGACGTTGACGCTTGCAGATCCGGACGCTGATGGTGCGGTAGTGAACGCGAAACGGTCTTTGAGGTGAAGGGTTGCTGACATGCTGTCGTAGACGTCCACACTTTGGGTATGATGGTCAGGGTTGGGGATATGGTAGACAAGTTGAGAAATACACAAACCATCCGAGGAATCGCACTTTAGTGCCTGGGTCGGCGCTTGATAAGTGGGAGAGCAGCATCAGCTGGCTGGCTTCGGGGGAGCTGTTCATCTTGATTGCAGGGCCATGAGCTTCCGTTGTCCCATATGTCCATGCAGCGATGGCCTTCACTATGAATGCGGGCACATGTAAGTGAAGTCGTTATCGCTGCGCGGAAAGCAAGTGGGGCCGCAGCCGACCAATGAAAGACCCGTCTCGGCACGTGCCTTCACGTCATATGCGGGCGAGACCTCCCGTCCCTCAGAGTCGAGCGTGATGTTCACACCCGACAACACCTAGGCAGCGAGATTGCGAGCAAGCAAAGAGATCCAAAACAACGCCAGGCATCACTATTACCACGATCTGCATAAATCACCCTCCCCAAACGACGAAACCGCTTCCAGCGAACGAGCCTCCGACCGATAAGACTCAGCCAGATCAGCAGCGCGGGGAGGAACACCAACAAGACAAAGCCTCACACGACCCACAAGCCCGAGTGAACAGCAGCCAGTCCTTCAGCGACGCAGAAAATCAGCCGAGTGGCTCTCCTCGCCGCTGATAACAAGTGACAGACCTTCGAGATGGCAAGCTGGGGTTTTGGCAGCCTCTGGGGTGGCAGCGCAGCGAAGAAAAAGGATAGCACGAAGAATGCCATCTTGGGCTTGCGTAGCACGTTAGAGATGCTGTCGAAGCGGGAGAAGCATTTGCAGAACCAGATGGACGAGCAGGATGCGATCGCAAGGAAGCATGTGAGCGCGAACAAAAGTCGTGAGTACTAGTCTTGTTCGAAGCGGACATGCGTTGGCTGGCATGGTCAGGATGTGGTTGAGCCATGTTGCATATACAAGACGAGCACCGACGCTAACAAAGAATCCCACAGTCGCCAAAGCCGCCCTCCGCCGAAAAAAGGCCTTCGAACACCAACTCGAGCAAACCTCCGCACAAATGATGACCGTCGAGCGTGAGATTGGCACCATCGAATCCGCCAACATCAACAAGGAGACCATGGACGCGATGAAGAACGCCAGCAAAGCCATCCAGAACATCCACGGCGGCCTCACGGTCGACCAAGTCGACCAGACAATGGAGGACTTGCGCGAGCAGCACGCGGTGGGCGAGGAGATTGCCGAGGCGCTTACGCAAGGTGTTCAGACGAGTGGGGTGGATGAGGACGAGTTGGACGAGGAGCTGGCAGAGTTGCAGCAGGAGCAGCTGGATGAGCGGATGCTGAAGACGGGGAGCGTACCTGTGCATGATCAGATACAGAGGATGCCGAATGCGCCGAGTAAGTTTCTTGATGTTGAAGATGGAAGAAAGGCCTGGAATGCTGACTCTTTCACAGCAAAGAACACCCCTACGGCAGAAGAAGACGACGAGGAGGCAGAGCTACGGAAGCTACAGGCCGAGATGGCCATGTAAAGTGGTGGCGGTGGCGGTGGCGGCGCTCTAACTCATTGATCCCGTATCATTTGATTATCTGTGAATCCTCGCAAGACGGAGTTAATGCATACATGCTTGGGACGTTTTGCGGTGGGAGTTTCGATATACTCTGGAGGTCTGTCCCTCATTTGCTACGTGGGACTGCTTGCAACACATTCTCGCTGGCGTCGGAGTGGAAAATGGCTTTGGTCTTTTCAGTTTGTTACACCTATATCCATGCTCTCACGAATTGCAAATCGTGCTTCATTTTCGATGTGACCATTTCGATGTGGTTTTCCACATGTTGCAAGCTTGGTTCGTGGCTTGGTTCGGTCTCCGGAGCAGAAGAGGTCGTGTGTCATGTGTTGAACGTCGTCGTAGTCGAGGTGAAAGTCGACGTTCGTCGTTTGGCATCTGCTCGTTCGCACCGTCCCAACTCCAGGCAGCTGCTCTTAGCCTACTCTCAATCTCACCTCTTGGCAGTGGTTTAGTCACATACAGCGCTCCAAGAGAATGCTGCGTCGCTGCTCGCAAGTCAACAATTTCTCGCCGCTCACCCTCAACTCCCTCAACTTGTCACCCATACTAAAGGCCTCCAGGACCAAAGATAACAAGAATGGTGCTCATGCTTTCATTTCAAGACATCTAATGCATGCATACCCGATCGCGAAAAGATCCCCACCCCTTATCCTCCCCAAAAGGGTTCCCTCGACATCGTTTTTTGGACTTTACATACGCCACCAACGCCTCGCCAAGCACAAAGCTTGTATGCCCGTTTTGTTGATTCTGCTCTTTTGTCTTTTTTCCTCCTCCAAAATCTTCTCTTTACATGCGCGACTGCTGGGCGGCCTCGCGCTCAACCTCAAACTTGAAGTCAAAGTAGGGCGGGTCGAAGTGGTGCACACGCACGTAACCGTCCTCACCACCGGAGCAGTAGCTCTTGCCAGTGGGGTCGATTGCGACGTAGTTGAGAGGACCGAAGTGACCGCGCACACGGCCGACCTCCTCCTCGAAAATCTTGTGGTAGAAGCGCGCTTCGAATTTACCCTGGCGCGCAGAAGTGGTTGTGACGTCCATGGCAGCCTGTCCACCTCCGAGAATAACAAATTGCTGGGGTTCCGGTGTGATCGCGGCAGAGTTGAGCGGTGTGTCGGCAACGTAGGTCTTGAGGACTTCCATCGAGTTTGCGTCGTGTAGCTTGGCGGTCTTGTCTTTGCTGGCGGTGAGGAAATAGGTGCGGTCGGCGCTCCACTGCAAGTCGGTGACTTGGAGATCTGGGTCGTGCGAGCCGACGTTGGTGATCTCCTCGCCGGTCTTGGCGTCCCACTGGGTCACGCTACCGTCCTCGTGGCCGGAAATGATGTACTTGGTGAGGTAGGAGAAGCCGGCAACGGTAACACGCGGAAGGTCGCCGGCAATGATGCGCAGGGCGGGCTCGTCGGGCTGCTCGGCGCCGGGTGTCTGGTCGATGTCGTAAACGACAATGTGGCTGAGTTGTCCGGTACGCTTCTCGGTCACACCCAGCAATTGCTTGCCATCCTCGGAGAACTCGACGCGCTTGATGGAGGTGAGGTAATCCCAGGTCTTGAGGAGTTTGCCGGTCTGCACTTCCCACAGGCGCATGGTGTTGTCTGCGCCGCCGGTCGCGAGCAGGCGGGTGTGAGGGTCTACATCGACGGTCCAGAGGGCTCCGACGTGGCCCTTGTATGTGCCGAAGCGCTCGCCATTTGCGCTGTACCACGCGCACACGGTGTGATCCTTGCTGACGGAGAAGATGAGGTCGCCCTCCTTCGAGTATTTGACTTGTGTGAGCTAATAGAGGTTAGTATATCCGTTCGAATCGCAGGGTTTCGGGGGTACCTTCTGCACGCTCGTGTCCACTAAGGAGGATAGGACGCATGGTCGCGGTGTTGTGGTGATGTTTGTGGTATTCGTGGTGTCGATGGTGGTGTTGGAGGTGGTGGAGATGGTATTTTCCAGCAAAAGATGGTTTGAAGTCACATCCCACCTCAAATTCCCCAGGCCGATAAGGCTGAATGCCTCAGGCACCACACTCCCCATCACCACTGAATTGATTGAACTTCATTAAGAATTGTGAATGAATGTATGGATAGATCACGGTGGGAAATTTGATCCGTTGTGATGGTGAATTGAATCATCTCCCAACCTAAGTTACTCATACATACATTGCGGCCCCGCGGACTTGTCTTCAAGATGAGAAAGGATGATATGTAGATCACATTCCAGGTTAGTCTGATTCAAGAAAATCAGCGATCCATGGCTACATGTGGTATGCGATATGTAAGTGCGTTAGTGACGCCTCCCAGTGTGTCTTCCAGTGTGTAGGAAGACGCGAGTTCTAAGAAGAAAGTCGATCTCACGGCTCCGCACCCTTTGAGACCTCATTTTCTGGATATCAACCACACGGTGGTGTCACGCCTTTCGGGATAACGTAGGCTATTATCTTTTGCAACAAACTGGCAGATTCACGTCTTGATTCTGGCCTAACCATGACCAGCTAACGAAATTGGTCGTATGGTCTCGGTCTTTGTCAGTGATGTGATATGTTAAAGTGTGTACATCTCAGTGGTTGTCGACTGCAGTCGACTTTCCAGGAGTCGCCAAGATTTTGCAGCCTACCACTTCTAACATGGTATGGCAAGACGGCTACAAGTTGGAAAATTGATTCAGTGACAAACAAACACAACTGATGACTGTTCTGACACATGGACGTGTACAGTGCAAGACCGACTTGCTATCAGATAGCCATCATGGTGGAGCCATCTCCCAAACCCAAGTTACTCATCTTCTGCGAAGTACTTTCAAGCGGCTGACTCGACATCCATGAATGAGAAACAATGATACCGAATGGATAGCTCCCAAATCAGATTAGATTAGATCGACAAAATCGATGGAGAAGGGAAGACTTGCCCTCTTTCGACTTTTCCATGCTGCCAGTGCTCCTCCGCAGCTCCGCACGACCGTGCCACTGTGATTAAATCTTGTTAGTCAAAGGCGTCTCAGTAGAACAAGTCTAAACCCTCTCCGCTGTCCATCATCGTCCTGTTTCAGGTGGTTGTCGGAAGACAAGTCCCGCACGGATCGTTCTGTCCCGTGCTCTCTACGATAAGAAATCATTACATTGTCCTCTTATTATTGAGAATCCTCTCCGTACACAATCAAAACCATGCGTCTCTGCCATTTGCCCGCTATCGCGCGCAGAACGATCGGCAACAAGTGGGGAAAATTGCCTGCGAGACGACTTCTCAGCAACCCCACCCGACAGTACCACCTAAACCTCTCCAACAGTCATACCAACAATACACACACCTCGCCAGCAGCAGCATCACCACCGACACTGCATGCTCATTCATCCTCCCGCCGCACCTTCTCCACCTCCTCTCCCTCTGCGATGCCCGCCCAAAAGATCGATGGCACTGCCATTGCCCGCTCCATCCGCGAGCGCATCAACAAGGACATTGCCGAGAAGCAGGCGCTGAACCCGCGCTACAAGCCTTCCTTGATCATTGTCCAGGTTGGCGACCGCTCCGACAGCAGCACCTATGTTCGCATGAAGCTCAAGGCTGCCGAGGAAGCCAACATCAGCTGCGAGCTTGTCAAGCTGGACGAGTCCATCACCGAGATCGAAGTCCTCGAGAAGCTCGAGTCATACAACAACGACCCCAGCGTGCATGGTGTGCTCGTGCAGCTTCCCCTGCCTGGCCACCTCCGCGAGTATGAGGTGACGAGCGCGGTCGCCGACGAGAAGGACGTCGACGGCTTCGGCGCTACCAACATCGGGGAGCTGGCTAAGCGTGGAGGAAAGCCGCTCTTCACACCCTGCACGCCCAAGGGTGTCATGGTCCTGCTCGAGTCGACCGGCGTCGATATCAAGGGTAAGAACGCCGTTGTTGTCGGCCGTTCGGATATTGTCGGCTCTCCCGTCAGCTACCTGCTGAAGAATGCCGATGCGACCGTGACCGTCTGCCACTCCAAGACCCAGGACCTCCCGTCCATTGTCAAGAACGCAGACATCGTTGTCGCTGCCATTGGCAAGGCTGGCTTCGTCAAGGGCGAGTGGTTGAAGAAGGATGCCGTTGTCATCGATGTCGGCACCAACTACATTCCAGACGACACCAAGAAGTCTGGCCAGAGGTTGGTCGGTGATGTAGAGTACGAGGCAGCGGCCGAAGTGGCCTCTTTCATCACGCCCGTACCTGGTGGAGTTGGTCCCATGACTGTGGCCATGTTGATGCAGAACGTTGTCGACAGTGCCGACACCTACTTTGACCGCCAAAAGTCGCGCCACGTTACTCCTCTTCCCCTCAAGCTCAAGCAGCCCGTGCCGTCCGACATTGACATTTCTCGTGCTCAGCACCCCAAGCTGATCAACAAGGTCGCTGCCGAGATCGGCGTCACACCACATGAGCTCGAGCCTTATGGCGCATCCAAAGCCAAGGTCTCCCTGGATGTGCTCAAGCGTCTTGAACACAGGCGAAACGGTCGTTACATTCTCGTCGCTGGCATCACACCGACCCCGCTCGGCGAGGGTAAGAGTACCACCACCATTGGCCTCACACAAGCACTTTGTGGCCAGCTCGGTCGCGTCGCATTCGCCAACGTCCGTCAGCCCTCTCAAGGTCCCACCTTCGGTATCAAGGGTGGCGCTGCAGGCGGTGGTTACAGTCAAGTCATCCCCATGGACGAGTTCAACATGCACCTGACTGGTGACATTCACGCCATCACTGCTGCGAACAACCTGCTCGCTGCCGCCATCGACACCCGCATGTTCCACGAGGCTACCCAAAAGGACGGTCCTCTCTACAAGCGCCTGGTCCCTGAGAAGAAGGGTCAACGCACCTTCCCGCCAGTCCTTGTCAAGCGCTTGAACAAGCTCGGTATCAACAAGACTAACCCCGACGACCTCACACCTGAGGAAATCACCAAGTTTGCTCGTCTTGACATTGACCCTGAGACCATCACCTGGCGCAGAGTGTTGGACGTCAACGACCGTCATCTCAGAGGTATCACCATCGGACAGGCACCTACCGAGGGCAAGGTTGACTCCCGTGAGACTGGCTTCGACATCTCGGTCGCTAGCGAGTGCATGGCTGTCCTCGCACTCTCTACCGACCTTGCTGACATGCGTGACCGTCTTGGTCGCATGGTCGTCGCCAGCAGCAGGTCAGGTGAGCCCGTGACTGCCGATGACCTTGGTGCTGGTGGTGCCCTCACTGCTCTCATGAAGGATGCTATCAAGCCTACGCTTATGCAGACCATGGAAGGCACACCTGTCTTTGTCCACGCCGGTCCTTTCGCCAACATCTCCATCGGAAACAGCTCCATTATTGCTGACCGCATTGCCCTCAAGCTTGCCGGTACTGAGCAAGATGAGGACCACGAGAGCAAGACTGGCTTCGTCGTCACCGAGGCTGGCTTTGACTTCACCATGGGAGGTGAGCGCTTCATGAACATCAAGTGCCGCAACTCTGGTCTTGTGCCCGATGTTGCTGTCATTGTCGCTACTGTCCGTGCTCTCAAGGTCCACGGTGGCGGCCCTGAGATCAAGCCCGGTGCTCAGCTCGATGAGGTCTACCGTACTGAGAACCTCGAGGTCCTACGTGCTGGTTGTGTCAACTTGAAGAAGCACATTGAGAACGCACGTCAATACGGCGTCAAGGTAGTAGTCGCTATCAACAGGTTCGAGACTGACACTGACGCTGAGGCCGCCGTCATCCGTGAGGAGGCTCTCGCCGCTGGTGCTGAAGATGCCATCGTCGCCAACCACTGGGCTGAAGGCGGCAAAGGTGCTGTTGACCTCGCCAACGGTGTCATTGCTGCTTCCGCCAAGTCCAACCATGCCGACTTCAAGCTCCTATACCCGACCGAATCTGGTGACATCGCCTCGCGTATCGAAGCCATCGCGCAGAAGATGTACGGTGCCGCATCCGTCTCTTTCTCCGAGGTTGCCCAGAAGAAGATCGACACCTACGCCAAGCAGGGCTACGGCAACCTGCCCATCTGCATCGCGAAGACTCAGTACTCGCTGTCCCACGATGCTGCCCTCAAAGGTGCGCCTACCGGTTTCGAGGTCCCCATTCGGGACGTCCGCATGGCCGCCGGTGCTGGCTACTTGTACGCCCTCGCCGCCGACATCCAGACTATCCCCGGTCTGCCCACCGCTCCTGGCTACATGAATGTTGATGTCGATCTCGAGACTGGCGAGATCCAGGGCCTGTTCTAGGCTCGCAAATTATTGCTCATCAGCCTAATGATGCACTACAACTTGTGTCTCCCGTCTCATCACGGGAGCAATACTAGACGGCGTTTTCTGGATTTTTACTTCAAAGAAAGGAGAGATGGGATTCTCACTCAACGTGAAACTAGCGATGGCGCTCGGGCGCTTTACTGTTGTTTTTGTTTTCTGGGTTCTTTCGGAATGGCAGTGTATTCGAATTTGTAAATACTGCGTGATTGATAGAGAAAAAAACAAATCTTTAACAAGAAGTCGTAGAAACTAACTATAGAAGATAAAGATCTTAAGTTAAAACCTTTAAAATATAGTATAAGCTAAGAGTTAGAATAAGTAGTATTAGAACTAAAACCTTTACTTTAACTATATTATAATTAACTAAAACTAGTAGAATACTATATAATAATATAATTCTTTTTACTTTCTAAGATATATCTATTTATCTATAATAATAGTATAATAATATAATAGTATTTTATATACTAAAAAATATAACTAGTTATAGATTAAAGAGTATTTTTATAATAGAATTTAGTAACTATAAATAAAAGAATAGTATTCTATATTATTTAAAGTACTTATATACTATTATATACTATAAAAACAAAATAAAGAATTTAATATAAAAGAATTATAGTTATACTTATATATTTCTATAGTTTTTAAAAATATATTAAATATTAAAAGTTAATATAAAGTAATATAACTTAGATTATACTTTTACTAAGAGAGTACTATTATAGGTTTTAATTATCTTTTAGAAATTAATAAAAAGTATAAAGTTCTAATTTATAAATAATACTAGTAATATATTTAAAAATATACTATATATAATCTATCTTATAATAATATTAAGATTATAATATAAAGATTAAAACTATTTTATCTTAGTAAAAGTTTATAAAAATATTATATATCTAATATTAAATAATCTTTTAGTTCTAAGTTTTTAAATCTATTTTAATAGACTAAGATATAATTAAATAAGTAATACTTAAGTTTTCTATATATATATATATATATATATATTATAATTTATATTTAATATAAAAATACTATATATAAAGATATAAATAAGTAAATTATTAGAAATATAAAAAGAATATCTATATAAAAATACTTTAGATTTATAATAATCAGTCTACTGGTTATGTATCTAAAGAGTCGGCTAGCTGATTCATAGCTAGTCCGAACCCTATATAATATATTTCCTTATATATATAATACTTCTATTATAGAAGTAAGATAGTAGTATTTAGTTTTAATATCTTCTGCTTTCTTAATAGCAGGCTGATATACTATATGTTACTATATCCCATATAGTTGTTAAATAAATAATACCTACCTTTATAACTAATTCTTATAAGATTATATTTATTAGTAATTCTTTAAAATTAATAGCTTATAGAAATACTTTAAAGTAGTATACTAGTATATTATAGTATAATAATTAGTTTACTAGTTATATATATAAAGAGTTAGCTAGCTATTCTATAATTATACTAAACTTTATATAGTATATTTTCTTATATATATAATAGTTCTATTATAGAAGTAAGATAGTAGTATTTAGTCTACTTTCTTTATAGTAGACTAATATACTATATATTACTATATTCTAGATAGTTATTAATTATATTCTTTTTATCTTTATTACTAACTCTTATATAAGCTTATCTATGTAAGGAAACACTAGTTATATAATAGGAACCATAGGCTTCCTATACGTAGCTCGTATATGATTTGTATACGAATCCTACGAGACTCTTAGGCTTGGCACATAGTGCCTTAGAAGGCTCTCCTTGGCTTCTACTTCTACTTAGACTCTGTAGGCAATTGTTGATAATCTACCTAAGAGATACTATTCAGAACCTCTATCTACTATATCCTTACAATCTGTAAGGAAACACTAGTTACATAATAGAAACTAT
>Ga0265797_10001359_pt1 | contig 43072 bp, 50 predicted proteins | sample P2T30metagenome_FD_192433 | JGI IMG/M metagenome (GOLD analysis project Ga0265797, IMG submission 192433) | Plant litter microbial communities from East Loma Ridge, Irvine, California - P2 T30 | ecosystem: Environmental > Terrestrial > Plant litter > Unclassified | place: USA: California...
CACGAACCTCGATGACGGGAAGTGGGAAGGCAAACAGAAGGCCTTACGCGCAACCTTCACAGGACCTTGGCGCGTCACCTCAGGGATCGAGGGCTTAGAGCCCGGGACGCCGTTCCTGGCGCATAAAGTCTCGACGGGGGTGGACGAGATCCGGTTCGCGACGTGTGATGGGATGGCGGTGGTGCCGAGCGGGATGACGCAGGAGAGCGGGAAGAAAGGGGTTGGGTTGGGGTTGTTGGCGGAGCAGATCAAGGAGCATGAGGGTTGAGGATGGATGATGATGGGTATCTCGCTGATTTTGAGATCAGATATCGGGAAATGTAATTGTAGAGATAGAAAGAAAGCAGATAGACGTTTACAATATGTGGAGAGCAAGCAAAAGACACAGTTGGTTTGCGATGGCCTTTATTTAGAGTGTTTCAAGTATGGCGAAAATACTGGTCTGTTACTATGCACATATCAGGCCATCCCAAAGCCTCAAAATATATCTCTGAACACACACATCGTAGTATCCAGAACACCAATTCCAGCCCGCTAGTACCGGGGGGTATCATCCGCTATGCAAGCAAGCAAGCAAAAGAACAAAAACAGCGCCTGCCAAAAAGGAAAACAGAGCAAACACCAGAGAGTTGAGCGAGAGCGAAAGAAAGCCAGAAACGTGCCATATGCTCACAGTCCCATCCAGTATTGCATGAAAGAAGATCTGCTGTGTGTGCCAGGGATAGAGAGGAAGAGAGAGCAGTTGCCAAGATCTTGCAAACCACTCAAATGCCAGCACTGACCAACAAATCGTACAAGCCCAAACACACCCACCTCTTCACAACAGGCACATTGAAAACGAAAACGCCAAGCAGCACCAGCACCGCCGTGGCGATCATGGTCCAGCGTGTACCAGCAGGCATCGAGCGAGGCGCGCGACGCTGCTGCTCGCCGTTGCGAGGCATCGGCTGGGGAGACTCCGAGATGCGGAAGCTATTGCCGCCGAACAAGTCTTCCAGGCCCGTGGCAGCCGCAGTATCGGAAGGGAGGTGCCAGTCCGAAGGGCGAAGGTCAAGGTTGCCACGCGTGCGAGCGGCGGCTGGGGAGAACTCTGTGGTGGACATGATATCCGAAGCGTCGTCGTCGGCGGGAGTTCTAGGGCGCGGCCTGCGGGAGGCTGCGTCGCGGGCGAAAGGCTTGCCTTTGTCGATGCCTTCGCGCATTTGGTCGAGGAAGTTCTTCTGCTGCGTCACGGGCGGCTCTTTGAACTGTGGGACTTGGCTGATGGGGTTGCGGAGTCGGCGTTCCATGCTCATGGGTGCTTGTGGGAGGCGGCCGCGGAAAGGTGATTGTTCAGCGCGAGGGTTGTAGCTGAGTTTGTGAGCGTTTTGAGCTGCTTGGAACTTTTGTCGCTCTTGCTTCCCGCGGAGATCGTCTTCGATTGAGAACAAGTTACTGCGCATATCTTCCCAACCCTTGGGGGAAGGTGCGCCGAAGCGTTGTGAGGCTGTGCTGGGTCGCACCTGCCGACCACTGGCAGTCGCAGCGTAAGGGTTGTATGTTCTGTTTTCGGGAACGCCAGGCATGCGAGATCCCGCCGCAGGAAGAGGAGTATCCAGATCCATCGGATCTTCCACTGTTGAATCAGAGCCTTGTGGCGAGGGAGGAGGCCCTCCAGCGAAAGTGTTCCAAATGTTGCTGCCGTACGCTGAACGCTGCGGCGCAAGTGCTTGTATAGGGAATGGCTCCTTGTGCTTCTTCGCGTGAATGTCAAAGGGAAGTCTTGACGATGCCTGTGGTACATGCTTCTCCGTAGCAGGACCAGCAAATTGACCCAACACATCTTGTTCTTCCGGTTTTGGCATCATTTTGTTGTTGAGGCGCCACTTGTGTATTTGGATCGCGCCGCGACTTAGATGTCGGCCTCCGATCATGAAAATGATAGTAGCACCGTGCATTGCCACGATTTGCGACCATTTCAATTCGCTGAGCCTCGACTTGTCAGACAGCACGACGAAAGAGACCGTTCTGATCGCCATCACAAGCGCCTGAATGACAAAGTGCTGCTTCTGGCCAGTAATGTGATCGTAGCGGACCAACGGGTTATAGTAAGCTCGCAATCCATGGTTGTACCAAACCAGACAAAGATTCACCAGCAAGATCTTCGGCATGTACCCGCCAAACAGGCGGTGGCATGATGTCTCTGGACGCAGCTTAAATGCAGTCGCAAAGCAAGTACCCAGTCTCGGCTCAAATCCAGAATCATCCATAGAATCGACAACCACCTCACCGCGCCCAGACATCGTATCCAGTATCCCGTACGCATGCCAAAAGATCTGCGCAAACATGCTTGCCCACGCGATAAGCCCAAGCAGGCTCAACCCCATCCTCATGCTCGCCTTGTGCCAGTCGTCTCTTGAATCCACAGCCGGAACCGGGCTTGCGCCGCGCCTGCGATTCGCCTTGCGATGCGTCTTGTTCAGGTTGTCCGTCACGCTGTAGTAATCCGCGCGGTTGATCTTCAGCTGCGCTTTCGGCGCGCAAGTCACGCATATCTGAGGATACCGCTCTTCCAGCGACTTCTTGTACTCCGGCAGCGAAGCCTCATATTCGGCGTACTGTGGGTGTTCCTCGTCCGGCAGGTAGTTGGCAAGGGTATCGTTGTAGCATTGCTGGTTGTGCAAGCATGTGTTGCAGAAGACTTGCTGCATCTGGTGGCCGCGCGCAGGATCGGCGGCTGGGTCGCGCGTGAAGCTCTCGAAGAGCTTTTGCTTCTGTTCATGTGCGGCTGGCGCTGCGGCGGAGTATGGTGTGTCGAGGATGTTTCCTTGCGGGTCGAGGAAGTTGATAGCTTCGCACGAGGCGCATTGGAACTCTGGGATGCCAGATCCCTTTGCATGAGTTGAGCGTGCGCCGCAGAAGTGGCAGTTGATCCGGCGGAAGAAGAAGGCCATCTCCACGGCGATCAGAGGGATGTTGCCAGTGCGAGTGGAGAGAGCAAGGCTAGTGGAGAGCGCACAGCGAGCAAGGTGAGTGTTTCGAGCAAGGCGAGCGATCCGAGTAGCGTGCGCAATCCGCGGTGCGCTTCACAGAGGTATCGAGAGTAACAGAGTCGTTCAGTATCGTGTCGAGTGAATAAGGTGGGTATCAGTTGTCGAGGCAGCAGAGTAAGGTAGGTAAGGTGTCGCATGCAAAAAGTGAATGCTCCCAGCCGAGGAGCGTAGCTGCAACTAGGCGGTAGTAGGTAGCACAAGGATGCTGTGGTGAACTATTATTGAACTCTCTAGTATAGTTCCCTTTATTGATCGCCGGAACGGACATAGCGGCGTTTTCGATTCCTCGACCACGCGCGCACTGGCCAATGAGAAGGAAGGAAGCGCTTGGAAACTTGATGATGGGAGAAAATTAATCCGGAGGCTGGTGGTATTGTTGTCTCTTCGTTAATAATAATAGCAGAGTGTTTCATGATGGTATCAAGAGGACAATATCATTCTTCTCACAAGGTCTCGACACAAGATATCACAATCATACAAAACAAGGGAAGAAGAAGAAATGCCAATATCGCTGAAGGCTTACGCAAAGCCCAGCAAATCCGAAGTGCCATTAGACGAGGTCGCGATCTTTGCGCTGAGCCTCCCAAGTATAATAAAGTACAAAAGAGAAAAGAGACTACTAATCGCAAGGGGATCTTCGTCGTCGCACAGCCGAAAAGGTCGTGGCGTGCCTCTATCCATTTTAAGCAAACAAACGTCTCCACAGAGCGTAGTTCTTTCCGGTCCAACAAACGCCAAAATAGCATGTCCCAAAGGTTTTAACCCCAGCGCCAACGCTTAATCAGTCAAAAGGTCGCTCCCAAGTAGTCCGTAGACTTGTTTTGAAACACTCGCTGGCTTCTGTGCCTTTCTTGAGGTCACTGCCATAGATGTATCGCTCGCTCTGAACCATCTTCACTCCGATTCGTCTCGCCTCATCCAAGATAGCCCATTTGGACACTCTCGTCAACAACAGGAGGAGACATTGGTCCACACTCCTCCACCGAGACTTCAGACTCGCGCGGGTGCGCACCGCCAGAAAGGAGTAGGGTTGGGTCAAGAGTACCACTAGTCATGTCGATAGCGCTGTCGGGCTTGCTGATCTCGGACTTCAGGCTCGCATTTGATGGTGCGACACCGTCCGTAGAGCCCATAATGCGCACGAACTTCTCCACGTCAAGCAGACCGGAGTGCAGTAAAGACATGAGTGACGGACGGCGCTCGAATTGGCCGTGCTGCTTCGCGTATTCCAGCAGGGACTCCGGCTGGAAGACATTTCTGATGAATTCTAGGTCTCCCTCGCGAGTCTTTGGGTTGGAATATGCTTCGTACTCGGCAACGATTGCTTCCATGGGCCAGCCTTGAACTTTGCGCATGCAGGCCGTGACGCAGCCTGTGCGGTGGCGACCCTGGTTGCAGTGGATGTACAACGGGTAATTCGTGGCATCCAGAGCAATAAGCAGAGCCTCACAGATCGAGTCAACAGTCGTCCCGACTCTGCCCTCTTTGTTTGGCGAAATGTCGATGCGTAGGCGAGTCACGTCGTTTGCGCGGACGAATTCCATGTAGCCCTCGCTGGGGTCAGTGTCGACAAAGCACAGCAGTGTCTTGACACCCAATGCATCCAGAAAGTCAATGTTGCGGTCCTGAGGAAATGCCGAGCGGAAGACCTTGTGGTCGATGATCGCGCCAAAGTTTCGCGGAGGTAGTAATGGTTGCAAGCGTGATGGGTATGCTGTGGGCGGAGAATCGGGTCGCGATGGAGGAGTAGGCGGTCTTGACTTGTACTCTACGTTCTCTGTGGTTTCGTTTAGGCCTGCCTCCGTTGGCGGGATGACCGTCAGGCCTGCTGTTGCCTGTGTGACGTGCGTCGCCTCTTCCCCCGCATCAGTCATGATGATATCGTTGTCGTAATGCGACGATGTATCGACTGTGGTCTGGGTGTGGGAAGAGGGCTGCTTGCCCTTCAAGTTTGCGGGCGAAGACATGTTATATGTTGTTCGTGAATATCGTTCCGGAGATTGACCGCGAGGTCGCGTGATACCGCTCCGTGTAAGGTAAATGCTGCAAAGACCAGCCGCCGAGTAAAAGAAAAAAGGGAAGTCGTGTAGTGTAGTTGTCCTAGGTGTGCACAACAATGCACCTATAGAATGCCGCTCTCACAGGATCGTAGCCCCCTGATTGCACTCCCACGTCTCTTAGCCAAACAGCGCACACAAGGTCGAGGTGTTGTTGGCGAAGTCGCGGCGCACGTGAGCACTCGTCACTGAAGCCTTGAGCTCTTCTCGAATCAGCTCTGCATTGCAACAGAAGCGTTTGGGGTGGCAGGAAGAGCTGTCGTCACTGACAGTCGGACTCGGGCACGAGGTGGGGTGTTCGAGGGTGCTTGCTCTCTGATGGTCAATCAAAGGGCCGGCATACGGGCACAAGACGGCTCTTGCGGGTAGTATGAGCTGAGCAGATCCATTGTGTAAGAGAGGGTTTGGCAAGTTTGTGACGGTTGGTTGCAGTGGTCGTCCGCGGGTCGGAGGTAGCGTGCGGAGGAAGTGTGAATAGTGAAGAGAAGAAGAAGAAGAGACGGAGGTCGGCGGCAGGATGCGAGCGCAAGACTCGCGTGCAGTTGAGTTGGCGGACGGTAAAGTGAAATGGGCGTGGGCGGGAGGCTATGGGAGGCCAGGCGCGGACGCGGGCACTTTCGCAAGCTAAAAAGCCCACCCAAAGAACAGCACGCCCGCTGCTGCTGTAAGCAAGTCGGCGACGAGGCGAAGGTGAAGCAAGAGATTTAAGTGGTAGATGTAATTGTAAATACCGATGCCACGATCGGTCGAGGGTCCGGCGAGGGTGTGTCACTACCCTGGTTTTGCTTGTTGATTGTTCAACACACTCTGCACCCACTGGTGAGACTTCTTTCGTCAGGCAATTGGCTTCTTCCTCGTGGTCATCACAGCACCCTCACGCCCGCCCCAAAGAAGCTCAAGCTCAAGCTCAAGGCTTTCTCCGTCCGCAGAAGAACGAGCCAACAACGTTTCCGTTCTTTCGCAATCGCGCAACGCCCGCGGGATGACGCCCATTCCCTCCCACCATCGCCGGTCTATTCGCTTTGTTCTACTGGCTGCTGGCCTTGTTCCATCCCTTGGACTCGTACTTTGCCTATAGCGGTACTTGTCCTGCCGCTCTCTGTGGAAATCGATGGTTACATGATCTCACATCATGCAGCTTTCGAAGGATATATTGCAGTAGTCTAGAACACAGTAGGAGATAGCCTGCTTCAGACCCTGCTAAACCCGTATGCACATGCGCGTGAGGCGCGGTGCCTCAGAGCCTCCTCCTGCGATGTGCATGCTCTCCACCCGCATGCCCTGATTTGCCTTCACGTCTCCCTGCAGTTAAGACAATATGATGCTGATGATGATGATGAACACTTGTAATCAATAATCAATAGTACATCCTAACACCCCCATCTCCGCGCCAACCGCACAGTTATCAACGTGTCGTGTCACCCTCCAACCTCCGGGAAGCAGGCAGGCACCGACCAACCGGCCTGGCGAGGCGAAGAGAAGCTGATGGAGATGGTTGGTCAGCCTTACCGGCGGCGTGCGTTGCGCGGTCACTTGATTGATTGTTGTTCAGGCGAGGACGAGCAGAAGCGTGGGGGTTGTGAGCATGGCAATTCCTTCGCCTCGCGTACTGCGCTCTATACCTATGTAAGTAAGTAAGTAAGTAAGTGTCGTGTGTGTAGAGTGCTATATGACGAGTGGCGATCTATATGACCTCTGGAGGAGGCTTGATCAGCTGCTTACATATAGGCAATGCTGTCTAGTGTTTTTCGGTCATGCTCCTGTTAGTTTTGTGGTTGGTGTGTATGTGTGCGTGTGAGGGAGATGTGGTATGGTCATGAGGTTTGCTAGTAGATTGAGATACCCGTTGTTTACTGAATGTACTATTTATTATATACATCTCGAGTGTTGTCGTTTCAAGGGCTGGGGAGCAGGTCTTCTCATTGGCACCAACAACCTGTACCCGCCTCTATATCGACAGAATTGAAACTCGGCGCGATCACCAACTTGCGAGGCTAGAACAAGGACAAGCAACAGAAGCCACCCAACAACCCGGTAGCAAAAGTCCATCCATACGTGTACTCACATCATGAGTATCATGAGCCACCCAAGAAAGAGCCTAGTCCGAACGCGAGCAGCGGCGACTGGAAGGAAGACAAGATTCCATATCTAAGGTACTTACTCACCAGAGGACTATACGCATCGCGTACATTCGAGGCATCTGATCAGCCTGGCGAGGAGCGAGAATACATGAGGCGTTCACATGCGTACTCACGTCCATCGTGAGCCTTCAAAGGTGATCACTCACGACTGGGCCAGTATGAACAAACACGACAGAGCAATCAACACGAGGATGCGAGTCTAAGTCTTTCTTCGTTTCGAGCGACTCAGCGGGCCAGGAAAGGTAATATCATCAGCAGCAGCAGCAGTGCGTTCACCTTACGAAACGGAAAGGTAGAAGGCAAAACACCGAAAGAAAAAAACACATCTTGTTATTCCCTTTGCTATCTCTCTCTCACACACCCTCTCTCTAAACAAAGAACAAAACACAAATTAAACGCCAGTTTGAGGGGGAAAGAAGGGGGAATTTCACTATTGCAAATGCAGACTTAGAAAAAAGGAAAGAGAAGAAGAAGTCGAGCCCATGATGAAGAAAGAGCGGACGTGAAGAAGAAGATGCAAAAAGGCGTCCGCAGGTTTGTGTGATCCCGGTGGTCTGTTCGTTTGGTTGGCCTCGTTCCTTATGCTTGCTTGCTGTCTTCTCTCCATCCAGACTCTCGCTTGGTGGCCCTTGTTGTTTGATGAGCACGCCAGTCGCCATGAACATCGCTACTTTCTTTTCTTTTCTTTTCTTTGGTTTAGGTTGGGCAATTTGCCTCTGGGTAGATCAGTCCGCTCACATCGTGCTCGAGAAGTCCATCACATTGATTTTGCTTGGTGAAGCCGAAAACGAGCGAGGTCCCGAGGTAGAAGTTCTGGAGAAAGGAGGAAGGCGGCGGCAAGGCAGTCGGGAGTCGGGGTTCGCTGAACGGAACATGTTTGAGTCGATTTGGGTAGTTTACAGGATCAAGCACTTCTTCTTTGACTTGCCACCTTTCCGGGTGAGCAGGGCGGCGCGCGTGGCGTGCTCGAACACCTCCCTGACGCCCTCGTTTGTCTTGGCGGAGCACTCGAGGTATTTGGTTGCGCCGATCTTCTTGCGGACATCCTCGGCCTGGGATAGAGAGTCAGTATTTCACCCCTCTTGCTTGCTGCACTTTGTTGTGTGCTTCATCAGGGATCATGATGCATACCTGTTCCGGGGTAACGGGCTTTTGCGATGTCTTGTGCAGCTCCTCAATGGTCTTCTGGTCGTATCTCAAATCCTTCTTGCAGCCGACGAGGATGATGGGCAGGCCGGAGCAGAAGTGCAGGACCTCGGAAATCCACTGGAGAAGAACGATTCAGTCAGTGTTTGTTCGCCGAGTGAGAGTGTTACACATGATGCAATAGCAGCATGGGCACGTGAGCGGGTTGTTTACCTTCTCCTGGACGTTGTCCAACGAATCCGGCGAGTCGACGGCGAAGCAGATGAGGATGACATGTGAGTCGGGGTAGGAGAGAGGTCTGAGGCGGTCGTAGTCTTCCTGGCCAGCAGTATCCCAGAGCGCTAGTTCGACGTGCTTGCCGTCCACCTCGACATCGGCGACATAGTTCTCGAAGACGGTGGGGACGTAGACCTGTTTGTAGGCAGCGTTAGTAGGTCGGCATTGCGAGAGGTGCGTGATGGGCGACAGGGTTGATGGCGTTGATGCGCGGGTGTCGGCGTTGGGTTACGCGGCTGTGCAGATAGGGGATTGGGAGCGGTAGCGACGAACCTCAGGGAAGGTACCCTTGGAGAAGACACTGTTGGCGTGTTGTTAGTACGATGTAAAGATGTCGTTGGAGCAGGGAGATCGGCACTTACATGAGCAGACAGGTCTTTCCGCAGGCACCGTCACCGACAATGACCAGCTTGCGACGGATCTCAGCCATCTGCGCGATGGGTTAATGGGATGTGATGGGGAGCGAGAGAAGTGCGCGCGGGCGCAGGTGATGTGGTAACGAGAGGAGCGGTGGGTAAGGCGGCAGGAGGAGGTGGTGGTGGTGGTGATGGGGGGATTGGCGAGTGGAGCGGATGTCGTGGTGGTAGTAGTGGTGTGTTTGGACTGGAGCGGCAGCAGGAGGAGCAGCAGCAGCAGCAGCGGCGGCGGCGGAGTGGGCGTGCAAGCGTGTTGAAGCTAGTGCCCCGGGCGGGAGAACTTACCAGTGCGGCTGTGTGTTTGCTTGCTTGCGAGGTACGGGCGGCAACGCGCGGCGGGAGGAGCGGTGGTGGTGGAGGGCGACGACGAGGTAGAGGAGGGAGGTGGGAGAAGAGGGTGGCGAAGAATTAATAATTAATTCCTCTGTATTGAAGAAGAAGAGTGTTGCAGAGGGAGGAAGGCGCTGTGGTGGCAGAAGGCAAGGCAAGGCAAGGCAGTGAGACTGGCTGGCGGGCATCAGCATCAGCATCAGCATCAGCATGTTCCAACACGCACAGCACAGCCAACTTCACACCGAACCACACGTTGCTCAGGGAGACTGGCCGTGCTGCCTGATGAGCTGCTAGCCACACCAACAAACATCGCCTGCTACTGGCTGCTCTGTCGCTGCATCATAACCTCAGGCATTGATGGTATCTATCATAATTGCCTCGCTGCCGACTCACATGCATAGTCACAATCACATGCTCGGTATAGGAGGTAGGCGGCAGTCCATTGTTGCCTGCCTGAGTACTCTGTCGTGTGGTACAGCCACATCCTCGCCTATCTGTCTACAACATACATGTCACTTCGGCACAGTCGCCACTACAGTACAAAGCAATCTCAGCATCGCATTCTCATCAGCCATCCTCCTAAACAAACCTCACATACCCTCCTGCACACGTGAAACGCCAACGATCCACCAACACCACCACCATCTCCAAACCAAACACCTCCGCCATACCACCGTTCCACCGTTCCCCCGACCATACATACCCACACGCGCCACAAGTTCAAAGCCGCAGGGCTGAAGAGATGAGAGGCTTGCCACAGGCTTGCCATACCCACTCCCCGCCCTCCCGCGCTCAATGCTCCAGCAACGTCCACTCACAAGCTTTCCCGCACCGTTTCCTCTGTGGCTCAACACCTGCTATTTCGCTTCCCAATCCCTCCTACTCGCCCAATTTCCGAACATGTCCCGCATGGCTTATACGCCCGACTTTGCCTGTTCGCTGCTGCTGAGCCACCATCATGGGTATGACATGCCATGCCCGGCTTCCGGATCCCTGCCCTAGAATCTATGTGGGACCGCCGGCGCTGTCACTGGTCGGAAATGCGAAGGCGCTACTTTGCCGTGACTCCATCTTGGATTGCTGTTGTGCGTTAAAGGTCTGGTAGGTGACTCTACGTACGTACGATTTGTTGCGACAAGGCAGTCAGGCATCTTGTCAGTTGTTCAAGAAAAGGTAATGCTACCAGCAACTCTGCTCAGCCGAGGTCAAGGTCCAATCAAGAAGGCTTCATCAGCTGCTCGAACACTATCATTTCCTTGCTACTACCTCCGTCACAAAGCCGTACAACCGAATCTACGATCACTCCCAAGAATCACCAGAGCATCCCATTCCCAAACCATGCCAGCAGACCAAGTCCGCGTCGGCGTCGGCGCTTTCATCCTCTCCTCCTCCTCCGCGCAAACCCCCCAAAACCCAACCTTCCTAATCGGCAAGCGTCTCGGCTCGCACGGCGCCGGCACCTACGCCCTCCCCGGCGGGCACCTCGAATTCGGCGAGTCGCCCGAAGAATGCGCCGCGCGCGAGATCCTCGAAGAGACGGGTTTGCAGGTCAAGAATCTGCGGTTTTTGACTGCGACGAATGATGTGCTGAGGGAGGATGGCAAGCATTATGTTACGATGTTTGTTGTTTGTGAGAGGGTGAGGGAGGGGGAGGAGGCGAGGGTTATGGAGGTGGATAAGTGTGAGGGGTGGGAGTGGAGTGAGTGGGAGGAGTTGGTGAGGTTGGTGGAGAGGGAGAGGGGAAGTAAGGATGGGGAGGGGTTGGAGAGGAGGCTATTTCAGCCGCTGGTGGATTTGGTGGTGCAGAGGCCGGGTGTGATACCCAGATAAACTCTCTGGCTTACATGTTTGGGCACGTTGCTAGCAAGATCACAGGAGATGACCTTTGCCATTGCCCATTTACACGATCAGATGTGGATCAGAACATACGGATCATGACTTGAAGACTCATATCGATTGGATACGCTACAGAAATCTCCCTTGGACACCGCCGGTGTGAATCGGATCTTAGATCAGTGTGCGGCGTAAAAGAGACAATGCCTCCTTTTGCCTCGCCTTTTTCCTGAGCCTACAACAAATAAATTGTAAGCATCATGGGGCTTCCCCTTTACTATTGGGCGGCACGGGTGGTCGATGCCGACTCAGAATCGACTTCGACGTATATCTGCCAGATGTAGATGGCCACAGACGTGACGATCAACAGGAACGGCGCATTGGTCTTTGCCATGGTCAGGTACGCGGTCGCCTCCTGAGAGCCGAGTGCGCCCGGCTCGAAGGATCGCCCACCCTCAGCCGTCTGATTGATGAGAGGAATTCTCGCAGTCTGCTGTGCGACTTTGTGCGGCTCCTGGTCGATGAACTGCACGGCGGTGACAAGCAAACAGGCAATACCACCGCCGAACACAACTCTGAGGAGGTATTGCTGTTTGTTGTTGACCTTCCTGCGGGAATCGGCCACGAAGCTGGTCCAGCACGCCACAAATACGGCGAGGATGGTTTCTTCTTTGCTGGCGGGCTCTCCCACAGCCCGACGTACTGCCCCATATGCAACGCTTGCCATGGTTGCCAACGCCCCAGAGTATACCGGGTGAGCGAGCTCTCGAGTGGTCCAACGCAGAATGTACCACAGGCGTGCGGCGGTTGCCAGCCAAATAACCACAGGTGCCAGAGTGAAACAGATGCTTCCCAAGCCGATCATGAACGATTCGATGTCAAGTGCCCTGTCATGCATGGTCTTGCCTGGTGAGTGAGGGGCCCCTAAGACGTGCGGGATGCTGCCTAGCAGACACGCCGTTGTCAGAAGGCTAGACGAATTGCTAACAAGCGCATGAGCACCATTCAAGAGCCTTGCAGCATAGCTTTTGCAGCGATCCCACGTGTCTCCGCCCCAAGTACCAGCATCATAAAGAGGTTTCCCCTCTCCGCGTTGAGAATCACCAAAGCCTAGTACGTTGTGCAGACGGTGGATCAGTGCCCAGCAAGGATAGGATTCTTCGAGAGTCGATGTCAGAATCGGCCGTCCTGGATCATAAGCGAGTCCACGGCTGCTCTCGCGATCGGCCAAAGTTCCGCGCATAGGATTGATTGCATCGATGATTGAACTGACGACCCATGGATCAGAAAGATAGCCTTCGAGAGCCTCAGGTTGCCGTGGCCAGAGACCCGGATTCTGGTCTGAGCGAAGAGGTTGACAGGCGAATTTTTCATCGTATCGCAGGGGTGGTGCATACTGGGAAGCAGTGGCACAAAGGCGCACCCAGTTGGCAGCATGACGGATAGTGTCCTTGTGTGCCCCAGTGTTCTCGTCTGTAGACTGACCTTTGGTTATTCCAAAGGCCGGGACTGGATCTCGCGGAGAGACTTTCAGCCGTCATCCAGCCTGATCTGTCTTCTGTTCCCATACCACTATGATCTAGTTGACATTGAGCAGCAACCACCACCCCCCGAGATGATCAGACAAGCCGAAGAGGACACGACGACCGATTGCATCGCGAAAGCGCCGCCCTTACAAGTCGACAAGGATGGACGCGCCGATGGACAGCAAGCAAGAGATGCAGGGCTCCTATTCGGGTTCAAATGCACGGGTGCATCTTGGGGACATATATCAAGATGCTGATGCGCTGCCGCCGTATCGCACGTGTCCGCGGACTGGTAGAAACATGAGCGTTGTAAGAGACTTGGAGAAGAGCAAACTCTCCAGGACACTTCTGGCTAACGATTCAAAGCTTCTCGGGCACTTAACAACTGGACACGCAGGGTGCTGCTGTACCCGTCACGACGTGTTGCCAGGTCTTGCATCTGCATCTGCCGACAAACATGGCTTTTTTGAAGGCGACCTAGAGCGATGTCGAACGAACCACCGCAAGCTCCCGTCCACATCTGAGCGACCCATGTGCAGTACCACTGAGGTCATGACAGGAGATGAACAATGCCTGGAATCGGACATGGAAGCTCACCGAGTATTGAGTCCGGACCGGAAAGACTTTGATGCGGTGCTGGCAAGTCAGCCAGATGCAAACAGCATCGTATATCTTCAACATCAAGCCGTGTGTCCGTACAGGACCGCTCCGGGCCGCGACCTGTTGCATCGCGCTAGCTGCGCTTATGTATGGACTCAGGGACGGCTGCGATCGACCACTTTACGCATCGCTTCCAAGACGATCCTCCTCGCGGTGGCTCCGTTGTGCTTCCATGTTATGCGCAATTATGGAGTCTCGCGGGGGCTCGTGCTGTCAGCGAATAGCAAGCTGCCTCGAGACGCACATTCATGCCACACAACAGTCGGTGGTCACGAAGTGCGGCAGCATGAATGGGAACGAACTGATTGGTACGAGACTACTCGGTTCGAGAGCCTGGAGCCTGGATGGCTGAAGTGCCCCGATCCGTTACTGTTCCTAGCAGCATCCATGGGCGCAGGAGCTTTGCTGGTGCGGTACCACCAGATCAACAAGAGTGACAAGTTCCAGAACTGGATGCTGCTGACACTGACGTTCTCGGGGTGGGCATTTGGCATATGCTCTGGTCTTACGTTCCTCGCCACCAATTTGACAGTCACGCCTTGGGCCATTTTCTTGAGCCTGATTCTCAGCGATCTCATGCACCTAGGAATCCAGCGATTCTGCATGGCGCACAGCGGAGATGTCGTCGACGGAAAGCAGGCCTTTGAGTTTGTCGAGAAAGCTTGATCTCAGTCGTCGACGTCCTTCGAGATTGTTGGCCAAATCTCGCGGTCAAGACTCTATGGCAGGCGTCGACAATTGGATTTTTTAAGGATCGATTATTTCAAGCTCTGTAGAATCTTTGCGGAGCTAAGTCGAAAGACTGTGAATGCGGCCAAGCTCGTCGGATGTTTCGAAGGATGAACACTGCCGTCAGCTTATGACACTCTCTACAAACATTATGGTAGTCACAGTACCGTAGTTCCATAACTTTATGCATGCTTCATGACTTCTCACTCGTGCATCATCGAAAAGCTTATGATTTCGTTTCATGGAAGGTGTCATTATTTGTCCGTGACATGTTACACGCAAGCGCTTCTTGGCATGTTACCCTCTTCTCTGGTCTGATACACATGTTAGCACATGGGACCTATTGCGTACTGATGAGCTTGTCGATCTCGTCGAGAGTAATACGTTAGCTTGGATTTGCTCTTCGCTATGGTAGCCCAAGCAATACCTGCCCGGCGTAATAAACCGATACAACGGCTGAAATCTCTCAGTAAGGCTCGGTCCGCTCGTAGCCTGTGCTTCTGGCACACATTATCCACCATACTGCGCCCTCGTCAATGCCTGTCGCTTGCTGAACGGACTCAAGCTTCGCTCACGCTGCACTGGCGGAGCAGGTTCTCGTCGCGGTGGTGCAGGAGCTCGATCGTGAGCAACGCTTGAGTGGCGGTAAGGGCTTCTTGAACGTGATCGTTCACGTTGGGGCTCACGTCTCCGAGGCCTCTCTTGCGAGGGCGAACGTCGATAGTGCCTTCTTGGCGGGCTTCGGGATCTGTGAGAGCCTGATCTCGAGCCTTCTCTGTCGAAATCGTCACGGCCGCCACCACGTCTAGACTTCACTGAAGACCTGTCCCTGTTCGTGTGGTCTCTGGATCGAGATCGGGATCTTCGTCGATCGCCCGCACCGCGATGTGAACGAGAAGCATTGTCTCGACGTGGTGGCGGGGAGCGAGAGCGCGATTGGTTTGTTGAGATAGTCGCGATCGAATCGGCGCTTGAGTGTGATGATACTGAGGGTGATCTTTGGTGTGGCGAGTCTACGTCGTTGTAGTTTTGTTTGCGTCCGCGAGCTGCGGCGCTGGACTTGATGATGTCGGAAGCGGATGTTCTAAATGTTTGGTTAGCCCGTGTTCAAACTTCAAAATGCAAAGCATATCGCTGTTGCCGCTTCGGATGTGGAATGGGCTCATATGGCCTTGCTAGTTGTCATCATCTTGTCGGAGGAACGCAAGAGCTTCATGGACCAGCCTCTTCCCCACGAGTCCACGAGTCCACATCGCCACGTCGAACACTTTGACATGGCATCTAACTTACTTCGGCGTCTCATCCTTGGGTGCGGCATTCGTGATTTTTGCAGCCAACTTGGGGTTTGCGAGCTGCTGTGTGCGAGATGGTCGTGATATGTAAGGTCTGTCCTGCTGTGATGCTTTGCACTCGAAAGAAAAGTGGCCTCGCTTCAGGCATTTCTGGCAGAGAGTAGTCGATGTCGCCTTCGAGGGCCCGCCTGCGCCGTATCGATTCATGTTTGCGTCGAGTATTTCTTTGTGCTGGATGGTAGTTTGTTTGTGTTCCGATTGGTGTCTCTCCTCTCGCCGCATCTTTCATCAAATCGATGCCTTCGATCGGCAGGCGTAACTAGCTTCGGCATCACCGGCCCATCCCGAGGGCTTCTGCAACTTTTGAGCTGCCGCTGGCAAACGACATCACCGCTCCCACATCGCAACCCGTGGACGCAATATTGCACCCACCGCGACTCTTCCACCTCCATCGCATACCGCACTCGCCAACAAGGGCGATCACTGCGGTTCGATAGCTCAACAGGCACGCCGCCTCCCCAACGCGCCCCGCCCTACCATTGGACATCGACAGCAGCCTCAAATGTGCCTTTTACGCCATGACCGATCATTTGGCTCTGCAGTTGACGATTTTCCTTGAGCCGCCGGTTTCCTGAGGTCCTTTCGGTTTTCTCGACAGACATTACACTTTCTCCACCGAACAAACGTGTAGCACTCTTTGCATTGCGCCCAACCCAGGAAGCAGTCGCTCTCGGCTCCGTCGCTTCTCACTTGGATCGGATCCACGAGTCTTCACGACCCTTCACATCGCACTCGACATGATGGCTTCTTCAGTAGATACCGGCCTCAATTCGAGCAGACCTTCGTTTGCACGGGTCAGTCATTCCGGTAGTACAGCTTCCCAGCACGTTGTCACTAACACTCCTCAGATTGCTGCTGCCGGCATCCAGCCTTCGACTGCGCAACAACATCCCCAACATCGGGCGGGCAACATACACAGCCCATCTTCCACTTCACCTTCGCCTATTGGAGCTGCCAGAGGCCTTCTTTCTCAAAATTCTCAACAAACCAGCAATCACGCACAGCAAACGCCGGCGGCTCATATAAGCGGAAGAAATCTGCAGGAGCCGGGACAACTATCCACTTTCAGTGGACCAGAGGTTCTTGTCCAAGCCGCGGACATGACTTCACCTCAGTCGAGGACAGTTCTTACATCAGATGGATTGCTTCAGCCCACCAGCGCTGATGAGACAGGCACGCTCCTGTCATCGTCTGACGGGGACGGCAAGCCGCCTAGTCTGGATGGAAAGAGTATCGCATCGGGAACCACCTTCGCCTTGGATGAGAAGGAATCTCTGCGTCCAGACGACAGTGCCAGTGTGCAAGCTTCCGCCGAAGATGATGATCTTTGCTACCCACCTGGCACGGGCGTACCGACCTCGCGCATGGGCTCTGAAGATGGCGTGCGCGCATTCCGCGATCAGTTACACGAGATCCATGCTATGGAACCAGCTAGACGCCCGCAAGCTGGACCCAACGCCAACGGTGCCCTCTCTCAAGGTGTGTTATATGTGCCACCTGAGGGACCTGGCATGGGAAGCATCCCACGCCCAAGCCGACAGGCTGCTCTGGCGACAGAAGGTGCTGCAGTTGCGCCCGACACCAAGCTTCTTGAGGCTTTGGAGAATCCTCGTGATCGCATCTGGGTGCTGAAGCTTGAGCAAGACGTGATCGATTTCGTCAAGGACGCGAAAGAGTCCTCACTCAACTTGCCGCAGTGCAATTCCTTTTATCGCATGTTGGCGCACAAGATCGCCGACTATTATATGCTTGGACATTCTGTGGACGATTCAAATTCGGCTGTCCGTCTTTTCAGGACACCCAATTGTCGTATACCACAACCTTTGACAGGCGTTGTCACCCCTTCAACTGCTGCTAGCACACCGCCACCTTCGGGTCCTCAAATCAAGTTGCTTCGTAGAGGTATTGATCCTGGCCCTGCGATCGCGAATGGCTCCAACATTAATTCGAAGACCAACTCCGATGATGACAGTGGAGACGACAAAAAGAGGCCTGTTACTAGAGAGGAGCGAGAGGCGAGGTATGAGGCTGCTCGTCTGCGCATCATGGGTTCTGCAAAGCCGACAGACTCAGAGACATCCAAGGAGAAGGACGATTCTCGTTCAAGCTCAGCTGCTGGCAAACGTTCCAAGAAGAAGCAGCGTGACAACAGTGACGACGGGTTCGAGGCTCGCTCAGCTTACAGCTCGTACTTTGCGCCTTCATTCTCGTCTGCTGGATATACAAGCCAACCAGTGGCATATCAGAACCCACAAGGCACAAACGCTGCCCAGTTCTCGCCTAGCCCTTACGGCAACCAAGACATGGGCGCTGCTTCTCCGTACGGCGTTGTCCAGAACCAAAACTCGCATTGGGGCGGCTCGCCATACGCTGGCTCCGATGGAAGTCAGTCATGGTACCAAGGTCCGCAGCCATACGATTTGTCCAAGAACTTCAACCAAGCCATGTCGTTCCAGAATTCGTCGATGCCGGACCAGCAACAGCCTGTGTCTAGCCCTTATGCGCAAGTGTATGCGCAGCAGTCTTATGGAACTCCCAGCGCCTGGCAGCAGCAACAGCAGCAGCAGCAGTCCCAGCAGCATCAGCAGCAGCAAGGCTTCAACGCTGCACAGCCCTCGTCAACTGGCTTCGGGCCTTCTCCAAACTTCTCCGACAGGAACCAGATGCCAGCGTACACGTCTCAACAGCAGCAACAGCAGCAACAGCAGCAACAGCAGCAACAGCAGCAACAGCAGAACTATCCTTTCGGACAGCTGCCCAGTCAAAACCTGGGTCGTGTACCGAGTGCCTTGGAGCATCCTCTTCCCGGTAGCTGGAAGAGTCCACACTTCAATCCACAGAGTCAGACTTTCGTTCCTGGACCTACAGGAAATTCGAACTTCTCGTCGTTCACGCCTCAAAGACCGGCTACTGGTAACAGCAACAACGGTATGCCTCAAGGTATGCCGTATCCATTGGAGAGGCAAATGTCTTCGCAGTCTCAGGGCTCCGCGTTTGGATCTCCTCATCATGGTATGCACGGTGCAGGTGGACCTCGCATGCCAACTCAGCCGCTCACTCATCCTCTACCTCAGCCAGTCTTCCCGAGGCAGCCTTCTCCAAATGTTGCTCTTCCGCCCAAGCCTATGTCCGGTCACCAGATGCAGCTCGAGCACGCGCGGCAGTCACCTTCCAACGTTCACCAGATGTCGCCACAAAGCTCTAGTATAGCAAAGTGGGGCGCTCCAGCGTCGTTGCCCGCTAAGCCGCCGCCTTCTGTCGAACCCTTCGACGCGTCTCGCTTCACCCCATCTCAAAGGACTCCTTCTTTCAACACCGCTGCTGCCGCGCGACTTCCTAGTGGCGGACTGTCAGGTTTTGGACCCATGCAGCCACTCAATGGCGGTTCGATGGCCAACGGAAACGGTTCCCCTGCCAGAAGCAGATAGACAAACAACGCTGTTGAAGTCAGTGAATAGACCCCTAGCGACGGAATCTTGCGTCGCAAGTTGCGCTGGGCCAATGTTATCGACTCTTCTACATAATGTCTCAACAAGTCAACAACATGTTTACATCACGCCGCTCGTCCTATCTTTCCTGCGTAAGAGTATGAGGCTCATGCTCCATGTTATCTCCTCACTACGACCTTTACTGTACAACTCATCCACTTCATAGGTAATCACTGCTCTCCCTCCACGTTCCTTGCACTGTCACTAAGCTCCCTCATCCCTGTTATGTTACATCAGCTGCCCAATGCGCCGTCTTTCCCGAAGCTTCCCTGTCTGTTTGTCTTTCACTCACTGCCAACGAGCGCCGGCCGGCGTGTACATAAGAAACTGGACGCGAGACTGAATTTCTTGACAGAACTTCCCCCAAACAGCGACTTCTGCGGCGAGTTTTCGCGCTGCACTTTCTTTTGCCTCCTCGGCCGCGCTCCTCGTCTGGCAACGCCATCAGAGCATAAGTACCATCCTTTCGCATCTTCATCACCGCCGCGCCGTCCTCATCCTCAGCATGACGGCCTCGGTCCAGATCTTCCCAGGTTTGACGGTCGCAATCGCCACTACGGACGCCCAGGGGTCTATCACTCTGATGATTTCAAGCCTAATCAGCGAAACCCAAGACACCATACACCATTCTCTCGGAGTGAGAGACCGGGCGAGATTGGTGGTACAGTTTCTCTTCGACCTCTACTTGCTGGACGCATCTCAGGCCGAATTTGTCGAGTTCGCCGTGCGCATTGACGGCTTCAACGTAGCTCATGGCCACATTCCAGTCGCTGACATTCGTGCTGCCGGAGGTGTGTTCAACCTCTTCAGCATCCCTGATGGGACGACTGGCACGGTAAAGACTGCCAAGTTTCGTGCACTCGCGACCAGTAAGATGAACCATCTTGTTTCAGCGGTGGAAGCGGCAACTAACGAACGATAGGCACGAGCGCAGATGGAGAGGATCCGCACACCCTCTTGCGTGCACAGCAGGTCGGTCAGATTCAGGTTGACGTTCGCCATGAATGGGGAACACCTGTTACGGACAGGAGTGGCTCTCTCCATACCCTTCGCCACGATGGCAGCTATTCCAGCGGGATCAGAGACAGCACTCGCGCGACTTATTACGTCCAGTAAGCCACAAGTGAGAGACTCCTAATGACCCAAAACTAAATCTGTCCTCCCAGCTACGACAACCACTCCCCTCATGATTCACTCATGGTTGCTTTCGTCCACAACGCGCGATTCGGAAGAACTGGACATTTCGTGTTTCTCTACAATGGCGAAGAGTTCGTCGCGCGCTTGAACAGGCAGCCGCGAACAGGTACGCCCGCGGCTTTCAGTGTGCACAGCATTCTCCCAGATCGCATGTCCACAGGCCATCTCACTAGGGGTGCGATGTCGATTATTCCCCCCAACTTACACTGTGGGGACATCGGTATTTCCGTCACTCCTCACACTGCTGGTGTGCAGTCAACTGCGTCTACCTCCACCGCACAGCGATCTAGCATCAATGTTGGCGGTGGTCTGTTTGCGACTCCAAGCGAAAGTTCCCACAGCCGTCTTGATTACCATGACTCCGTCGCTCCTCACACTGCTGGTGCACAGTTGACTACATCTACTCCCACCTCACAGCAACCGAGCACCGATACTGGCGGTGGCTCTTCAGCGACTCCAAGCAACAACCCTACCATCGCCACTCATTCTCTACTTCGAGGCTTCGTGCCGCCAACGGCCTCTGCTCCATATACTTCCTCCACACAACCCCTTGGCGGACATCCCGCTTCAGACTTCGATGCTTCCGGTCGCACTTCTTCGAATGATTGGACTTCCAACAACCCTTGTCCTGCCATTCGTCCCGGTCCACAGCCAGCGGACGCTCACCCCAATGACAGACCCAGCTCCGCGAACCGCACCACAAAGCCTTATCAAACCGCCCGCAAAGCTCCTTCGCAGGCTGAGGCTTCGAATGACTCTGCCGAGGCTGGCGCTTCCTCTTCTTCGGCCGCTCCGGAATGGGGGACCCATCTCAGGGAAACTATTCTGGCTGAGGCCGCCCCCCTTCGATTTCCCCTGCCTACACCAGCTACTGGTGGTGCTCCCCCCTTCAGTTCGCTGGCTCGGCTCAGGACTGCTCTTGCTCCTGCTGGAGCTGGTATTTCCCCTTCTCTCGCCACTCGGGAGGCTCATGGTATGACTGGTTTTATTCGGCCCCCTGATTCTCGTCCTCCCCATGGTTCACGCCCTCGGCTTTCGACCGGATCTGGTCAAGATGGTCGTCAAGTTTCACAGTCACGCAACGCGGCGGCGTATGGGGGGCATAGGACATCCGGTCTCAGGCACTCTTTGCTGGCTCAGGCTACATCTGGCTCTGATGGAGCTGATACTTCGACTCGTTCCGCCACTCCTCGGGCTGATACCATGGGTGGTCCTGCTGGATTTCCGCTTCTTACCCCTTATCAGCGGCATCCGGCTGCGCCTGTCGCTGCTGGGGATAGAGGTCCTCCTCGTTCCGCCACTTCGCAGGCTCAGTCCATGACTGCATCTGCTGGACCTGGTTCTTCCCCTGACAACGCCATTGTCATCGACAATCGGGTAACGTCTACGCCCGCTACTGGTGGCGACGGCGGAGGTGTCTCCTTTCCTCCAGTCTCCGACGCTTCGCAGGCTCAGTCCTTGACTGCTTCTGCTGAGGCCGGTGTGCCCTCCCTTACAGTTGACCCGCAGGTCATGTCTGCGGCGGCTACGAATAGTGGTGGCGTTTCCTCTCTCTCCGGCGCCCCTCAGGCTGCGTCCACAATTGACGCTGGCTCTGACAGCAACGAAGGTCCGTCCAGGAAGAAGCGCAAGCGCAGTGAGAAGCAGTTGGAGGACTCGCATGGTCGTACCAAGAAGTGATCTCTCTTAGTTGTAGTGTCTCCTCCGATGCCATTGCCGCAAGCTGGCTTTCAAGGCGCTTCTCAATGCTGTCCTTAAAGTGGAGCGTCAGCTCGTGGACAAAACTTCAAGTGCTAGCATAGTTAACTGCTGTTTGAACGAACACAACATGCTAAGGCTATGACTGCAATTGACACAGGCGGGAATGGGATCATGGAATGGCATTAGGATAGTACATAGAGCTACAGGCGCAGACTCATTAAAAACGATTGTTCAATCAATCCAGTGCAATGGCCGTTATGACTAAGTGAAGAAGACACCCCAACAAACTTACGATATCCTCTCCTCTGCCCTCAACGCAAACTCCGGAATCTCTCAATCCACGTGTTGAACTTCTGCGGAGTGAGGCCACGGTCTACAAGTTGCGCCCTGCCAGCATTGTACCGTACGCCGCCATCCCTGGTGAGCATGAAGTAAGACCTGTCGTCCTGTAGGTTCATGCCCAGACACACCATTTTGGACGTAAGGTGCGAAATTTCCATGTCCAGGCTACCGTAGTTACCTCGCAGATTCCAGCGAGTGGCTCCGTTGCTGAGCTCTGCGCAGTAAGCATCATCTTTGCCGAGGAACAGGTGCTCAACAGGATTGTTTCCATTGCCGGGCTCGATGTGGTCTTCGATTTCTTGAGGTAGACACCATGCTGAGGCGCCGTCCTCGCTGTGGAAGAAGTAGTGGCCGTTCTCGCCCAGAGCGACGCAAACGGGATTGCTGTCGTTGCTGCGAAGATATGTCTGGAGGCCTGGGTAGGCGCCCAGCCGGTAGGCTGAAGTCGTGTTAGCAGTGTCATGACCATTCGATCCTCCGGGTGTACTGACTGCTGAACGTTCTCCCGGTTCTATCGTCGATAAAGCGAATGTAATAAGAGTCGTTTTCTCCCAGCGCAACGTAAGTGTGATGGATGTTTGGCTGTGAGTGTCGGAATATGTCTCGAAAGCCTGATGAAGCTGCTTCGCTTTTCGGAGTCAGCTTGATGAAGAGACCAACTTGTCGAGCATCACTTACCCCATGTTGTTGCCCTTGGGGCCGCACAAGTAGAAGCTCTCTCCCACCAACGCGATGCTCACTTTGGAAGTCGGCATTGTCACTTCGTGTAAGCTTGGAAGAACGTATCGTTCTGTCCGTCAGACGTGGACTCTTTACTCAACTTATACCCGCTGTTGGAGCCACATCAGATTGATACACAGGCCGTGGTGCATTCGCAGCGCTTAGCGTACAAAAGCCCGCTGCATTTGCAACACTTCGAGCGAGGTGTATCGCGGACCCAGGTAGTGAAGCCCTAAGTTTGCTGCCTGATTCCGCACATGCCTATTCCAACTGACCGGGCATGCCCAGTTCATGGCGACATGGAGCGTATCCTTAATTTCCGAGCTGCTCAAGCATAGGAGCCTGCTTCTCAAGCATGAGGTCTTGATCAAGAGCCGCACGCAATAGTCTTGATCGGCGGAACGTGGCAGCTCGCAGTACTGGCTACGATCACGATTGTACACTTGTCCGCCTTCGTGATATCGCACATCACGATTCCTAGATCAGTAGCGAGCATGCGATGAATGTACCCAAGCTCAGGTGAGCCGGTGGCAATATCCGCCAATCAGTCCGCATGTACCGCGCCACATTTGAAGCCTTGTAACCTTTTAGCCAGCAGTACGAAAAGCTACCTCCCATCTATATTGATGCCGCAGACTTTTGCGCGCTAGATCCTACAGATCGTGGGCCAACCACAGGGAGCGATGAATGCTGAGGCGAGGTCCGCGTGCTTGATCGTGGTGTCGCAGCCGATTACTGTCCTGTCAGCCTGTAAAGTAGACGTTTCGAGAGACCATAGACTATCATTGCCGTTGCCTAGCTCTTCACCGGTTGATAGATCATAGCCTCTGGGTCCTTGATCGGGCGTAATTGTGCCGCCGTAGCTGGGTAACACAGACCATAATTCGTAAATTATAGCGCGTGGCAGCTGCCACTACACTCAGCATACAAGCCTAACTTTTGCTGCAAGGCCGACTGCACTGCTAGCCACTTATTCTGCAACAAAATAGTCAAGCACAAACTCGGCTCAACCCTCCGATTGCAAGCATGTCAGCACTCACCATGAGTCGATCCAAGTCTCGACAATATGACGAACAGCAATGGTCTTCGATGCGTCCGATCATTCATGAGCTATACATCAACCAGGGGTTGCTTTTGGAAGATGTGCTCGAAGAACTGCGAAGCAAATATGATATGCATCCCACGAAGAGCATGTGCAAATGGCGTTTGAGCATTTGGGGAATGAAAAAGAATGTAAAGTCTGCTCAGAAAGAAGAGGCTCTTGGCAAGCTGCCAGATCAGGGGTTGGCGGTGCATCACGGCATTCGGCCAGACAAGCTCGTCCGCTACCAGAAAGAAAGTCGCAGGCGTGCGCGCCTCGTCGCTCTGAGAGGGCCCGCTAACAGCCACAACCAGCTAGTTTCTGATGCAGGGGATGAGAAGAGGGTTCTCGGATCTCGGCAGCGGTCGTCGTCGATCGAGCCATGGCATTATGGCCAGGCACAGGAGCCAGGCATCACTCTTGACTTGCCGGAAGAGTACGCGAGTGTAGATACATCTCTTCGAGCTGCCATGGCGATGATGTCGCTCCAGAAGGCGACCTGCAGGAAGCGCTCATCGTCTGTGTACATCCAGATGGGGAATCTGATACAGAGCGGCATGTCGCTTTGGGACGTAAACGCCTCCGCTGAAGGTCGATCCATGTTCTCTAATGCAGCCATAACGATCGACTTGCAGTTGCAGCGTGGCGTTGCTCTGGACATCCGATTCGTGTACTATCTCTGTCCCGAGGTCTGGAGCGCTGCCTGCAACTCTCATTTCGAAGGGTTCCGCATTTTCCTTGGACGCGTTGTCGAACAGAACCTTGGTACGTCGCATCCAATTTCAATCATTGTGCGCAGTTTCCAGGGCATTAAAGGCGGGCAAGCCAGACTGAGAGTATGGGATTGTCTTCTGGACCACTTCGTGAAGCCAGATCAGCACAAGACAATATGGTGGGACCTGGCGAAGGCTCGTTGGTTCTACTGTCGGAGAATAGGTCTCTATGAGCAAGCTGCAGAATCTTGTCAGCGCGCCTTGTCCGTTATGAAACAACTAGGGGTGTCCACGTCGAGGATGGAAGCCGATGTCCTGCTGGAGCTGTCGCGCCTAGCTTTCAAAACAGCTTCCTACGATATTGCCAGGGACATTCTTTCCAGACTGGTACGCCTCGCAAGCAGAGAAGGGTCGGCTTGCTGGAGAGTGATGCCACTAGCACTGCTATACCTAGCTCACATCCATGAGATTTCCTCGAGTCTCGACGAAGCCTGCGAATGCCTCAAGCAGCGGCTGGATATAGCTTTCCAGAACGACGGAGTTTGCGGAGCGCAGACTCTTAGATGCTGCAGAGACCTTTTGCGCTTCCAACGGCGAAATCCAGGTTCCGAAACAAGACGCCTTTCCCACGATCGTTACAGTCAAGTCTGTTACCAACTCGAAGCAATCACGCAAGGAGACTGGAAATTGCTGGATGATGATTGCATAGCGAGTATGTCGCGAGCAGAGAAAGAATCCTTAGCAGTACAACGAGCAGAGCGGGAGGTTTTCGAGGTTGAGACATGCGCAGACTCCGAGTGATGCTTACTTTCCAGGCGTTGGGTGATGTTCGCGGTCAAAGAATGATTAACGATCAGCTCTTGATTCTTTCGGGTACTAGTAGTGGGAAAGATGACATGATGGGGTATTCCGTACGCGATTGCGTTACACGAGGCCAATGGCCTCCGATCCTGAACCAGTCAGATCTATATTTTGAATCCACACGAGTTGCCTCTCGGCCATTAGTCTGTACATGCTCGTTTTCAATCATTGCGTCCCCAATATTCGCCTTCTCGTCGCGATGAGCTGCACGCGCTCTCGCCTTCACTTGGTCACCTCCGCAACGCCGTCCCTGCTCTTCTGGAAGGCATTGCTCCACAGCGAGCTCACCTTGTCCTCCAACCTGAGCCTCGCGCTCGTCCAGTCGGCAGTCTGTAGTGTGCGCACGTTCTTCTCTAGCTCGGCATTCCAGCGGTCCTTCGCGGTCTCAAGAAGGCCAGTGCGGACTTCACGGTTGATGGGGAGTGGTTGTGCGGGTTCAGGCTCAACAATGCCATTCAGCAGGACTGCTTGCTGGTGCAGGAGGGCGCTCTGGTGGAGTCTGTTGCGCGCGTGTAGGTTCAACGAGAGGTATACGATTGTTGTTGTGAGGGTGAAGCCGCCGAGCTGAATGGTGTTAGTATAACTTGGGAGAACTGCGGTTGGAATTGATGAAAGTGTACGTACGAGGCCAGATGTGAAACCCATGATTATTAGACTCAATGGCAAGGACTGTGAGACCTTGCTTCGTAAGTGGTGAGTTTGGTGATGTTGATGTTTCGTCGGTCGCTATCGGGCGCAACCTTCCCAAACGGGACTGCCGCGGACTTTCGTGAGGCTCGAGTTTGGACTTTGGCTTCACCCAGGTAGATATCCATGCCCTGAGAAGGAGTGCTATCCACACACACACGCCTCATATACCGATAATCCTTCGCACTACACGACACGGAAGTAGTCGTTCTGACTCCTGCTCTCTACACCAGCAACCGAAGTCCCTCAAACCACACGTAAAAGGAGACACCGCCGCAAACCGCAACAATGGCCGGAGGCCTCACCAAATACCGCCACTTGAGCAGAGACTCCGCCCACCGCAGAGCGCTCCTTCGCAACCTGGTCACATCCCTCATTGAGCACGAGTCAATCTCAACGTCATGGCACAAAGCGAAGGAGGCGCAAAGGCTGGCGGAAAAGTTGATCACACTGGGCAAGAAGAACACCGAAGCCAGCAGGCGCTCAGCAATGTCCACATTATTCGTATGTTGTGCATGGTCTCAAGTAAAGGTAGCAGTTAGCTAATATTGTTCAGCGCCCTCACGAGATGCTCCCCAAACTTTTCGGACCGCTTAGAGAACGCTACGCCAACAGGCCCGGAGGCTACACCCGCGTGCTCAGAATCGAACCCATAAAGGAGGACCAGGCCGCGTCAGCAATCCTGGAGCTTGTGGACGGACCTAGGGACATGCGCTTCGCCATGACCGCACGAACAATCGCCAAAGCGAACGCGGACGGCAAGGCAATTAACGACATGACTGCTGCCAACATTCACAAAGTCACACGTTTCAGACCAGACGCCGATAAGGAATTGGAGGAGATGGTCAACAAGTTCTCTGAGATGGATGCTGCTGGCGACTTTGGCGACGTGGAAGTGAAGAAAAAGAGGGTCTACCCCAGGCAGGAGCGCAGCAGATGAGACGGCATTCGGTGTTTGAAAGAAGTGTATTTTTACTTGCATATGGGTTGCTGCATCGTCAGCTGGAGCAATTTCTCGGTACAAAGGAAGGACGTCGAAGACTGTTGGATGTATACGCTGGATCCGAACAGGGCAGTGGATGCGCGCCACTACATGGCCGACCACGATTCGAAGTGGTTGTGGATGTGCTATATGCGGTCGACTCAGCATACGCTGCAAATCGAGCCTTACGATCATGGTACATGGCAGAGTCCCACATATTCCAAAGGCTCATTTACACTAAGCAGACAGTGTACGAATTTTACAAATGCTTAATCAGAGTCCTTCATCTGATCTCACTGCCGTTAGTACAGTGGCATTTTCTCGCCATCAGTGTGAATACCGCTGTCATTGCTATCACGAGGCAATCACGAAGCCTGCCATCGAGTCTCACCTCTTCATTGTGAAAAATTTGGTCAACTATGGGTGAACCTTTTTAGACTTGAAGCACCTGTCATTCGCGATAATTATTAAATCCGGTGCCTGAGGGTTTTTATATACATCTCGAACGGATTCTACCGGAACAAAACATTTTACCTGACATCGCGCAAGCTATTTGGACCTGTAGTACAGTAGGTACTTCCAATGCCTCGATCTATTAGTGAACAACGCGGCTCAACTGCAAAGTTTTGTCGACACATCCATATAGATCTCTCATTTCAAATAACTGCATTCTGATAGATAACATAAAAATCCGCAATAACAATCGGTCTTGATCCATCTTCAAATCAATTATCACTCCACTGGTCTGCTCAGACCCTGGACAATCCGGTGGGGTCCATGGCGGAGAGAGATGCGAGAACTCACAACGTCGCTCACCAGTGGATCACTCTGACATCACTACGGATGTACAGGCAGTCGTGACGATTGATTGATGTCTGGTGCTAGGAGATATCGAGATGTAGGTATATAGTACGTGAGTCTTCTGGCTCTTGTTCCTTTTGTACCAGATTTACAACCTCTACACTCTTGTACTTTACGCTTCGATCAATCGATCAACAGACGACATAACATCAACACAAGACAGAATCCTAGCAAACATGTCTGAGCAACAGCCCAAGTCCGCGTTCGACATTGGTGCGTACAATTGGATCGATTGCATGTCTTCTCAGCCCACTAACATTGCATCGCCAGGCTGGAAGCCCCCAGCTCCCCAAAACCAGAACCACCCAGGTCTCGAAAAGAACATGGACCCATTCCCGCAAGTCGACCAGGTACCAACCTATGACGGCGGTGCGCAAACATACAAGGCAGCCGGCAAGCTGAAGGGCCGCAAAGCTCTCATCACAGGTGGCGATTCAGGCATCGGCCGCGCTACCGCTGTGCTGTTCGCCATGGAGGGCGCAGAAGTCATGATCACATACCTCGAGGCCGAGCAAGAAGACGCCGACTTCACCAAGAAGATGGTCGAGGAGCGCGGCGGCAAGATCCACCTTCACGTGGCTGATTTGAGGACCGCGGACGCGTGTAAGAAGACTGTCGACACGGCGCTGGAGAATATGGGTGCGATCAACATCTTGTTCAACAACCATGCTTTCCAGATGATGCAGGATACTATTTTGGATATTCCTGAGGAGCAGTGGATTAAGACGTTCGACACCAACATTCACGGTAAGATTTCCTTCGTATCGATGTGCAATCGATCGCGATCAAGAGACTGACAGATTTACAGCCTTCTTCTACCTCTCCAAGTACACCCTCCCACACATGACCAAGGGCGACACGATCATCAACGATGCTAGTGTCAACGCCTACATTGGCCGTCCCGACCTGCTCGACTACACCAGCACCAAGGGCGCCATCACAGCTTTCACCTACGGTCTCAGCAACCAGTGGGTCGGCAAGGGCATCCGTGTCAACGCAGTTGCTCCTGGTCCCGTATGGACGCCTCTGGTCGTCTCGACTATGACCGAAGAGTCGCAGAAGGCTTTCTCAGGGCCCATCGGTCGTGGCGGACAGCCTAGTGAGATCGCGACGGTGGTTGTCTTCCTGGCTAGCACAGACAGCAGCCAGATCAGTGGACAGGTCATCCACTGCAACGGTGGCGTTGTCGTTCACGGTTAAGTGGTAACCTGAACCTTTGAATAATGCCATGTAACGAAATGAGGTCCACGGAACACGACTGGTTTAGCCAAATAAATAGACCAAACAAGAGCCAAAACACACAATATACATGCCTGTCCTCAGATCTTCGTCTCCATTCTTCTTCATAGTGCTCTTAATTCCAAAATCGCCCTACGTAAGCTTCTGCTTAATGAAGAAAGCCCTGAGGTAGCTCAACTGCCATGTGCACGTAATGCCCAGAACCGCAAGCTGCAATAGTGTCCACCTCACAACCCTGGCATTCACGCTCTCACTAATATCCCTGAACTCGGCCTCGCGCTCGCGCTGGAAGACCTGCTCGCGCTTGACGTCCTGCAAGCGCGCATTCAGGTCGCGCACCTTCTTGACCACGTCCTCGATCTTGTCCTTGTCCGAGCTCTCGATTTTCGAGGTGTCGCCGATGGCCATGTCGAGCTCGAACTTGATGCCGCCGGCCGAGCCGCCGTGGAAGAGGAAGCCGGAGGTTGCGGGCACGTTGGTCGGGGTGAAGCAGAGGCGGTGGTCGCCGGCGTCGGCGGCGGTGAAGATGAATTTGCCGCTGCCCTTGGAGCGCTGGGAGACGACGCGGTGGTCGTTGTCGAAGGTTTCGTCGACGGTTATGAAGACGCCCTGGTGGTTGTTAGATTATGGTGGGGGTTGTGGTTGGATGGTGGTGAGCGAGAGTTTGGCGTACCATGTCAGGGTTAGGCATGTAGGCCTTTGCTTGCTCGTTCCATTGCGTCGCTGTGAAGTGGCCTGTGTTCCCATCAGTAAGAGGTTTTGGTACAGCTAAGTGGTCCGTTGCTGCATACCAACGACAAGCGTGTCCTTTGGCAGCTCCTCGAAGAAGCACTTCTGGGAGGGCCCGTCGATGTAGAAGTATAGGGCTTGTGCCTGGCTGGCCAGCAGTGCCAGACCAGCTATTAACGAGGGCCACATGGTATGTCTGGGAGGATGTGTGGGTGTTGCGACTGCGATCTGTCCAGTGTTGCTGGCGTCTTTTCTCCTGACGTTCGAGCTGCTCTGTTTGGGAACTTGACTCGTGTTCGTTGCTCCTGCTTCACGTGCCAAGCCTGGCTCTGCTGGAGCCATTGTCCATCTTGTGAGCTGTGTCTACTGGCTTCAATATATATGATATCTGATATTGTTGTGGTGACAGTCTTTCAAAGTTGCAGAGTCTCAACAATTTAATGCTACCACTCAGTCAACAGCCCGATGTACAGTGCGACGGCTCACGATGATCAATGCCCGACAAAAGGACATGAAGCAGCAGCGGACGAACTGTCAGTGATGCATGTGCTACAGCCTCTAGGATGACAATGCCTCAAACGAATTATTCGAAAAGATACACATGCCGTTTGAGTATACTGCGGGTCAGTGAGTGTCATGCTCAAGCCAGATATTCCTTGTGTCAACAGTCAAACATATTGACACAGTCAACCACAACTCTGGCAAATGTGTACGTTGAGAAACTTTGGCATATCTGTCTCGTACAGGTCCACTGTATATACGATGATAGCCTCGGTCAGAACCACGTAGACCGAAGCGATAGGCCAATATATTACAATGACAACCGAACGACTGCTTCCCCGCCTCTTCTCGGCTCAAGTCACAACTTGACAGACCAGGCATATTCACCCTCGAAGTCTACAACTAAAGCCATTAAACAAACAACCTGGAAGGACCTTCCCACTGTGATCTGCTAACAACATATAGTGGAATGTTGGCCACTATGTCGAGTCCGAAGAGCGGCGACAATGGAGTGGACCAGGGTGTTCTCAAGCTCGCAGACGGCCACACTATCATCTACCATACCATTGGCGACGCTGGATTACCATGGCTGATCTTCGTCATCGGAAGCTCTGGACTTGGGTCGTTGTATCGTCGCCTGGCCATTGAGCTTTCTGCCACCTTCAGATGTGTCTATTACGACAAGAGAGGCTTCCTCCCAGCTGATACCGATGAGGCGACTCTTGCCAAACAAACCAATCAGCTCGTTCTTGCCAATCATAATGCCGACGATGCTGCAGCTCTCATCAAGCACTTGTCGCCGAACAAACCTATCTACGTCTTCGGAACATCCACAGGTGGTACCGTGGTATTGGACCTGGCTGTCAGATATCCCGAAGTCATTCGAACGGCGATTCTGCACGAACCGATCGCATTCTCCGTGATGCCGCCGACAGTGCTCAAGGAAGAGACACACGCACTCTATCGCAGCCTGCCTTTCTACGCGGATCAAGTCGATGGCTCCAAGACCTATGCGAGCTACATGTTCCGGCCTTACTCTCAAGAGACATCTGCTAAATTGCAAGAACGTCTGGTCCGCCAAATCCAGGAAGAAACCGAGATCCCCAAGAGGTCCACAATGCCAGCAAAGAGCGCGCAAGAATTCAATGCTCGCCAGGGAGAGCAGGAGGGTGCAGCTATGCTTGCGTACCAAGTGGATGTGCAGCAGGCAAGACGTGTCAAAGATAAGCTCCTGCTCATTCGCGGCGACGAAAGCAAAGAGTGGCCGATCAGTCAACCGGTCGTGTATCTAGCAGAGGCTCTTGGGGACGGCAAGAAAGTATGCGAGCTGGTTGGCGACCACCTGAGCTTCGCTGCACGACGCAACGTGGTGGTGTTCGCAAAGCAGCTTGTTGACCTCCTGCGTCAGGAAGGTTGTTTGTCGGTATCCACAGATAGCGAGACGAAAGCACGTCTTTGATAGAATTGGCTGGTAGGCACTAAAAGCATCGTCAGTCGTCCCCATCACATGCGCTGTCAAGTCGTGACGCCGGAGTATATCCACAAAGCCAGCATGCTTCACTAGCTGTTCCCCTCATGCAGGTTGCTGTTATCCGGACGATAGAGCTTCGTTAGTCTAGCAGCCTGCAGGGCCACCGATAACGCCATGCAGTCGCTCGCAGAGTTCGAAACCCCTTAGCTCCACATCCATATCTCAAGTGCAATCAGAGGATATAGGCGTATCTATTGGCAATATCGCTAGAGACAGGCGTGGGATGTAGTTCGTGTCAACACCCGAGACACAGCTTGATGTCATTCGCTTCGATAACGTCGACACGAGACGCAAGCTCTTCCAAGGCACGAGAACGCCATCCTCGACGAGAGATTGCCCACTCACGACTCGTGCTGATGCTAACATTGCAAATCACAATCAACCTACAATTCTTGTGATCTGCCTTGCCGCGCTTGCCATGCGTCGCAGGAGTCGCTCCGTTCCGCGCGATGCACATGAGCGTGAACAGATTGTGGGTCTTATTCATGCGCGCACAAGACCCACAGACAGAACCTCTAAAAGATCCGACCGTTGCAAAACATGCACATCTGTTATGCCTAGGGCGAGCGGGCGGCAAAGTCGCTCGGACAAACGACGCTGCGAGAGACAAGGAACGCCGAACTTCCAAGCCAGCAAACATTCATGATTCATTAATGCCGCAGAAAGCGCTTCGACTAATCTACAGCGTGACACGACATTAGTGGTAGTTCTCTCTCTCACAACTCCCACGTCCCGACCGCACGGCTCAAACAAGTGCGAGTGGCAAAAGTCAAGCAGCAAGTACCTCAAGGTAGGCGCCTCCTCCCTCTCGAACCCCGCATCTCTTCAAATCTCCACCCTATCAAACATCAACGATTCATGTACTACCAACTCTCCACCCGAGCCGCTGAGGCATTGCCCTTCGGATTGCTCTCCGCCTACGAGTAAACGATCGCAGCTAGCGGGAAGGCTCGAAGGGCAGCGGCCGTGTCCGTCCAGATTTCCCGTTCCACACTACGCTTGACGTGATGCCCTGCTTACAGATAGGCAAAAGCCTCAAAAGTGTACTGACTAAAAAGAGGTACCTCATGATGTACTCGATGGTACGTCCAGCGTGGGGCCGGGACTAGGGTCGCTTCGCTCGCGATGAGCCGCCGATGTCCAAATGAACCTGCAGCCCACCCATGCGTCGGCAAGCAGCGTGCGTGAGGGGGCTGAGGGCGAGCAGGAGGAGGAGGAGGCGTAAGAGGGTGTGGGGTTGCTGCGATGCGTGATGAGCGGGATGTGCAGATGTAGCCCTCAGCTAAGGAAGGATGCGACCCTGCGTGTCTCTCATGCGCTGCACACTCTTCGAGACGGATGCGAGGCGCCGTGGGCCAAGAGCTGGTTAGGCTGAGGGGTGCAGGAGGTGGTGAGGAGAGGTGTTGTTTGAGAGGCTGGGATGTGGGCTGAGGGCTACGCAGTGTGCGTAGGTACGCAATCGAGCATGGGAGCGCTAAGGTCGTGATTGGGCAGAGGTGGGACGTCGAGTGGGTGTCATTGGCAGTGGTATAGGGCTAGGAGGTGGATCTGAAGAGTTCGGGAATGCGGCCGAGAGAGATTGACGTCCATCCTTGAAGGATGAGACACGAGAGATAGTGGGATCTGGGGGTTTGATAGGCAGGTTGTACAGAAGGAATAGGCGGGAGCTTGGTTGCAAATGCGAACGTCATTATGGAACAAATGAGTGGCACAAGGTAGGAGGTGAGAAAAGAGAGTGGTGGTATGAAGGTGACACGCAGTGTGTCATCATGTTTCTCGTATGCTACTCTATAGCTGCCGGAGCAGTTGTTGCAATGTGTTGCTCGCGAACAGAAGAGCGTTTGCGAAAATGCAAGCAAACGCGCCAAAAAGCATCCTCCATGCTTTCAAAGAGTCCAAGTCAAAGCTCTGGCTCTTCAAAGGAAAATTCCCGTTGCCCTTTCCGCGGTAGTACATCAACAAATGCGTAAAGCAAGGGTATCCTCCATATGCAGCCAAACTGCAGAATAGCATCGACAATTGCAGATACTGCTACCCTGCAAGCAGCCCATCCCATAACACCGTGCCGTGTGCTGCCAGGCCCCAGTGGCCATGGCGTGTCATGCCCGGAAAAGAAAAACAAGCCAAGGCCAAAGACTTTTTAGTACAGTATGCGTGGTGGCAAATCCGTGCCGGTAATGCGAGTAGATATGAAATCGTTGAAAATTTCCAGAGTGTAGAGGGAGAACGTGGCTCCCATGCTGTGGTTCTGGGGCTTTATTTAGTTGTTTTTGTTCGACTTGGCCATGGTGGCGAGTCGAAATTGGTGTCGTGGGCAAATGATACATCAAGCTCGATCAAAGCAATCGAGCTGGAGACGAAGTGAAATGTTCAGCGAAGGCTGGAGCGACGCTTTGCGGCGCGAGTCTGGTCGAAGGAGCTGAAGTAGTCCTGGAGAGCAGCACGGGCCTGCTTGCTGAGGCCGGTACCGGAGGGCGACGAGCTCGAGGCAGATGAGAGTGATGTCCTCGATGATGAGGGAGTCAATGAAGGGCCCGATGATGAAGATGATGAAGTTGAAAGTCTCTTGTCGTCCCTCTCGATGAAGTTGTAGGCGGGGGTCAGAACGTAGCCGGGTTGTGATGATTCCCATGAAGAGTGCTCAGAGAGGGGAGAAGAGCAGCCTGATTGAGGTGCCCTTTCAAGGTCCGCAAGGCGGCAGGATTGTGAGCAGTAGGAGCCTTCGCACTGCTTGTCGCAGGCGAGGCAGAAGTCCTGGAAGCAGTCCATGGTTGTTGTTGATGTTGTTGTGATGGTTGTGGTGTTGGTATTGGAGTTGGTGATGGAAGCGTCGACGATCGAAGCTGTTGTGGTTGATGATTGATGATGTGGTTTAGTCGAATGTGGGATCGACCAAAAGGATGGCAGAAGGATTAATTTGTATGTTGAAGAATCGAATGCCTCCGATGACTGTGCAGAAGGTGATGGATATGGTCAGGCACCGTGATGAATCATAGGGTGCACGGATTGCGTGCTAGGCGATGCCCGGAGTAGAGTTGGTTGTGTCAGACAGGTGTCGCAACGCGTGATCAATGGTGTGCGGGCTTTGGAAGAAGATGCAATGGGGTTTGGTAATGAATGGCAAAAGAGCGATGGAGTGCTACGGGAGGGCGATTGCGTATATATGGGAGGCGTGAGATGCTCGGTGGGCGACGGGCGTGGAGGGCGCTTTTGCGATTGTTGGCTACAGGCCTGCTGCAGCGTGAGGAGGGGCCACGAAGGGCGCTCCTACGGTCGTGCGCTCAGGCACGCCGTGTGCAGAGCGAATGAGCAGGCTCGATGTGCAGCCTGTGGGTCTGGGTGCGAGGGCGTGACTGGGCAGGCCGGGCGATCATGCGCCTAAACGAAAACAGGCGACGACGCACCAGCATTTGGCACGAAACCTGCAGCTAGTCGAGTGGGCGGGTGGGCGTGGGATGAGCACCCCATCGCTACTCGCCCGCCGCCGTCTGGGCTCGGACGTTGTCTCTGAGCCTCGCGCTGCTGGGACTCCTGCTGGGACCCCATCGCTCCATCGCTCCCGGCGCCCTCCACGGGCCTGTCTGCTGCTCAGCCGTTTCCGTCCGCAGCACCGTAGGCCGTTGTGTGTAGACGACGGAGACGCAGCCCTTGGACCACGTTTCTGCCTCCCGTCGGCCGTGATGTCGGCGGCATCCCAGCGAGAGCACTGGACCAAGGGCCCCACCGTCAAACTGCCTGCCACAGCACTGCCGTGCGGTCCTCGCCTTTGTTACAGCCTGCCTGCCTGCTCGCGCTGGGGAGCCCTGCATCAAAACAGTGTCTCGCTGGGCCTCGTCCAAAGGGCAGGTTGAGCCCGAGCCTGCCTTCTACTGGCTGCTGACTGGAGCAGCATTACGCGAGGCAGAGATTTCGCTGTAGCCGCCTGACGCTCACCAATTCTTCCACACGGGCCTCTGGAGAGCAGTGCACTATTTTGTGTGTGGAGGGCGGCTCGCACGGCTCCATGACCAAGCATCGGCTTGTCCATATTTCTGTGACAAGATTTGCTCTGATGACAGCCAGAGAGGTAAGGCGCAATTTGCTGGCGTGATCTCCGACGTTCAGCACGCGAATCAGCGCCTGGCGTGAAAAAGATGCGATCCCTTGGTTTTTTTTCTGGTTCGCAAAGCACGCAATACTGCGGTCTGTGCGGCTACGGATGCTCAGCTGGCCGAACCAGCTGACACTCTGTTTCGATACTTCGTCCTGCCCATCTCCTAGGAGAACACCGTGATGACAGTCTTGATATCCTTCGCTTCGTGATCGAGCGTGCACACACACACACACACACACACACACACACACACAAATACAAATCCGTGGCGCACGGTTCTGCACTGTTGCTGACTGCTGCGAAATAATGCTGCCTTCATTCCTGTTCCTGTCGCACGGCCAACTGTGCAGATGTAGCTGCCGCCAATGCTCAACGCCAACGTATACTGCATGCTGTACGTTTCGAGGCCCGCTTCTGACAACAAGCATCCTGAGACGTGCCTTGCGCCATGTGTGTTTGGAGAAACGTGCTCGAGCAACTTTCGCAGGCCTCGTCTACCAATGATGATCCCGTTCCTTGTGAACCCTTTTGAACTCTAACGACCCAACATCTCTCGTAATATAACAGGTACCGAAGGTACATCCACAGCCTCGCCCAGGCCGATCCAAGCTTGCCCCAAAGTGCCATTCGCTGAGGTCTGGGGTTTGGCTGAAGACCAGCAGGGTCGTGCGTTTAGCGAGCCAGACTGTCTCTCGCAAACTCTCGTATATTGCACTTACAACCCCACGCCGCGCTAGAGTGATGGTGAAGTATTGCTTAGCCTGGCGCAAGTATAGCAATGTCACTACCGCTGGCGTCCCTTATCTTGAACTGCTTTCCCATGCAATAGCACTAGATGTGCGACAGTACTAGCCGATCGACGCTGCTTGCTTGCTTGCTGTACTATAGCTCAGTAGCAGCAGAGGTTCGTCACCACTTAGTTGCATGTCGGCCGGCTGCATCGAATCGAAGAAAGATGCTGTGCAGGACCACGTCTCACAACAGCAGCGTCGGCCTCTCTCAGCAGAGGCCTGCGACAGTACTTCGAAGTCCGTCTGCCGATCTGGCCCAGCGTAGCCAATGCTCATCCTCCACGCGTGGTACAAAGGACGCAATCAGTCCCACGGCGCGGCGCCAGGCCAGTGCTCGAGCGGATGTCCGCATATGCGTGTCGCCATCCCCACACTCGAGCCGTGAATCGCGTTGGTGCACGGTTGTTGAGATATCTCTCTGGCGAGCGAGCGAGGCTGGCCCCATTTGGAGTCTGGGGATTTTCGCTTGTCTGGAGGAGTAGTGAGCCGCCACATTTTGTGGCTGGAGGCTGGACGACGGACTCGCACGGACAGAGGGGACCATTTGCCTCGTGCATGCTATGCTGGGGGAGCTCGAGGACGGAGGCGTTCAACTTCTCGCTCAATTCTTGCCTAGCGTGCGCGTGAACTGCAGGAGAGGCGCATTTGTCGGTATCCAAGGCGATTCGCTGCAGGGCCTCTCATCACACGTCCCGTCACGTTTTGGCGGCTTGTGTCTGCAGCAGTGGGTGCGTGTATGCGCATCCTCGGCGTCGTAACACTCGCAACTCCTGAACTCCTGAGGCACGTTTCGGTATGTTCCCTACGCGGCGTGTAGGCGTTCACCAAGCACTCCTTCCGCAAGCCGTTGTCTGGCCTGACGCTCACCTGGCACAGTCCACTCCGTGCCATGCACACAGCACATATGCATATGTATGCATGCAGCAGCAGCACCGGCGCAGACTTGGTCCGCTCGCCGCTTGAGGCCTTCTAGGCAAACGCCTTTTGTTCGATGATCGAAGACATTGTGGCATGAGCTCAAGGCATATGAGGCAATTGTTTGCCAGAAAGCCATGACATCCTGCAGCCAGCGGCATGGCAAAGCAGCAAACACCTTAGTCGCACCGCGGTATTTGCACCTGCATTGCCGGCGTCTCGAGCATCAGCCAACATCGAGTGAGTGAGCAGCGTGTTGCTGCCGGTGTGAGCTAATCGAGGCAGACACTCCTTCACGATTATTGGTGAAGATTCATGTCATCGTTCTAGTGGTTCTCAATCCAAGCATTGACCGAGTAAATCGAGGCATATGTTGCGCCTCTTACTCTGTGCCACGAGGCAACGCTGCTAAGGCTTTCATCACATCCGCGTATGCTCTCGGCAAGTTATTCACGCTCACATATATGCCGCTTCTATGGCTTTCTAAACCACTGGACTGCAGAATTCGCTTCCACTTGCCTGCTTGCTGACTGCACAGAGAGTGGACGATCTTCTTCTGCCGATTGGTCACCTGTGGAATTCAGGCCATCTCCGTTTTGACTACGCACTGCACCGCAGTTGTCCTGATACACCAAGAAGTAGCTGTTGGGAAAGATGTCGTGCAATGTGCCACGAACACCAAGCTTGAGTCTTTGTCGCTCACTTTTCTTTTCCGCAACACATCAGTCGGATTTGAAGCCATACGCAAAGGAGCCACGTATGCCAGCGAATATCGACTCGATTGACTTTATATGAAAGGAGCGATCATCATATCAACCCACTTCTCATATTATGCCGCTTCGATTCAACCAGGTTTACAAATTGCAGTCAAACCGGCATGGCGTGCCAATTGACATTAGTAATAATATACTCGATCCTTGATCTCTCCCTTCATTGTTGTTGTCGAGAAGATGGCCTGGCGACATGTAAGCCGGCGATATCCTTAGTAGCGGACTTTACACAGTAGTACGACAGCTTATGTGATCAAGTTGCGCTTCCTCAGCCTCACGACGCTACACACTGTTTGTCATGATGTCAGCTTAAAATGGTTCCCCGGCTACCGCAGAATGTACAATTCTCATCGCAACAACACATAGCAAACAATTGAACTATCACACTCAGAATGACAACCATTCAAAAAGGAGATACCGTGCTCGTCACAGGCGCCTCTGGCTACATCGGTTCACATGTCGTTGAAGAACTGATCGCTGCCGGATATAAGGTCCGCGGCACCTCTAGGAGCAAGGACAAAGCTGCGTACCTCACCGATCTCATGGACAAGAAGTTCGGCAAAGGGAACCTAGAGATTGTCGAAGTCCCGGACATGATCGCGGACGATGCCTACACTGATGCCGTCAAGGGTGTAAGCGGTATCGTCCACCTTGCATCTATCGTGACCTTCAGCGCGGATCCCGAAGAAGTCATCCCACCAACCGTGAAAGGCACTCTTAATATTCTCGAAGCCGCCAGCACGGAGCCGAAAGTGAGAAGTGTTGTGTACACCTCTTCCAGCACAGCTGCGCTCTCGCCTGTCGCTAACGAAAAGATCATCGTGACGAAAGACACATGGAACGACGCTGCGGTTGAGAGGGTCCGTACGAGCGTCTCGCCCAGTGCCTACGGTAAGTCTCGTGTTTAGGTCACGTTTTAGAAGATCCAAGCTCATCGCATATCCTCCAGACGTATACTCAGCCAGCAAAACCGAAGCAGAGCGAGCGTTCTGGGCAGCTGCTAAATCGACCAACCCCCCATTCCAAGTCGCCGCCGTCCTACCCGCCGCCAACTACGGCACCCGCTTCAGAGAGACAGGCAACAGCACCGCGGACTGGGTCATCGGTGCCTACACCGGCAAGGACAGGTCCCTGTCGCAGTTCCCGCCGCAGTACTTCATCAATGTCTCCGACGACGCGAAGTTGCATGTCGCTGCGCTGATCGATCCTACGTGCAATGGTGAGCGGATCTTTGGCTTCACTGCGCCGCAGAGCTACAATCATCTCCTAGCAGTGTTCAGGAAGCTTGAGCCGGGCAGGGACTTTGGGGAGGATGCTGACATTGGTGAGGATGTGACGGAGGTTCCTAACAAGGAAGCTGAGGAATTGTTGAGGAAGCACTACGGGTATGGATTTGTCGGCTTGGAGGAGACCGTTAAACAGTGCATTGCACCTGTGGTCACTTGAACGGGAATGCTTGGAGACTTGGTCTATGTGAAAAACGAAGGTAGACGCGATGCCGTTTCGTATGAGAACACATTGAGTAATCGTAATGTTGCTTCGTCTTCCGCAAGAATTACGACTATAAGTGGCCGAATGATGTGGACGGACGGACGGGAGCTGCCTCGTTAGCCGAGCCACATCGTGGTTAAGAGCGGCAAGACCGAAAATTGCAACATGATGGAGACATTCAGTGGTAATTGTATGATGGAGAAGTAGTTGGATTAATGGATAACTAGTGGGCGCAGAGGCACGACAGTAATGTATAGGATGTTTGCACAGATATACAGGACCTGATCAGACAACGTTAGTGACTGTCGTTGCAAGCATTGTATGCAAGTTTGTGATGAGGTGGATATTTTCAGAAAGAAAATTTAAAGTTGTTGTTGTTTGGTTTATCCTCTGCGCCGAAGCTCAGGGTTAAAAAGTATTCATCATTTGATGAGTGTCGGAGAGGAAAAGGAAGATTGACGTACCATTTAGGGGATGAAGAAGCGCATTGGCGATGAGATGGAGCCAACGGATGCACTGGAATCTAGCTTCGATGAATGATTTTGCATTTTGTATTCTTGTATGGACGGTGAGGTGCGCTGCTAGCAAACAGAGACTCGAGAAGTTTATCAGATACCGTCGTAGGCAATTGTAGCATCAATGAAAGCCGCAAATGCACCAAGTGAATGGCACACCGCAAGCCCTTTGTTCAGTGCTTGACTCTATATGCTGGTGTCATCACCAAAACTTCTCGAATCCCTGTGCTGCGTTGCATGTTAATGGAGTCTGGCTGCTTCGACACAGCATAGGCGCAGCAAAGCTGCCCGGCAGACTCAAAGGTGTGAGGAACTCCTCGCCTCAAGAATAAGCCCCATCGAGTAACGTGACTCTCATCCGAGGACGAAAGACAAGCAACCGCATGTCTATTGACCACGACGAATGGCCCTTGCACATACCTTGAGCCCAACTTGCTCCCAGAATCGTCGACTTGCCTCCTCTCGTCCTTCCACTGTGCGTCAGCAAGACCTACGAGGCCAAGAGTGCAGACTCATATCCTCGTCTCCTCTTGCGAGGCAGCCCTGACAGACCGGGCTCTCGACTAGCAGAACCGAGGCGAACAGTGTCCAGGCAAGAGTGCAGGCGGCAGGCCGAGACCAAGGAGGGATGGAGGTCGCGCAAAGAGTGAGCCGCAAAGTGCTTCTGTGGCGGCGCCTTTCGGCGATCCTTACATGGTAAGGGTGTCCGGGGACTTTCTCCCAAAGCTGTGTGTGGTGACAAGCGCGAGGATGTCTGTTTGTAAGCTTCGATTGCAGTTTGTTGAGCGAGGAGTTGGAGAAGGAAAGTTGACGGATTCGAGGTGCAGAACTTTTTATTGCCCGCGGTGAGAAAGCGCGGCTTGGCGTCGAGCTCGGACAGCTTTCCGCGAGGCAGAAGCGCGTTTTCGGCAGCAGCCGCCCGCGTGCCTGGTGCAGGCATTCACTTCACTTTCAAGGCAGCAGAAGTGCATATAGCACGTGAAACCGCAGTCACTGAGTGAAAACACCTCCCAATCACGAGCTAACTGGAACGCCGTGAGGTAAAGTCGCAATTGTAGTCTCTACAATTTTACAAGGTCAGCACACATTCTCTACCCATCAACGCGACAAACAAGCGCAAAGATGTCTTACTACGGCAGCAGCTACAGACCTTCTAACAGCTCTCAGGCTCAGCGCAAAACTCCTACAGCACCACGCAACAACTCGACTACATCCAAAAACACCGACATGGCTCTCTTCGGCGGCGCGTCCGCAGCTGCTCCTGCAAACCCTACGGCAGGCGATCTCAGCAAAGATGTTCCTCTCGCCAACCCTCCCGAGGACAGCATCTCCGACATGAGCTTCTCGCCGCAGAGCGATCATCTCGCCGTCGCCAGCTGGGACAAGAAGGTCCGCATTTACGAGATCGACGCGAACGGACAAAGTCAGGGCAAAGCGATGTTTGAACACGAAGGTCCGGTGCTCTCTTGCTGCTGGTCCAAGGATGGTCAGAAGGTGTTTGGTGCTGGTGCGGACAAGGCGGCGCGTATGCTGGATCTCGGCGCTGGTGGTACAACTGCTCAACAGGTCGCGGCGCACGACGAGCCCATCAAGTGCGTGGAGAGCATCTTTGTCAACAACCAGCACATGCTCGTTACTGGTAGCTGGGACAAGACCGTCAAGTACTGGGATCTTCGCCAGCAGTCGCCTGTCGCATCCATCACCTGCCAGGACCGCGTCTACAGCATGGACGTCAGACACAACGCCAGCACAAACAACACAGATCTCCTCGTCGTCGCCACTGCCGAACGCTGGATCAACGTCGTCGACCTCAAGAACCCGGGCACCTTCTTCAAGTCCATCCAATCTCCTCTCAAGTGGCAGACTCGCACTGTCCGCACTTTCAACGATGCTTCTGGTTACGCCATCGGCAGCATCGAAGGCCGCTGTGCCATCCAGTACATCCCCGAGGACAAGCAGACCAACAACTTCAGCTTCAAGTGCCACCGCGCCACATCGACCGCGGACCGCAACACCCAGAACGTCTTCTCAGTCAACGCTATCTCTTTCCACCCCGTTCACGGCACCTTCTCCACTGCAGGTGCAGATGGCACATTCCACTTCTGGGACAAGGACGCCAAGCACAGACTGAAGGGCTACCCCGACGTTGGTGGAAGCATCACCGCGACAGACTTCAGCAGGACCGGCAACATCTTCGCTTACGCGGTGAGCTACGACTGGAGCAAGGGCCACCAGAACAACCGCGCAGACTACCCCAACAAGATCATGTTGCACCCCGTGCAGGGCGACGAGTGCAAGCCAAGGGAGAAGGGAAAGAGGTAAAGCATGCACGAAGCATGTTGCATCAATTGAAGTACTGCATA
>Ga0265797_10001360_pt1 | contig 43056 bp, 46 predicted proteins | sample P2T30metagenome_FD_192433 | JGI IMG/M metagenome (GOLD analysis project Ga0265797, IMG submission 192433) | Plant litter microbial communities from East Loma Ridge, Irvine, California - P2 T30 | ecosystem: Environmental > Terrestrial > Plant litter > Unclassified | place: USA: California...
ATCCCAGTAGGTTTGAGATGAAGAAAGTATACACACTGGTCATTATGGGCTGTATTCGATGAACCAACGCCTTCAATGAGATACCTGCCTCGCGTCCACTTATTCAATTGACACCCAGCAAATCCGGTAGCTCAATCATGTTCCTCTGCATCTCCTTACACATTTCCAGAAACTCCTTCTTCTCCATGTCAGTCGCAAACTCAATCTTTGCTCCACTGATGACCTTTCCCTTCTCCACCGCCTTCTCATTCCCTACCTTTTCCTTTCCTTTTCCTTTGACCGCAGCCTCGGCAACACTATCTTTCCTCATCGCGCGATCGCCTCTGTCGATTGGAACTCTCAGACCCTTGATTTTCACCTCTCTGTTACCATCGTCTTTCACTTTGATAGGGTTGACAGAGGAGTTGAGGTAAAAGGCTAGATAACCATTTCTAAAGTCGGCAGAGAAGTGGATCAGGGCGATTATGGCGCCTGTATCGTTGTCTTCCCAAACCCGTAGATTCTCGAGGCCACACATTTGCTCGGCATAGGAGAAAGACTTGGAAAGACCTTCGTGAATGCGCATTGTTTTCTCTGTCCGGAAGGTGGCGAGAAGGGTGCGACCCATTAGTTCGTTTTGGAACAGTGCTGCCGCTAGGTACACTGTTAGCTAGTCTCTCCTCTCGAAGAAGTTATCCTGATAGCTTACCCTGTCCCGAGTCGAAAACATAATTGACCCAACTTGTTTTCTCTGTCCGTGCAGGCCGGTTGCCATGCTTGATATCGTGAAACTTGAGTTCGCAGGGTACGGTAATTGAGACTTTAGCTGGGTTGAAGTAGCTAGAGTACGGAATGTACATTTGATCGTCCTCCATACGTAGCTCTACACGCGTAGTGTTGTCATCGCTAAACGCCCATACGGACGTCACAACGCGCACCGACCTTGTCTCGGGGTCAGTTACGCGTTTCCGTACAACGGCGATCCTGCATTCTTCAGAAGCTTGTATCATCTCGACGTCTCTGGGGTCGTCTTGGTTGATTCTGTGTGAATACTCCACGAGCGAACCGCGGCTAGTGGCAGTCAGTAGACCAATCTAGCAAAATAGAAAGAATGAGACCCAGGGAACCTGACTTACACATCACACAAGATAGCAGAGTTGCGAAAAGCTTCTTTCTCAAAGGTCGCTTTCTGACTAGCCGTGGTGGAGCTTCTGTGGAGTTTCATGATCTCTGGCGACGAAGGAAACGGGCTTAACTTAGCCTGTGAAGTTTGCGTGGATGTTCTCTCAAGCTCGTGAGGTGGACCCAGCCTCATCGCTGGAGGTGGAAGCAACGTTAGATGGCGAGTGTCATTCTTTTGACCCGGCCCAGGTACCTCCGGTGTGCGTGTGAGAGGTGATGTCTTCTTAGTCGACGTAGATTGATGTCGGCCAAGGTGAGCTTCGTGAAGTAATGGTGATGGACTCTGCCATCCGGCTGAACTTGTGCCCGCGTCGGACGATGCATAACTGCTGCTGGAGTACCGTAGCGATGAACCGCCGAAGCTGAATTCTGACACTCGTTTCTGATTGGGTGATGATGCTCTTGAGGTAGATATAGTCCTCGTCGGAGACGATGTAACAGGGGCTTCGTCATCATGTTCGACCAGTAAGGACTGCTTAGGTGACCTTGGACACTGAGCGATCCGGGGGAGAGAGACTTTGGTTTTTGGATCTCTGGGCGGGGAGTTTGGTGGAGACGAAGTATGGATACTCTGACTCAGTGGATTCGCTGCTTCAGTGGTTGGTGAACGCGCAGGATTTCTTGCCGGTACAGGTGGCACATGCGAGTCCTGTGACGCGACAGCCAGATTCTCCACCAAACGATGTACCTCGTCCAGCTGCTGGTCGAGACTTCCAGTCGAGTGGTACATATGATCAACCCGTTCTGCCATTGGCGTAACTACACTTTCAAGACGAGTCATAGACTTGCTATACTACGTCAGTAAACGGAGTGTATGAGATTTGCATCACTAGCCTTTGTAGTGCTTCAGCCAAGACGGTGACAGAGCTTGTGTGCGTCTGTAATATCTCCCGCAAATTGGCAAGGTCCCCGCCCTCAGTCGTCCAGATCATTGTTTTGTAAGAGGTTAAGACCAGATCACTCCATGAACGCTCAATTGCGAAACCGCCAACAGTACGGTGTTTTCTGATAACTTGGTATTGGTCAATGAGCGAGTCAAGATCGTCCACCTTCCGTTGACAAGATCTCAGGATTGCGCCAATGCCGTCTTTTGTTTCTTGATCAGCGCTCTGGAATAGTTCACCTCCATATTCGGCGTGCAGCGTCTCCGCCAGTAATTTTAAGGCTTTTGCGAGGCTACCGACTTCTGTCTCGACGTAGTGAAGCTCCGGTGGCGCGTCTTTCTGGCAAGCATAAAACGTTCGTCCAACTTTCCAGGCTTTCTGCGACAGCATCAATATGTCCCCAATGCTGGGGACGGTCATGGTGGCGGATGATGACGGGTCATGCACAAATTTGAAGTATTCAGCCAGGTATGTGAACAACACACAGGTAAAGATGCCGATAGCGATCGGGGGTTTCCATAAGGTCCAAGAATTAGGGACGGAACACCTGGGGGAGGCTCGCGATATACTGTGGGTGCGGGAACCGTGGGGGCTATTGAGACGTTCGCAATGCAGCCTAGGGCAGGCCCAGCGCCATGCGCCTGGATATAAGACTCCATAGCGACTGTGTTGTGGAGACCGATGGCCGGATATTCCAGTCGACAAAGGTTGAGAAGGGAGGAGCATGGGTTGTGATGCTCGACGGGGATACCACGTGGGTCAGGTAGCGCATCATCATTGGCGTCTGTCTATCGACCACACAACCGGCAATCTGCCCCGCGTAGCTGTCAATACCTGTCAACGGGCGCTGGGCTCGATCAAGACCAACACGAGCGTAAGCTTGGACTGTGCAAGTTCCAGCAATTGTGACACGCATACGCAAGACGGATGTGTTTGGTTCAAAAAGCGGGCTACCCCTCGGACCGGCCACGCCATGGCGCCAGCTGTGCTGCAGGGTACCGTCAATCTGTATTAAAGGCTCTGATGTACATGTACAGATCCCACCTCATGTGGGATAAGATTTGCCGACTACCGAGCGACTTGATAGAGTAGAGGAAATTTGGAACCCAGGGTACATCTATAGACCGTTTTCCCGACCATCGCGTAGATGTCGTACCCAAGAACCCATGCGCCTAGAGTGTATAGTATTGTACAGTGAATCGCAAGTCGTTGTCATATCGTCATTTCGTGCTTATGCAAGTGGTGAGAAGAGACTAAGGCAGTTAGCTAATGTTCCATTGAGTTCAACAGAAACAAGACGAAATGGCAAATTCCAAATCCAGTATGCAAGCGAGCGTCTTGAGAATCGGGAGGCCGCTCCCCCCATGTGAATGCCCGTACAACACTTCTGTGGGTTCTGCCTGCCTGACTCGTCGCACATGTGGGAGGATCTCATGAACGCAACTCCACTGGCCCTTCCTGGCATCTGAGAAGTGGCTGGGCCGACGTTCAAAGCCCGTACTGCTTTCCAATCCAAAGAGTGGCATCTGCTGTGCTTTTGTGGAAACGATCGAGGCCGGCTAGTGTACTCACCGGATCAGAGACGGCTTGGGAACGCTTTGGGAGTATCCAAGGTATAGAATCAAAGGCAGGTAGCCATAGTGAATAGCGACGCGGGAAACATCGATGATGCGCGCGATGCGCTCCTGCTTGGAGTCAGCGGAAGTTCGTCGAGCCAACAATTGCACATGATGACGTACCTTGGACTCTTCTGAAAGTTGGTACATGGTGTATGTGTGGTCGGCCCTGGGGTTGAGGAAGTCGAGGCGTGTGAAGGAATGGGTGACGGCGGGTCTTAGCGAACGATGTTGCGATGATGCGTAAAGCTCAAAGTTTTGGTGTTAGCCGCATGCGTGTTAGCGCAGGCTCAGACTAGAGCTCCAATATCTTCGAGATACATTCACCTAGTCTTCGACACCATACTCCATTCACGACGCCTTACGACTCTAACTGAATCGCCTGAGCATACATTGCGACTCGGGATACAAGACGATAAGCACATATATTCGTAACTCTCACAATGTCGGCCCCGAGTGCGCGTCACTGGTAAGTTGCAACATTCCATGCCTGAACATATGCTAACGCATTCGCAGGGAACAAAATAAGGAAGCAACAGTCTACGTTGGAAACCTCCATGAGCGCGTCACACCCCGCATCCTTCATGAGCTGATGCTCAACGCTGGCCGAGTACGGAACGTCAATATGCCCGTCGATCGCGTCAACGGGCAACATCAAGGATTCGGCTTCGTAGAGTTCCACACAGAATCGGAGGCAGATTACGCGCCCAAGATAATGAACAACGTCGCTCTGTATGGAAGCAGAATCCGCGTGAACAAGGCATCCGCAGACAAGCAGAAGAACGTAGAGATTGGCGCGGAGTTGTTCATCGGTAACCTTGATCCTGGAGTGGACGAGAAGACACTGTACGACACGTTCGGCCGTTTTGGACCGCTAGTGAATGCGCCAAAGGTTGCGCGCGACGACATCACGAGCGCATCCAAGGGCTATGGTTTCATCTCGTACGGCGACTTCGAATCCTCCGACGCGGCTATCGCCAGCATGCACAACCAGTATATCATGAGCAAGCAGATTACGGTTCAGTATGCGTACAAGAAGGATGGAAAGGGTGAGCGACACGGAGACGAAGCCGAGCGTATGCTGGCGAAACAGGCCAAGGCTCACGGAGTCGCCCCTGCAGTACAACCGCTGCCAGCACATCTTTTCCAACTTCCTCCAGGTGCTGCACCAACTGGACCAGCCATGGGCGTGGATGGCCGAGGTGTACCTGGTGCACCAAGTGGACCCGGCGCAGGATATGGACCTCCTGGTGGACCTCCTGGTTATGCTCCTAACGGACCTGGAGGCTATGGTCGACCTCCTTCCGCAGCTCCTGTTGGTCATCCAGGTCTTCCGCCACCCCCATCTGGCTTGCCCGCTCGCCCACCAAGCGGCGCTCCAACCAATTTCTTCCCTCCTCCACCCGGATTCAACGGCCCACCCCCGGGCTTTGGCGGCCCACCACCTGGCTTTGGAGCACCTCCTGGTTACGCACAGGCACCGAGGTAGATAGAAGAGGCGCGAACGGACAGATTACAGCAACACCACTTTTCGCTACAAAAGCGGGCGTCACACCCTGGGGTATTTCTCAAGTCGATCTGACCGGCGCTGGGCAGTGAGGAATCAAGGATTGTCGCTTTGATGACGACCTCCTTGGGGAGAGTGCCAATCGGCTAGTAGGAACCAGCAGGGAAGGACATGGTCATGATTGAAAAGCATGGTATTCACCAAATTGCGGATAGAATACAGGAACATGGAAAGTTGATTCGAAGAGGCGCTGCTGAGGTCAGCGAAAGAAGAGACGCAGAACTAGGAAGATCAGGATACAAAAGATATCGGCGTCCAAACTCATACCCGCAGAAAGATACCCGCCATGAGCATGTCAGACAGATAGGCCACTAAAGGCAACAAAGGAAATATAGTAATATGCCCAAACTCCAACAAAGGAAACGATTTATGACAGTCCTGTGAAAAGCGTGTCGGCCCCTATTATACCCACTTGCTACGGTCATGAGAAGCTGACAAACTTGGGGTCGCGGGGTATCCCGTCGGCTCCGATGTTGTTCTTCTTGAACCTGTCCTGCATGTATATTCTGCGGGCCTCGTCGAAGTCGACGCCTCGTCGCTTCATGATGCGCATAACTTCCTTCTTCCCCGCGTCATCCAGGCCTTGGCGCGAATCACCGGCTTCCACGTTCCCACTCAAGTCAAATGCTGAGGACGAAAGGCCGGCTTCAATATCGTCGCGGAACGAGGATGGAAGGCGCGTGTAGATGGGTTCGGGGATGGGAAGGAGGTGTATCCAGCGGTGCCGGGTGAAGTAGGCAGCTGCGCGGTGTTAGTCTGTGTCGCAAGCGTGGTATCTAAGGTAGCTTACCTGTCGCAATCACCAGGACGATGAATGATACGGAGTAGAGGATGTAGGCCATGACGAAGATGCTGTTTGAAGCTTTTACAAAGGTTTATGGGGTATGCGACACAGCGGAGGTCTTCGGGAGTGTGTGTGAGGGCTGCGAGGGCGCAACAAGAGACCCAGGAACTGACAAACAAAAGAAACGGATGTGAAGTGAAGTTGGCGATGGAATCCAGATGCGAGCCTTTCAGAATAAAGGCATTAGGAAGAGTTGGCTTGACACGACGATGGTTCGTAACCACGGAGTCGCGGACAAAGACACTCGGCTGCACCGCCCCATATCGCGTGAATGCGTCGTCACACCTCCCGCTCCGCTCCGCCCTTGGCATCGGCGCGCATGTTGATCCATCCCCGAAACACGCACTAAGCGCATGCGGTAATGCAGACGAGGGCCATCCATTCAATATTGGCGAACTTTCCTAACGTCAAGCAATCGACATCGTCCGTATCCACATTCCATACAGACACAATGGCCACCACTATCTCGCACGATCTTGCCTGGGAGGTTACCAGTGAGTGAAAGACTGGGACACGAATTGGTATGGGACTGGGGTTGACATATGGCAGAGGGACGCAGCTCCACGCTCGTCAAGAGGGCGAACGGTGTCCAGTTCTCGCGCGATCCTCTTAACCTGAGGAACGTGTACAGCCGCAAGGTACGCATGGGTGTTGAATTTGTGAGGACAACGGACTAACTCTGCTCAGAACGAGGGCTCGATCGCCAACAAGGTACGACCACAACGAACCGCGAATGCGCCGCGCGCATGTGTGAATTGAAGAAAAGGGCAATGTTGACAATATTGGAACAGGCCATCGGTGTCATCCCCGGCAAGGAGGGTGGTGTCACTCTTCTCGTCAAGAAGTCCGACAAGCACCACCAGCCCGCGTCTGCCATCCAGACCACCACCTTCGGCCCCAGCCGATCCACCCGCAAGTACGTCCTCCCCAGTCCACGGGCTTGTTCGAACGACCGCAACCACTTCGTACTCTAGAATCGCTTGCTGACCAACGTAGGACATACTCCGCCATCGTCAACTCCACCACCAAGCGCAACTACCGCCCCGACCTCCGCCAGGACGCCGTCGCTAAGGCCTCCGCCATCCGCAGGAGCCAGAAGCCCGTCAAGGAGTCCAAGCCCGCCAAGGCCAGGGGTGCTAAGGCCCAGGCCGCGTCCAAGGAGGCATAGATTATGAGATACTGAAGAGCGTGGTGCATGTGAATTGGTTCGGAGTTTTACTTCATTCGGTTCATCATCTTCTGTGGGATTCGGAGCTCATGAAATGAAATGAGCATGGGTTGCATGAACGAACAAAGCTAGAGTCTTCACGACGAATTGACTCGGCGAGAAATGAATATGCTTCGAAAACCATATGCCGGTCCTGCCGCTTCAATGCTGGATGTGCACACCATCCTGCGAAGTGATTCTCGCGAAAGACGTTCTCCAAGTGTCACCCAGACCGTGCCCGTGCCCAGAAGCGCTCATCGTATTATTCACGTGGGACGTACAATCAATACAACACGCCATTGCAATTTGAGCATCGTGGAGAACAAATGAAATCTGTCCAACTATATTCCCAAACTACGTTGTAGACGTCGAAGATTGAGCTTCTAGACATACAAGACGTGAGGCGTGTGATTATTGCCTCTACCAGCATGCAGTGCAAGCGTAAGGCACCTATCAGAGTAGAGTAAGACAACTTCATGCACCAGAGTGAGGCCATGCCCTTTTCGGGAAAAGACTGGACAGCTCTGTTATACCAAACAACTTGCACAACGCTACACCCTTGTTTGAGGCATAATGAATATTCAAAATTTCTATGAAAACTAGACGTAGAAAAGACGTATCTTACTCCCTTCCAACTTTATCTTGCTAACGTCGTTGTGCTGTTGGGAGGCTACAGGGGACGAGGGCACAGACCATCCGTCTGAGATTTTCGGTGAATGGCACAAGGCCATTTGATAAACAACCGGGGCATTATCATCCTAGGGCTGCGGGTGGGTCTTAGTCTTGAACAGCCGTCGCTTGTGTGATTTGGAAAATATGTATCAGTACAACATAATTCTACATTTTTCCATCGAATCATCTACTCAGCCTCTCAGGGGTTGTCATCTTCAGTAGTATAGTGGTCAGTATTTCCGCTTGTCACCATCACTGGCAACTCGCGGGAGACCGGGGTTCAATTCCCCGCTGGAGAGCATAGCATGCGTTTCTTTTTCTTTTTTACATTTGGCGCGGTGAATCACGTGGTGGCTGGCTCGGACATAGTAGAGACAAACATCTCCCTTTTTTTGTGGCCATGCCCCGCGATGCGTCATGCAACTAATCACCCCATCTCTTGTTGTTATATACAGTACCTAAATAACGCACTGAAAATATTTCAGTTGCACTTCGACATTTTGTCTTTGCGAGCACTTTCTGGCGATCTTCATTCAAGATATTTAGAGAGCTTACATACAACTCCTACCTCCAAGTGTTCATGCGTGTTCCCTTACATCCATCAACAGTCTAGAGTATCATCAGGAATCGCGGTGTGTCCTTCTTCGTTTCCGCATCCTAGGTTGACCTTGTTCATAATGGTATGTCGTCAAATTTGCAGACGGGGACGGGTTATCAGCAGGCTGTCGTATATTCGAGAAAGTAAGTAGCCCTTCCGAAGCTTGACGAAGCGTATGATCATCATCGACTGGCGCTGCGGAAAAAGAAGAGTCAAAAGCTTCTATCTTCTGTGTAGACCACCCGTCGTCAGCCGGTGTCCACTCCCTCAGAAGCGATCCAGTGCCAGCGTGCCACATGAGCTGGCGCAAAGTCGCTGACGGCGCGACTAGTAAACATTGGCATCTCCCCTTTGACCCCATGCGAATACGCGTCGCCACGCGCTTGGTGAACCTCGTCATGCCTGGAGGTGCATCACCAGGTCCGCCGTAGTACCTTGGACTCAAAGTGCAGTCCAAAGTTACTGTTGTAAGATGTGTAATGGGATACTGCTGAAGTGCCTCCCGCCAACCGTCAAGCTCCGATTCATAATGCTCCTCAGGAACACGTCCGATTTCGTCTATAAATGACCTCTCTAGAGAGGTCTTGGCCATCCTATACGCCTGGTAGTCGCTACAGAATAGCGAAAGTCGTATCTTCTTTGGCAGTCTAGCCTGAACTAGTGCTGTGGGTGTTTCATGGGTTGTCGCGTCTGATTTCTCGCTCTTGTAATCCGCAAGCAAGCTCGATAGTGCGGCATGTGTCTGGAACGTGACGCTCCTCTCTCGAAGTATTACGGGTAGAACTTCCTCACGAATGACTTTTGAACAACCTAGCAACGGGAGTGGCACTGCTTCTGTGATTGCATGGTACACGATCGTTGAATCGGTGAGTGCATAGTACCATATGTCGTCGCGCAGTTCTCTTGCTAGAGTCGAAAAAGTGCCGAGTGGATTTTTGTTCAGCTCCATGTCGGTACTGGACGAAAGGTGTTCGTATCCAAATAGAATCGGGAGCTGAGGGGCTAGATTCCTTAAACGTCGTCCAGGTGGCACCAAATTGCTTCTTTGTTCCGAGACGCGACCACCGGCTGCTCATGCAAAATCCGACTAATAGAAACTCAACCTTGGGCTCAAGGCCGCAAGAAGCGAGATCTGGATCTGTGTTACCAATGTGCCATGTGTGGCTGAAGCGCGAAAAGCTGTTGAGGGGGACAGCCGAGCAAGCGGAACGCTGCGGGCCGCGGGCGTGGCCCAATCCAACGTTGGTCATGCACTAGCGGCTAGCGAATTGTCCTTCTTCATCACCAACGCACGGCAATTGCCCTGCCGACTCGTGCTGCACACCCTGGATACCGTCTCTTGATGTTCAATGGTAGATGGAGCTTGTCGTTCGATCGATCAGATCGCGTTTCCTACAGTAGCCTCCCGTATCAGACGCATAAGCAGGGATAAGCTGGGTATCACGAAGCCCTTGTCTCACAGATCCATCTGTTTGCCCATTTGCCGAGCGGCTTCGTCCATACACGTTGCGTGTAAAGGGCCTCGCCTGGCCGGTCAAACGCGGCCGCGTTGTCGCTGATGCGCTACGAATAGCAGCATTTTTAACGAGCTGGCGCTGCACATACCTTGTAGGCGGGTCGTTTGACGCGTAGCGATTGGCTATACAACAGCCTTCTCGAGAAGCGACTTCATCCTGATTAACAGTCTAACACCCTTCGGCAGCTAGTGGCTTACCGCATGTTTCCTAGGACTGCCGTCTGATCCACCGCTGTTCTCACTAGATGTCAGTACAAGGCTGATTGCTGCCTCAAATCTGGCATTCAGTCTACCGGTTCGTCCACTGTTATGCGTCCTAACCACTCGCACAGCGGCATGTCGTGGACTCCGGTGGACTTTACCTGTGTTCGCTACTCAGCAGTGGAGGGCACACACTATTTCCATGACTCCGCTTTTCCTACCTCGATACAATTCTTGTTGTCGGGTCGCTGGGAGCCTTGGGACGTTAGCTACGTAAAGTAGTACGCTGCGCTTCTTTTCCTAGATATCCCAGTATAAGGAACTAACGTCTCCAAGCAAGGCCCAGGATCCAGATGTCCGACGCGTCGCGGAAGAAGCAGAATTGCGACTTGTTCGGGATCCTTACTCTGGATATACTCCATGGCCATCTCCGCCTCCCTCTTCCACGGGTCCTCCCCCACTAGCCCCATTGCACGGCCACAACCCGTCTCTACCAAATGTCAACCAAACCACAGGAGCGGGCCTCATGACACCTTCCCCATCTACGGTAGTCGAGCATGCTCCTCCAGGATCGCCACGAGATTACAGTACGCCTTCATCCGCGACAACTGCAAACGTCTATGCCTCTCCATACGCATATCAACCTACCGCGCCGATTGGTTCTACTACAATGCCGCCAGAATCAGCCCCTACCGCCCAGACAGCTCTGGAAAATAATACTCACCCAGATCACACTAATGCGCATCCACCGTCTTCACAGTACATCGATCCTGCTCTCCGTGATCAATCAGCAAACCCAATACCAGCACCACAAGCGATTCTCTCGAGGACGAGAGAGACAAAGATCCTGCTCTCGATCGACGGCGACGGAATTCGAGGACTGTCTGCTCTCCTTCTAGTCGAATCGCTGGTGAATGCGATATGTATCAAAGTTGGACAGCGCCTCGACAGCCATCAGATCTTTGATTTGACGGGTGGCAGTTCTCTTGGTGGAATAATAGCCATCATGCTATGTCGGCTTCGAATGCAAGCTCACCGAGCTAGAGAAGCATATAAGCAAATTGCCAAACAAGTGTTCGAGAACAAAAGAGCTTACTTCAGATATCTCGACCCTCATGCACAGGTAAAAGATGTTGACGACAAAGCACTGGAGCAAGAGATCAAGAACGTGATTCAGAAAGAGCTAGGCACTTCAGACGAGGTACTCCTAGATGGACGGCCAGACTCCGGCGATGTGTAAGCAAAACATAGTGACGGGCTGGACAAACATTCTGACTTGGTACAGTTTCGCAATCACGACACAGATGGATATCGGTACGTACAGGTTGGGACGAAACAATGAGGTTGCTTTCACTAACCTATAGAAGGCACCAACAAAGCTGCTCTGATACGATCATATCAAACACGGCGCATAACTGGACCGGACTTGGAACCAAACATGCCCATATGGCAAGCGATGAAAGCGACTTCAGCAGCCCCACGATATGTGCAATCCGAGCCCGGCGTCCCGCAACGCTTCGTGATTGAAAAAGGCCTTGTCGACCATGGGACTACAAAGAACAATCCGATTCGCGATATTCTATACGAGTGTAGAAAGCTGTTCCGATATGCCAACGACATGATGATCATTGTCTCAGTCGGAACCGGCGCCGGTCTCGATCGGAAAAATGAAATCCCTGAGATGGCAAACAGCGTCGAGGATAGGAAGGCCGAAGCAAGAACTTGGGGCGAGAAATTTGAGGCCGAACATGCGGCACTAATGGAGCGGAACTGGATGAAGTACTTTCGGTTCGACGTGACGGGACTGGAAGATGTGCCACTGGAGGAGTGGAGTCACGAGGATCTAATCAAAGAAAAGACGTCGGCGTACCTGGCCCAGCCAGAGGTTGGACAGAGATTTTATGCGTGTGTCGACGCGATAACGGCGTTACTGCTGAGCCCGCAGGGAAGGTAGCAATGCACGACGATGAAATGTACGGTCCAGCTGTCCAACGGCAAATAAGCCGTTAGCCATAATAATAATCTCGGTTCATTCTGCCACAGTGTGCATGCTGGACTGACCACAACGCCAATGTCGTGGCTTGCCACTACCCTGTTGAGCTCCGGCGTCGTGTGCGTTTCATCAGGTCCCCGCAGTACACCGCGGACCTGGCACGGCGTGATGTCGCGTCAACCTTCAGTTCTCCTATACTACCTCTTGCAACGTGTGACATCATATATTCGATGTCAAGCAGCGCGCCAGGCACACTGCAATACAAGCGAAGCGTGAAGGAAGATCCGGGCTCCTGGTCAGCATCGTATAGCAGTAGCATACGGAACGCCTATGACGCCATGCCTCATCCTTCCTCTTGGCCCAACATGCGCACCGACCAAACATGGGAAACGTGTCGCACATCCCGTTTCCCATCATCGGTCGATGCACCTTATATACCCCGCGATCAGTTGATTGTTCTTGGCTGTGTAAGAAGACAAGCCCTTGGCTTTGAGTAACAAGCCTCACATTGGAGGAGAAAGCTTACCGCAGAGAGAGCCAGCCGCCTCTTGACATCAGAGGCAGGGTGGAATAGGTAGGTAACCTGATGTCGCATGGGAAAGAGCAAGAGGCGGGTGAATGTAGGCTTTGCGGGTGAGAAAGTGTTATGTATATCTCCTTTCCTCTCTTCGTATTGCGCATCTCATACCCTTCTTTTTCCTTCTTACTGCGTGCCTTCAAGCTTCAAAATGGCTACTGTAGAAGCAGGCAAGGCGACTGCCGTGCCTGACACAGAGCGTGACCCCAACTATGGTCAAGGCAAAGAGATGGATCAAGAGAAGACGGACCGAATTATCAAAGACGACAAGGTCGAGCTTCAAGACAGTGATGCTTGGGACAAGCTTGGATACTCTTTTCCAACTTGGCGCAAATGGTGAGTTGAGCTTGTGTTTCTTATCCAAGTGCCGCTTTGCCGTGACATACGAGTACTGTGACGGGGCATCTTGGGAGCCTACCATGACCCAACGTCCATGTTTGGTCGCTTGTCTCAAGTCTCGATGGCTGGAGTCTGATGCTAATGGTAATTACATGGTAGGCAGATCCTCATCGTAGTCTTCTTCATCCAAATCAGTATCAACACGAATGCTTCCATGTACTCGCATGCCGTTAGCGCTGTATCTGAACATCATGGCGTCAGCGAGCAAGCAGCCCGCGTCCCACAGGCAGCTTTCTTGATCGCCTACGGTATTGGATGCGAACTTTGGGCTCCTTGGTCAGAAGAGTATGGCAGATGGCCCATCCAACAACTCAGCTTGTTCCTTGTCAACCTCTGGCAGATTCCATGCGCCTTGTCGAAGAACTATGCTACATATGTGGTTTGTCGAACGCTTGGAGGTCTATCGACCGCCGGTGGCTCCGTCACACTTGGCGTACTGGCCGATATGTGGGAGCCGGATGAGCAAGAGTTTGCGGTTGCATTCCTAGTTCTATCGTCCGTTGGCGGATCTGTCGTCGGTGCAATCATTGGAGCCTTCGTAGAAGAGTGAGTCCATCATTACCAACACTTATAGACAAGCACCAACTCAGCCATTCAGATATAAATCGGTCGAGTGGATATTCTGGGTTCAGCTCATCATCGGAGGCTTCGTACAGGCTGTCCACTTTCTCTGCAACCCCGAAACTCGCTCGACGATCCTGCTGGACCGTGAGGCAAAGAGGCGACGTAAGACGGGTGAAGATGCGAATATTTATGGTCCAAATGAGATCCGAGGCGGTCACAAGATGAGCTTCAAGGAGGTCGGCACTATCTTCTGGAGGTATGTAAAGGATCCAAGACACGGATGCCCTAGTGCTAACGAAAACGTAGACCGTTCTACATGTTCTTCACTGAACCAATCGTCTTATGGCTATCTCTCCTCAGCGGTTTTAGTGATGCCTTGATATTCACATTCCTGGAGTCTTTTGGGCCCGTCTACGAACAGTGGGGCTTTGGTACCGTCGGCGCTGGCCTTGCCTTCATACCCATCTTGCTCAGCTACTTCCTGGCTTACGCTTCGTACATGCCATCGATAATCAAGTTCCGAAAGAAGCGCCGGGTAAATCCAGATTCTGTTGCACCCGAAGCTCGACTTTGGTGGTTGTTGTTCCTTGCACCATTGGAAACTTTGGGCTTGTTTGGGTTCGCCTGGACGTCACTTGGACCGGATTATGGCATTCCTTGGATCGCGCCTATGATCTTCTCGGCGATGGTCGGCATGGCAAATGTAAGACTTGAAATGTACCATGGCTGTGAGTCCACTAACAGTCTTTAGTATGCAATCTATCAATCTTCAATCGACTACCAGACCGCTGCATATGGCCCATACGCTTCCTCGGCAACTGGTGGTAACGATCTTGCTCGTGACGCTCTCGCTGGTATCGCTTCACTTTACTCCACACCTTTATACAAGAACATTCCGGGGCGACCCTTGCAATATGCTTCAACGATCCTCGCCTGCCTTGCTTTCGTGGTCACAATACCAATTTATATCGTGTATTGGAAAGGTCCGGAGATTAGAGCCAAATCGAAGTTTGCGCAAAGTCTCGACCAAAGCAGGCATCAAAGAGACGAGAAGAGGAGGAAGAGTAGCCTTGCAGGCATCGAAGGACCGTTGGGTGAGAAAGAGAAAAAGGTTCATCGAGAAACTGTGTAGGAATAGGCACCTATGGGATGTTGTATGATTATGAAGCAATTGCCTGGGCTGGCACCTTTGATGTATAGCGTATGCGAGTAATGTCTTATGATAGTACATGCCACTGTTGCTGTTACGTCTTCTGAATGGGTAGCGTATAGCTCGGGCGATGAACGGTTGGTCAAAGTCCCAGACGGTCATAAGAATACGAAGTCGACAGGTGGAATGCGGCGTTCACGATGACCAGGGTTGTTTTGGTGTTTGACTATTTGATGGCTCGTAAGTTGAGTGGCTGTCGTCCGGCAGGCTCAGATTGCAGATGTGTGTCCTCGTATGCGGTGCGATGCTGTTGTTTCTCCGAGCTCAAATGACACCGTCGCGTGCCCACTCCACCCTTGGGGTTCGCAACACCATCATCGTCTGGTGCCCGTTTCCCCAGTCGTTTGCCATGGCCTTGGTATGCCGTCTGGGGGTAGCAGGGCCGATTTTGAGCAGTCGGCTGACTTACCTTTTGGGGGGTCTTGCCTGACAAGTCTAGTGTTCACCCAGCCGAGGTCACGCGCGTGGAGCCATGGTGCTTTAGTCAGGCACACCGTCCCTTCCCCAGACGGACGTGCTTAAGATGAATGACGCCGCCGGCATCTGGCTGCGCCCCGCAATGCCACGACATTCCTCCAGGACGTACACAAGAGGCGTTACCTGACATACATCGTGTTGTCTCATCCACACAGAGCCATGACGAAAGCGCGCTATGACTTCAAGACGCGCCCGGTCGCGCACCCGGACGCCATTGTCGCGGGCGACAAGTACCGCTTTACCATCCTCACCGACGGTCTGCTGCGCTTCGAGTGGGCCGAAGATGGGCGATTCGAAGACCGCGCGAGCACCTTCGCCATCAACCGCAAACTAGCCGTGCCTGACTTCTACGTCTGGGATCGTGGCCACGGCATCGAGATCGTAACCAAGCGCTTCCACGTTGTATACGACAAGAAGAAGTTCAGTGCCGACGGTTTCAAGATCCATCTCAAGGGCAACGTGACGGGCACATGGACATACGGGCAGCCACTCTCCAATCTGGGCGGCACAAACCGTACGCTCGACGGTGTAGATGGCAGGACCAACCTGGGCCCTGGTGTGCTGTCCAGAGAGGGCATGGCCCTTTTGGACGACACCAAATCCATGCTCTTCGAAGATAACGGGTGGATTGCAGGACGCACGAGTGGCGATAGGACAGACCAATACATCTTCATGTATGGCCGCGACTATCGGGAAGCCATGCGCGCCTTCTACGCTGTGTCGGGAAGCCAGCCTCTCCTGCCACGATACGCCATGGGCAACTGGTGGAGTCGATACCACGCCTACGACGAGAAGGAATATCTTGACTTGCACGATCACTTCGACAAAGACGACGTGCCCATGAACGTGGCGGTTGTGGATATGGACTGGCATCTGGTATGGGATTTGCCTGGTGGCGTCAATGGCTGGACCGGATACACATGGAACAAGAAGCTCTTCCCCGATCCCGACGCTTTCATGAAGAAGCTGCACGATCGCGGCATGAAATTGACGCTCAATCTGCATCCAGCAGACGGCTTCCGGCCGCACGAGGAACAATACCCCGAAGTTGCCAAATACCTTGGCATCGACCCACAGTCTAAGCAGACGATTCCTTTCGACTGCACAGACAAGAAGTTTATGGACGCATACTTCGACATCGTACACCACGAGCATGAAGAGCGAGGTGTAGATTTCTGGTGGGTGGACTGGCAACAAGGCAACACATCCAAGATCCCCGGAGTCGACCCTCTCTGGGTGCTCAACCACTTTCACTTCCTTGATAGTGGTCGTGGTTCTCAGCGCCCTCTGATTCTCTCCCGATTTGGCGGCCCAGGAGCCCAGCGCTACCAGATCGGCTTTTCCGGTGATGCTATCATCACCTGGGACAGTCTGCACTTTCAGCCTGAGTTTACAGCAACTGCGTCCAACATTGGGTATGGTTGGTGGAGCAACGACATTGGTGGCCATACACACGGCTACAAGAATGACGAACTCTACACACGATGGGTACAACTAGGTTGCTGGTCCCCCATTTTGCGCCTACATTCAGACAACAATCCTTTCAACACGCGCGAGCCTTGGCGTTTCAACGAAGAGGCACGCGTCATCGTAGAAGACACCCTACGTTTCCGCCACCGCCTCATCCCATACCTGTACACGATGAACGCGAGGAGTGCGTCTGATGATGAGCCACTTATTCAACCCATGTACTGGGACCACCCCGAGGCTGACGAGGCTTACAACGTGCCCAACCAGTTCCGCTTTGGCTCTGAGATGATTGTTGCCCCCATTACCCAGCCACGCGACCAGACTACGCATCTTGGTGCAGAGAAGCTCTGGCTCCCAGAAGGCCGTTACGTCGACATCTTTACTGGCATTGTATACAACCGTGCCGGCGAACTCACCGTCCACCGTCCCCTAAACTTCGTTCCCGTGCTCGCAAAAGAAGGGTCCATAATCCCCCTCGACGCAGCCTACCGACCCAAATCCGGCTCTCCCAACCCAGAAGGTCTGGAAATCCTCCTTGCTGTAGGCGCAGACGGGTCCTTCACACTTATCGAAGATGATGGCACAGGGCATCTTGTTGACGACGGCGGCTTTTCAATCATCGACGACGAAGGCCAAGAATCAGCCGATGATACTGTGCGCTTCGCACATACACCCATTACCTACAAGCAATCTACTGGCGTCATCAACATTGGCCCTACCACACCTGAAAACCACGCCATTCCCAAGAACCGGTCTTGGAAGATCCGCTTACTGGCTCATACACCCAAGAAGGGTACAGAGATACGCTGCGTCACAACCTCCCCTACTACCAAGAAGCATGCAAAGGTCCTTTCGCACAAGGTTACTCAGGAAAGTAATGGTACGCTCATCACGCTGGATGCTGTACCCACTTCGCATACTATCCATATTGAACTCATGTCTTCTTCATCTCGTTCCTCAACTTCTTCGTCAGGTCCGCAACTTGATGTTATCGATCCGAATCCCAAGCTCTGGGACATCATTGACAAGGCGTGGATTGAAATGGATAAGAAGTGGGATTATTGGAATTGCGTCAATAACGGAGAGCCGGTTTTGAACAAGGTCAGAGCGCTGCAAGGGAGAGGCATGCACAGAGGGTTGCTGGATGCGATGTTGGAGTTGTTGCTGGCGGACGGGAGGTATGCTGGAGAAGAGACGGACGAGTGGTGAAGTTGGTAGTGCGCTCTTGTAGATCTAACGTGCCCGATGTTTAAGAAGAAATGGACAAGTAATTCCTCCTTTGAAAGAAGGTTCTGTCTCAATACATATGTTTGTACATTGCTGCATCAATTCAAGCCCTCTAATGCATCCCACGTAACATCATGCAAGCCAACTGTCCTATGGCCTCATCTCCACCTTGTCCTTGTGGGATTTCATCGCCTCCTTGAACCCATCTCTCTGCAAAATCTCGGCCACCTTATCCATGACCTTGCCCTCTCTCCTCCTACTGTAGTCACCTTCCTTGAGCTCATACCCAGCCCTTGTCGCGTCCTCCAAACTCTCATACTCCCAGATATTCGCCTTCATACCCACACCGTGATACTGATGTTTCTGCAAAAACGCCAACCACGCCTTGATGACATCTGGATGTCCGTCTTGAATCTGGATAAGTCGGCGCATGGTGATACGCTCAAAGTTCTCTTGCGACTTCTTGAAAATGAAATTGGAGCGGGGCACAGTCCAGCGCTCTGTTATCCTTGGGAGGGGAACGGGACCCCGCGCGCAGAGACCCATGTAGTATGCTGCGCGAACGGCGAAGTCGGCGAAGAGGAGAAGGTTGCGGACGTTGTAGGTGCGCAGTTGGAGGTCGCAGGTTGGTACGCCGTATTCGGGGGTGCGGCGTAAGGGGCGGAGATGTACGGCACGGACGTTTATGGGTGTTCGGAGGGCTTCGAGGGCTTCTGCGGTCTTGGGATCGAGGGGTGGTTCGTCGGTGGGAAGGGTGATGTTGTTTTCCCTGGAGCCATTGTTAACGAACTGCGGGGTTGGAACTGGAGTTTGAGAAGGAAGACTGACTTTGCCAGCTTGATAGGTTCTAAACCAGCGCGTTTGTACATCTTTAGCAGACCCAAGTGATCAGGTGTGTTTTGTAGTTCTTTCCACCGCCGTTGTGCGTCTTCGCGCGTCTTGGGCTCCCACTCTTCTTGGTCTTGATTGACTTTTTGCTGGCTTGCGTACAGGCTGTCGAATCGTTAGCAGCCTCTTACTTTGCTACTCCAGTGGGTTCGGCATGTCATACGTCTTGAATTCTTGCGGATTGATCCCAGCATCCTCTAACCGCTGATCAAGTGGCATAGCACTGTTCTCCAGATCCATCTTCAATTGATCCATAAGCTTGACATCCTTGTCTTCTCGTGAATCCCTCTCGTTGTCTTCTTCTGCTCTTCCGCTCTTCGCTCGCGAGAAAGTCTGTGTGCATGGTCGGGGGGCGTGGGCAATCTGTGCAGCGCATTAGCAACCAAGAATTCCTCCTGTAGCAGCGTAATTGCAATAAAAGTACCTTCGCCCTCTTCGCCGGCCCCAGGAAGGAGCGCATACATCGTGGCGCGGCCATTCTTGATATCGTCGCACTCACTACGTCCAACATCGAACTTCTTCCAGAGGGCCGATGGCGCTAGTCACGATTCCGCTTACTGTCTTGGCAACATCGGAATTGGCCGCCGCCTTCCCTCTGTACCCTAGTCGTACCGTCCGAAAATGTCACATGTACGAGGCAGACTATTTCTTTAGATACCGGATTGTACTTCTAACCTCCTTTACTTTTACTCTGTTTCAGCAAACACCACAGCGTTCAAGATGGAGACCATTTCAGACATGGCAGCTGCACCCAACGCCTATGCCCGCGCTACGGAAACGGCCAAATACGTACGCTCACAATTGCCAGAAGCACTGCAATACCCCAAGGTAGCCATCGTGTGTGGCTCTGGATTAGGAGGACTTGCCGAGACGATTGAATCAGAGCCAAAGGTCGAATTGGCTTATGGAACGATTCCCAACTTTCCAAAGAGTACTGGTGAGTACTGGACACTGAAACATGCTATCGCCGAGGACGTGATTCTTCGCATAGCACAAGCTGCGGGGTACTGATATCTTTGTTTAGTCGTAGGACATGCTGGAAAGTTTGTGTTTGGGCACATTGGACCCCAGAAGACGCCTGTCGCGCTTCTTGTTGGACGAGCACAGTGAGTCACCAAAACATCGAGAGACTTTGTTTCGAAACAATGATATTGATATGTTCAGTTTCTATGAGGGACATTCGATGGACCTGGTTACATTCGCCACGCGAGTGTGCAAACTGCTCGGTGTCGAAACCATGATCGGTATGATGAGCTGCCAATCAATGAACGTAATCGACTAGCTAACCAAAAGTGAAGTCACAAACGCAGCTGGTGGTCTTAACCAGACTTACCGCGTAGGAGACATTGTTTGCTTGAACGACGTACGTACCATTCTAACGACGTTGAGCCTACTCTGACTGTGCTTAGCATCTCAACATGGCTGGACTTGTCGGCATTCATCCTCTGCGTGGCCCTAACATCGAGGAGTTTGGCGTTCGTTTCCCACCTCTATCAGATGCCTATGACCTCGACCTGAGGGTGCGGACGCACAAGGCCTGGGCAAAACTAGGGCTGGATAAGCAGCAACGAAAGCTACATGAGGGCGTTTACGCATTTGTAGCAGGACCAACGTATGTCATTCATGTCCTTCTCCTCCCCTCTACTTCGCTATGGGTACCAGACAGCTGCTGACTGTCATCAAGTTATGAGACTCGGGCAGAATGCCGAATGCTCAGTACGCTGGGGGCTGACGTTGTGGGTATGTCAACTGTACCCGAGATCATCGTCGCCAGACACGCTGGAATGCGCATTCTGGCATTCAGTCTAGTAACAAACGTTGCTGTTCTCGAGGCAGGCGCCCGCGGAAATGATGCAGCAATTCAGTCGATGAACAGGGCGGAACTGACCGAGCATCTAAGTCAAGGCAAGGCAAACCACGAGGAGGTGCTGGAAGCCGGACGAGAGGCAGCCAAGGACATGCAGGCTTTGGTCAAGGAGATATTGTCCGATCTCCACAGTCAGTAGCAAGGGTAGCAGTCGCGGGAGGCTATAGCACCAGACGTCAGCGTGCCTTTCCCTGCGATCAACGCGGGTAGGCATAGCACCAAGAAGGTGACCCGATATCCAGAATAGAATATAGCATCCATCCAGTTGGCCGGAGCACGAACCAATCTGGCATCTATTGAGCCAGACTGTGGCCAGGCAGATCTCAAGGCTTGACGACCTTGCCTTTGTTTCGCTTTGCCTTCAACGCCTTGTAGTGGGCCTTCTTGCCACTCGCTTTGGCTGTCTGGATATCCTCGTACTTCCGCTTGAAACGGCCAGTGTCCTGTTCCTGGGCGATAACCTCCTCCAACATGGTCTGCTTGCGGTCCTTGTTCTTCAAGCGGCTGCTGTAGAACTCAGTGGCGCCTTCGATTATGGTACCGACTTGGGAGAATGCGGGAACGTCGCCCTTCTTGTTGTCCTTCTTGTAGTGGCGCTTCGGGTCAAGGACGTTCCTCATCTTGAGAAGCTGTAGGTCTCGGCGCAGTTCTGGGGTGAGGTCGGTCTTGGGCATATTGAACCATTGTGATCCAGCGGTGGCCTTCTTCTCCTGGGCAAAGTTGTTAGCACGGTTGCTGACAAGATGCCAAATAAAACTTGAATGAAGTAATGCCTCAGTGTAACTATGAACTAATGGAGCCTCAGTGGTGCAGGAAGGCAACCAAGACGGCGCCCGAGTCTGCTCAGCTAAAAAATTTGGGATAGATATCATCACAGGCATGCGTATGCATGAAGTGTGGCTTGAACGTACCTCTTGCTTCTGCTTCTTGATCTGGAGCGGATCCTCAATCTTCTTGATGCCGTTAGCCAAAGCCTGCTGCTTCTTGTCGACGAGCTTGGAATGATCTAGGCGCGTGATGTTGCCGTCAGTCTTTTCGTAAGTATCGGCAATATGACCGGGCTGCAGCTTCGGCAGCCTGAACGGAGCATCCGACTTGCTCACGGGCGGCGCTGTGGCTGCCTTTGCGCGCATACGGACAGCAGCTTCATTAAGCAACTCCCGTATTTGCTCATCCGAGAGATCCTCATCGGTATCCTCGGCGAGGAGCGGCTGGTGCGTTGGCAACTCCATGTTGGCGTTGACAGGGAAAAGCAGTGGGAAAATTCGAGGTCGAACTTTTTGTCCCAAGAAGCTCGGACGCACGCTAACCGTTTTGATTCCGTTGCGCTCAGAACCAGATGCCGTTCGCGCAGACTCTCGCACGGTCATGCGCACTCGATGGCATTGGGGTTGCAACATGTCCACCTCTGCTGGTATGCTAGTGCCAACTTGCTCCGATGGTTCGCATCCGCCACGTCAAGCCCACTCGATGAATCTCTCCAAGTCAGCTTCATTTCTGTGCCGTCAGCGTTTGACATATTGGCTTATGACGCGCGCTCGCATACTCTGACGCGGTCGAGAGAATCGAACGACGAACAACTCATCGCTGGCATGGCCTGGTGTCTACAAGGCCAATCAAAAAGCGCCGTCCTGGCCAATCGCGTGCTCATGCCGCATGCTCGTCCAGCTGGGGCGGGACCAAGTTCGTCGCTCTAGCGTGGTGCCTCATGTGAAGTGTGCTGCCCTGGTAGCCTGTGCCGCCCAGGCATGGGTTACGATGCGCTCGAGTCTTGCGCCGCATGGAGATTGAATTGTGACGGGGGCGGCAGGAACATTGCGTCGCTACTGTGCTGTCACCTTGTCGGGCCTTGTAGAGAGATGTGGTGCGACGTGCATATTGCGCATATAAGCATGGCTGGAATGGCGATCGCAGCATCTTCTTCTCTGGAAGAGGCTCTAGCATGAGAGATGCTACGTCAGAACATCGAGCTAAGCTTGCATCTGCCATATACTGCAGCTCCCCTTCGCCAGCATTTCTACTTAATTCTCCGCGTACCTGAGTAACGTTGGGGTCCCTGCTTAGCTGTGGTTCGTTGACTCGTTAGAAACCCACCAACCAAGCATCAACTCCGCGAATATATCCTCGTGCTGGAATTTGATTCGCCGGACCGGAGCATAGGTCAGTCGCGCCCTTGGTTCAACCTCATGAGAGTTGGTGCAATGGGATATAGAGTAATGCTCATCCAACATGGCAGGCCGCACGCAGCAACGCCCTCGCGCCCCAAAAGACAGGTACTTGCGCCTTCCCCGCCCACCTCGCCCCGGCCACTCAGACCGCACCTTTGACGGAATCACGACCTTGCCTTCCTCTCACAACACGCCCACCGCGAGACATTGAGCAGCCATTGGGTGTCGCGCGTCTCTTTCTGCACCATCCCGCGACTGAGGAACAGTTATCGTCCTCCACACGCGCCTCGGACTCACCCAAGACCCTGTCCACCGCGTGACACTTGCGCAACCCAGCCCAAGCCATGGACCAAGTGAACCTCCAGGGCCACGGCCAGCAGAAGATGCGCCAGCAGCCTCAGCAAGCTGCGCCTCGCAAATACGATGGCCAGCAGGGCAACCCGCTCTACGATCCCCAGCAGGGCGGCCACTATGGTAAGTCTGCCCTTCCAGCTGCATGCCACGCGACGCGGCTCAGCCTGTCGCGTCCACCATGGGGTCTTGTGCTAACTCTATCTTGCAGGCGCGTCTGCAGCCGTATGTTCTCTCTGCGCATCCGCGCCTACTGCAAACTTGAAGCCGCTGATATTTGGTTCAGATTGCCGCGCAAAACCACGCTCCGGATCCGCAGCTGTTCACCGGTTCCTGGCAGAACGTATGCGCTTACTTCCGTCGTAGCCACCATCACACAAGCTGACAACCATAGGTCAACCAAGGACTCACTGGCAACTACCGCGACATTCTCAACACATACTGGCAGCAACAGGTCACGAAGCTCGAGACGGACGAACATGACTACAAGCTCCACCAGCTTCCGCTTGCTCGGATCAAGAAGGTCATGAAGGCTGACCCAGAAGTAAAGATGATCTCAGCTGAAGCTCCCATCCTTTTTGCCAAAGGCTGTGACATCTTCATCACCGAGCTCACAATGCGCGCCTGGATTCATGCAGAGGAGAACAAGCGCCGCACCCTTCAGCGCTCCGACATCGCCTCGGCCCTGTCAAAGTCAGACATGTTCGACTTTCTCATAGACATCGTCCCCCGCGAAGAGGCTCATCCCCACAAGAGGAGTGCGGGTCAAAACGCAGCTGTCCAATCGTCGGCAGCAGTCGTACCTCCCGGCGGCATGCCTCAGCCGGTGCACGCGCAGCATTCCATGGCCCCGCCAGACTATGGTATGCCTCAGCATCTAGCACAGCAGGAAGACTACCAGCAACCTCCCATGTACCCAGGCCCGGTGCAAGGCGACCCCAGAGCTTATGCGCAACAGCCCATGTTCGATCCCAACGTCTACACTGGCTACCCAATGGGTCAGCAACCGCAGATGTACTCCGTTGGCCAACGTGGGCCTGACCCGAATGCAGGCGACCCACAGGGCTATGGTCGCTATGGAGAGGCTGACCCTGACGACGATGCACAGGGCGAGCGGGTTGATGCTGACAGTTAGAAGCTAGGAGCTCACCCAGCACTTGTTGAACTGGTCCTCAAAGGTCTAAGGGCGGCGTGCCCCATGTTCTAATGGGCAACGAATTCGTGGATGGGACGAGGCCGGCATGCAGATACAGATACAACTACCTTTTCAGAGGGTCTTGTTGGATGCCCTGGCCCTATGACACAATTTGATACGGCGTTTAGGTGTAGTGTTTTGGAACGGCCGCGGATCGGCTACTTTGCGGCAGCCTCACGAGCAGATATCCATGATAGAATAACAGCTAGCTTCCATGATTGTCATGTTCATTCATCATCAGCACAGTGAAGCATGCGTTCGCGGCCTCGGCGCGCGGAAGTGGAAACGTCATTAGCAGCATCCCGATCCGCCCCGGTAACTAAACTGGCTGAACATGACCTCGGTCAGCCAGGGTCCAAGATCCACATCACATCACGTCCTGAAGATCTATGCACAAAAAAGATGGTACCGAGACGACCTACGGTCTAACGAGCCGCTCAAGTGGATTGCGGTCGCTAATCAAGCAACCCGAAGATGATTTGTTATTTGATGCGAGGTTTCTCACACATTCACAAGCGGCCGAACTACTACTTACCGCACGCGGGCTAACAGACCATCTTCTCCAACCTATGGGTCTGTACCTGCATCTGTTAACTAGCAGACATCCGACCTCTTCCGATCGCTCGAGGCACCGAGGCTCATGATTGCGTGCTTGGCTGTCACGGGCAAAGTATGAAGATGCGCTCCAGATTTGGACCTATCAATTCATGAACCTCTGTATGTGAGGCTGAATCTTCTCTACCAAGATCTCAACAAGCACCCACGAAACTAGAAGCGTCACAAAGCTAGCCAGACTGCACTGGAGAGCGCATTAGACTGCCATTAGCTTGAAGCGCATCCCAGACATACTCCCGCCGGTACCCCGCGAAAGTGGGCCCGTGCTCCCACCCCACCTTCCTGGGTCCAACAGAACGGGCTCGTGGTGTGCAGCTCTTACCTACTTTACTCCAAGCCACCTCCTGCTTTCTTTCTCTCACCGACTCTTCCATTCCTCTTTCAATCTCCCTTTTCAATCATCACCTCTACAACCCCTCTCCTTTTAAACAACTTACATCACAATGGTCAAAGCCGTAGTAGCCGGAGCCGCAGGAGGCATTGGACAGGTACGAGCCCGAGAGTACCGCAGGGACTTATATCTCCGCATTGAAGCCGGTACTGACTTATCCTCGATAGCCCCTTTCTCTGCTCCTCAAGTCCTGCCAACACGTCACTGAGCTCGCCCTCTACGATGTCGTAAACACACCAGGTGTCGCTGCCGATCTCTCGCACATCTCAACCCCAGCAGTATGAGCTAGCTCTAGCCCCGCATATACACAGATATACTGAAGCTAGACAGACTGTTACAGGCTTCCTGCCCAAGGAGGACGGTCTTCAAAAGGCCCTGACCGGCGCTGACGTCGTTGTCATCCCTGCCGGTATTCCTCGTAAGTCAGACTCTTACTATTGCACGAGTACCACAATCTAATGGGTGCTCAGGCAAGCCGGGTATGACCCGTGACGATCTCTTCAAGATCAACGCCGGTATCGTACAGGGTCTCATCGAGGGCGTTGCCAAGTACTGCCCAAAAGCATTCGTGCTTGTCATCTCCAACCCTGTCAACTCGACCGTTCCCATCGCCGCCGAGGTCCTCAAGAAGGCTGGTGTATTCGACCCCAAGAGGCTCTTCGGTGTCACCACCCTCGATGTTGTCCGTGCCGAGACCTTTGTCGCTGAGATTACTGGCGAGAAGAACCCTGGAAACCTGAACATCCCGGTCATTGGTGGTCACTCAGGAGAGACCATTGTTCCTCTTTTCAGCCAGTCAAAGCCTAGTGTCAACATCCCCGCTGACAAGATGGATGCTCTTGTGAACCGTGTTCAATTCGGTGGTGACGAGGTCGTCAAGGCAAAGGAGGGCGCTGGCTCAGCCACTCTTTCCATGGCTTACGCCGGATACCGGTAGGTTTCATCTGAAAAGTCTTCCGTGCTCTAGCTAACCACGGACAGCTTCGCCGAGAAGGTCATCAAGGCCTCCAAGGGCGAGAAGGGTATTGTCGAGCCCAGCTACGTCTACCTCCCTGGTGTCGAGGGTGGAGATGCCATCGCCAAGACCACTGGTCTTGACTTCTTCTCCGTCCCCATTGAGCTTGGTGTAAGTAGACACGAAATCTTTAATTCCAGCTTGTGTCCGTAAGATAGCTAATTCTCTCGACAGGCCGGAGGTGCCGAGAAGGCCATTGATGTCGTTAGCAGCGCCAACGATGCAGAGAAGAAGCTTCTCCAGGCCTGCTACGACGGCTTGAAGGGCAACATCAGCAAGGGCGTCGAGTTCGTCGCGAACCCTCCCGCCAAGTGAGTATACTCGGATATCGGTACCACTTGACTGCAAGCTCATGTGCGCCGTCCGCAGATAGATTATAAGCCGCCATGAAGCGAATGAGAGATGACACCACGAGAACATATCTTGGGATGTGCGTGGATCCACGCCAATCTGAGCAAAAATATGAATGATTTGACGATACCATACTATGAGGTATCAAAGTGATATGCATAGCCTATCTGAATCCTACCCGGGACGTGCGGTGATGTTGATAAGAATTCATGGCGCTTGTCGAGACATGACATGACGAACCCTTGCAATTGATCGACCGCGGCTCTAAGCAACCCGCGTGCACGTCTGAACTCCAACACCAGCACACCGCAATAGACCCCACACTTCGCCCAAGCTGTAACCACAACCTGTTGACCTACGAACAAACACCCAGATATCAGCGAAAACTGAACTACCGTATACATCCGAGCCGCCATTGTAGCCCGCTCTACATCGAAGCGCGCGCATCTTCTTCGCGCACCGAACCCACTCCCACCATCACCCGTGGACCAAGCTACCCTATTACTCGTCTGAGCGCATAAACACGCAAACCACTCTTCAACATGGCGCAAGCCAATCTCTCCGCACCGAACGAGCCCTCCACATCCTATGTCGACCCCACGTTCTCACTAGTGAACACATCGTGTCTCGATCTCTTACTCATAGAGCTTGTACCTATGGCATATCGCATAACAGCTGATCTCGCCGCACGAGAAGAGGAGTGGATTCATGGATCGTCGGCCACAAAGCCAAAACGATTGTCGGGCACAAGCAACGACGCGTCAAGCACGGCAGCAGGCACAGCAAGAGGAACAGATGGCGGGCCGGTGGGGGGAGGAGGTACTGCAACAGTGGACGAGGAAGAAGCAAGAGAAGCTGTTTTCCATCGACTAGAGAACTTGGGGTACAGGGTCGGATTGGGTGTGGTTGAACGGTACATCCGTCCCTCAGGTCATACTTGGGCTTTCAAGATCATTGCTAACATTCCACACAGATTCTCCCGAGACGCACCTCGACCAACAACACCTCTTGACTGCATCAAATTTCTGTGCAAAGATCTCTGGACGCTCCTCTTTAGAAAGCAGATTGATAACCTCAAGACCAATCACCGTGGCATCTACGTCCTCACGGACAATACCTTCAAACCCCTCGGCCGCATGTCGTTCGATACAAAGAAATACGACGCCGCCATGCAAGCAGCACTAGTAGCACAAACAGGCGATGTAGCGCTAGGTCGGGACGCGAATAGCCAGGCCAGGGTTCAGCCATTCCTGTACTTCCCAGCTGGTCTGATAAGAGGCTGTCTTGCAAGCTTGGGCATACAAGCAACAGTCACGGCAGAGAGTGCTGCGCTGCCCGGAGCCACGTTCCAGATTCGGACTGCGGGAGCGAAGAGCTAAGAGAATGGGCGAAGCGGTATACCATCTGTTTTTCAGCGGCATTGTGCGGCGTTGAAGGGTCCTATCGAGTTGATGTACTTGAGTGGCCATGGAATTACTTCCGGCGAATAATCGCTTGGGTCAAAAAGCGGCCTCTCATGCTTATGCGTGGTTATCTGCATAGCTATGCCCTCTTACAACAACTGCAGTAAAGAAGAAAAACTATCGACTCAGCACACCGATTGTAGTCAGCACGCCCGTACTTTCTAACCATCCTTACTTTACAATCAGGTCAGCCCTAAATAAACGCCGTGTTGTCTTAGCAACCTACATATCTTCAGCCTGGCGTGTACAACGTCCTCCAGTATGTACGGTACGTACGGAAACTCAAATATGCCGGCTCTCTCGAGTATGAGCCTGATAGCTGAAGCTGTTTCCCCTCAACCATACGAACAAGAAGTCATGGTAGCACATCATGACTCAAAGACGATATCTTGACACATGTCTCAGCCTCACCTGCAGATTGATAAACTCTCACCCACATGCATTCTTCCTGTTCGTCTTGATTTCATTGGTCTAAGCCCAAGCGCTCGTCTCGGATCTCACAAAACATTCTAGTGGTCTAGTTAGCATCGCAATACTGCATCACTAGGCTATTGCCTCCAATAAAGATAATGTTCTCCGTAAGATCAAGCGATCCACCTTTACGAGGAAGAAGAGTGTAGGTCAGAGGACTGCGTGGCCGGTTCGGGGTGTGGGAGATATCAGGTGTATCCATGACCCGGAGAAAGCCAGGCAGCAGAAGTCCGCATGGTAAGAACGGGTAGTCGGATTCAATGTGCGTCCTCTCGAGTCGGGCGTTCTTGTCCTGGGTAGAATGCATATACTATACAACTACGCGGCGATTTTCGGGGATCTTTCCAAGGGAGTCAAGAGGCCATGCAATCCCGGTTCGGTTCTGGAGACAAAGGCATCTGGCTTGTAGCAGCGGCAGCGTTCCAGCAAGCTGTCAGTGAGCTTGACGGCATTGAAGCTTCCTAAGAGCGCTACAGTAGCTGCAGGAACGGTGCGCTCGAGATATGGACGAGACATGAGGAGCTGAAGCTATTCATTATGGGACTAACCAACGACGTCGAAATGCTGAATATTGTCACATGTACCGAAGTAACGGGATACAGATTTACACCACTATTCATTGACATCGCCTGGAAATATTAAGTTCACGCTCTCCAAATCTACTTATCTGACTCCAATTGGAGCTGTTAAGTAGCTCCAACTTTCACCCCAGCGATTCGTCGTTCGCGGGGTAGATTGCTAACCGAGCAGGGGGTTTATCAATTGCTCGACGTGCCGCTTTCGGCAGCTGCATCCCTACCTCAAACATGACATCACGGCCTTAGCAACAAGCATCTCAACGGCAGGCCTACTGCTAGCACGTTTCTTATCTCGACTTGACGAACAGTTATCGGGGACGTCGTCGCGTTGGAAGCGTTTCACGCAGCCCAAGTACGCCGCACAGCTAGGCAATCTAATTGGACAGACTATCCGTCATGGACTCGTACATGCGGAGATTTCTCGATCCTGGCTTATCGCACGAGGCGCCCATGTCGTACCGTTGGATCGTCGCTGCAACTACTATTTTGCAACCCGTTTTGCCTATCACACCAATCGAGGTTGAGCATCATGTTGTACTATCGCCGCGGAAACGCCGTAGGCGGCGAACTGCTCCTCGAGTATAATGGCAGTATCTCTACAGACCCTGGCCGGTATTTGGAGTCGGTATGGCTGTAGGGAATATGTTAATATAATCGCTTTCCTGGAAACAGAGAACCTGAGGAGTTTTCCAGCCTCTACATCCACTTGTTGAAGCCTTCACAATGGCAGACACGACCAAGATACCTCTCCCAGTGGGAGCCGGCTATGGTACGTTCCCTACAATTTCACCCAATGATCGCAGCTGAACCTTCCAGGCGTCGTCGTTGGCATCGGCTTCTTCTTCGCTTTTCTCATGATGGGAATCTCGTGGCTCCAGAATAGATACACACGCTACTCAACACAATCATCCGAAGAGTTCAACACTGCGTCGCGCTCAGTCAAACCCGGTCTCATCGCTTCCGGTATCGTTTCGGCATGGACCTGGGCTGCCACTCTGCTCCAATCCTCTACCGTAGCATACCAATATGGTGTCGCAGGGCCGTTCTGGTAAGTTGTGCCTATACGAAATGCATGTGAGACATACACTGACTTCGTATTTTCAAATCTGCAGGTACGCTGCTGGGGCTACAGTTCAGATTCTCATGTTCTCGATCCTGGCTTGCAAGGTCAAGCAGAATGCGCCGAGATGTCATACATACCTTGAAATCGTGAAAGCGAGATACGGGACGGTTGCACATCTAGTGTTTATGGTCTTCGCGTTTGTGACGAACATTTTGGTGGGCAGCCAGCTCTTGTTGGGTGGAAGTGCAGTCGTCACTAGCTTGACGGGCATGCCGGTGTATGCTGCTGTATTCTTGATTCCAGTTGGTGAGTAATGTTTGAGAAGTCTATTCCGGAGATGTGCTAACAGAGACAGGTGTCTGTGCCTACGTTATCCTCGGTGGTCTGCGAGCGACTTTTATCTGCGACTACAGCCACACCTTGATCCTTATGATCATCATCCTCTATTTTATGTTCAACGCATACGCTATCAGCCCTTTAATCGGCTCACCCAGCGAGATGTACGAGCTGCTCAAAAAAGCTGGGACCCAACGCCCAGTCAGTGGGAATCAGGACGGCTCATACGTCACTTTGAAGTCGAACTTTGGCTTAATATTCGGTGTCATCCAATTATGCTCTGGATCTGGAACCGTTTTCCTTGATCAAGCCTACTGGCAGCGTGCGATCGCCTCCAAACCTTCTACTGCCGTACGGGCGTATCTCCTAGGAGGGATTGCCTGGTTCGCTATCCCATTCGGCTTTTCGACAACGCTTGGTCTTGCAGCTGTGGCGCTCACCGATAATCCACGCTTTCCCACTTACCCAGAGGTACCTACCTCTGGCCAAATCTCATCCGGTCTAGCGGCGGCCTTCGCTGCGGAGACATTGATGGGACAGGGAGGTGCTGTTGCACTGCTGGTGGTTCTCTTCATGGCAGTCACGTCATGCGCGTCTGCAGAACTCATCGCCGTTTCTTCGTTGCTGACATTCGACGTTTACAAGGAATACGTTTCGCCCAAAGCTTCACCAAAGCAGTTGGTCTTCGTTTCGCACATTATGATATGCGTTTTCGGATTGATCATGTCTGTGTTCGCCTGCATCTGGAATGCGGCATCGATCGATCTTGGATGGCTTTTCCTGTACGTTTTCCCCTATCTCATGGCTACTATGTCATCTTTACTAACATGTTGAAGCGTTATGGGTTTGCTAATCGGTGGCGCTGTGTTCCCGACCGCCTTCGCCATAACATGGCGGAAACAAAGCAAAGTTGCCGCCATATCTGGTTGTCTCTCTGGTCTTGCCGCAGGTCTCACTGCATGGCTAGCGACTGCAAAGAGTTATTACGGCGAGATCACTGTAGAGACTACTGGCATGTCATATCCAACGCTCGCAGGCAATCTGGCAGCGATCATGACCGGACTCATTGTAACAACCACAATCACTTTGATCAAGCCGGACAATTTCGACTGGGAAATCACTCGTGCTATCAACGCCGTCGTTACAGATGGAGTAGATAACGCTGCAACGCCGAGAGATGCTTCCACACCCGAACTCTCTGATGCTGGCGAAAAGAAGATTGCAGCCGATGCCACCACACAACCCGAAGCAGCCGCAGCAGAGCTTCCACATCATCTAGCTCCCCCACTAGAGGAGGAAGACGACCCTTCCACGCTCCGTCGTGCTTTCAAGCTCGCCTGTATCTCCGCATTCCTGTTGACCTTCATCTTGGACTTCCTTCTCCCCATGCCCATGTTCTTCTCGCACTACATCTTCTCTCAGGGCTTCTTCACTGCATGGGTGGTAGTAAGCTTTATTTGGGTATTTGCCAGTAGTGCGATTAGTTGTCTGTTGCCAATCTGGGAGACCCGAGGGAGTTTTGCGAGACTGTTTAGGAAGATTGGTGAGGATCTCAGGAAGAAAAGTTGAACTGTGAATTACAGACTTTAAATAAGGCTTGTCTACATTTAGTTTATGTGAATAGGAATACTATCCAGAGAAACAGTCAAAAGTATGTATAGATTCGTATCTTGACATGAGACTGAACGCAGATGTCGCATTTGTCATAAAAAGCTATGGATCGAACGACATAGCGTTCAACAAGACAATGACTATTATCTCGTCCGCGCTGCTCAGAAAAATCTACTAAGTAGCCCTTAGTTAAAACATCTTCATCATAAAATTCCCACACAGATCAAAGCAAGGTAGGTCGCCCTTGCGCCCTTTCTAAACCATGGTACTACTAGCTCATGCATTATTAAGACTCATCGCCATGTCCTCTACCACCTATGTTCCAGAAACAGAGACACCTCTATTTCATGTTCACCAAGGAACACGAATACATACTCAGCAGACAGAATGGGTAAGCGCAAACCCTACCCTTCAGGTCGACCCGCAAAGAAGAGTGTAGCTGCAAGAGGAGAAGAAGTGCAAGGAACGATATTCTTCTACATGCCTAAGGAAAAGCCGTACGGTGTTTTTTGCCAATGGCATACCAGCCCGTTCAGCATACCCATCGCCTCACTGCAGTGGCTCGTTGACATGGCGCCTTCACCACCAACACCTCGAACTGCGTCTTCGTTGATTCTAAATCTCACAACCTCTATACGAACAACGTCTACAGAATCCTCGACTATCCTCTCTACTCACACCGTATCAAACTCAACCATACTATTTACCTGCGCCGAGCAATCCTACATGTTCTGTAAAGCCGTCTATTTCTCGGACGCCAACACTGCCCGTCTTATCCTCTTGACTTCAGACCCTAAAGAACAAAAGAAGCATGGTCAGAAGGTCAAGAACTTCGATTTCAATGAATGGGGAAGAGTGAAAAGTAGGGTTGCTAGAGTGGGGAATTGGTACAAGTATACGGATACTAAGAATAAACATATGAGGAGTGTCTTGCTAGGGACACAAGGAAGAGAAATAGCAGAAGCGGCTCGGAGAGATCGTATCTGGGGGATCGGATACAGATCAGATGAAGCAGAAACGTACAGAGATTCTTGGGGAGAGAATCTGTTAGGGAGGTGTTTGATGGATGTAAGAGATAGGATTGTGGAAATTGACAAAAAGATGGCAGAAAGGGACATGGGAGGGAATGAGGACTGGGAGTGGGACGGACTGCTAGGCGATGAGGAGGCTTTCGAATGGTCTGCTGGTGCTGAAGTCCCAGAAAGATGAGATTTAGAGTTCCTCCACCTCTCCCTCTTGAGGCCGTGGCCCATGCCTCTCCAAATCCTCAACCACCAACCTCGCCACTATCGCATGTCCCTTTGGTCTCAGATGGAAAACTCTCTTGTAGCTATCCGGCAACAACCAATGGATCGAATCGCCCAACCATCCTTCTTTTTCTATTCCTCCGTCTTTTCCTCCTTTCGTCTTGTTCACAAATCCCTTGTCAGGGTCAAATGTCCAGTCAGGATGCTGCTCGAGCGTCTTATTGATATCCCTCGCGATGCCGCCCTGGAATGAGTGTTTAGGTACATCGTCGCCAGTGCGGTTCTGTAGCGCAGTCTTATTCTCGCCTGTATCGACGGTGTTCCACTCGTAGAATGCCAAACCGAGGCGATTGGGATCAGGTTCTAGGACGTCTTTTTCGCAGTACCGACCGCGTGCTGCAGAGATGTGGGCGTCATAGTCGATGAAACGGACATTTGGGCCGGCATCTCTTACAGCTTTGGATAGTATGGTATTGACGTTGTGGACCATATCGTTCAGTTCCAGTCTCAATTCGCGCTTGAGATATTGTTTCGTCCATTCCACGTCTTTCCAGACGGCCCAGGTTACGTTGTCGCATGTTTCGTCGTCAGTGCCGAAAAAGCCTGCGTAGCCTGTGTAATAGATAATGCCATGTTCTAGATTCATCTTCGGCTTCGCAGCTTCAATGAGCAGTGTCACGTTATGATAGAGTTCCGTTTCATTCGCGATCTTCGTGCGCGCTTCATCAATGGCTTGTCGGCACGAGTCTTCGGCTGACATGTAGAACTGGTATACGCAGTTACTCAGTATAGGTGTTAGCCCGATATCGTTTCCGCCGGCGGACATAGTGAGCAAGTCTAGGTTATCCTGCAAAGCAGGAATCTGCTTTTCGAGGATCTCGGTGCTTGTAGCGCCAGAGCAAGCGAGGAACTGGTGTGTTCGGTTAGGGTTATCACCGAGGAGAGAGGTTTGAAGGATGTTTGGATATGATTGTGCATATCTCGAGCATAGCCAGTCGAGGCGGTCTCCTGACCCGAGACCGGCGGAGTAGGAGTCGCCTACTGAGGCGAAGCGTTGGATCCATGGGAATTTGAGGACAGCCTCGTTAACACGAGATTGTACTGCACTATTGAAGAAATCGGGAAAGATGGTAACTAAGAGCCACTTGTTGAAGTTAAGAATAAACATGGTGCCAGCACTAGGAACGTATATAGTTTGAGTAGAATGTAGGATGCGAGTCCCTACGAGGGTATCATTAAGCAGTATGACAATGATGCATGTGGACGGCAAACATATCAAGAGGTTCTTCTTGTCGTTGTTGCCTTGTCGTGCCGGTGGAGCGCGGCCGTCACGCGCCGTAAGCTGAACTCTTCATGCGCGAATCGAGGGCGCACGCGGTGATGATTGGACCACGAGTGGCTGAAATCAACATTTAGCTCAACACCATCTCGACAGGTCTTTATGAGTTGAAGATCCTAGAATACAGCTTCTCATGTCTTCCAACCCAAAGATCCATGACTGGCACACTCTGCCCCGCATCTTGGACTGTCTTGTCCCACCCCTCATCAACCAGCCCACGTATCCTGTCCTGCAGCTCGGCGCTTGCCAGTACCGCTTGCGCTTGGTAAGGGCCCATAACGCTCGCCCTCACAGCGGCACTCACTACAGTCCGCGCATGTGAGAAGAGGAACAAGTAGGCGGCTTGTTGCAGCGGAACGGCCAGAATGCTAGTAACAAGTCCCCAAAGCGGCGCGAGATGCACGTTGATGAGTTCCGAAGTACGCAGGGCAGCGGAAAACGACTTGAGCGCGCTGATAGCCGCTTCGCTACTCATTGTTCCATGCATAGCATCTTGAGACGCGTGGTCCTTAGGCGTGTTGTACTGCGTCCGAAAGCTGCGGTCCCAAACTGCAAGTAACGCGCGCCCCTGTGCTATGCTCGCCCGTCGCGCAACAGTGCACGGTGTACTCGCGTCGAAGTCATTGTCCAACGTCTCAATGTCCTCTGGGTGGCGGTAGCCGGCCAGGACGTAGGGGAGCGATGTGCTTGCGAGGGTCGAAAGCGATAAGCGGAGGAAAGTGTGGAACGCGGGTAGCTGTGACGCCGACGGCGGCGACGGCTTGTGATGGGCGAGGTACGACTCTAGTCCGCTGCTAAAGGCGAAAGAGCCGAGTGGCAGGGCAGAGTCTGCGAGCAGAAGAAGAGCGTGCAGTGCTGCGCATGTTAACAGCTGTGGTGGCAGGTGTGCCGCGATAACGGACCTGCGTCGTTGGCGGGCGATGAATGTGTCGCTGGGACATTGTCTGGATTCAGTCGGGCTTTCGCATTGTGTAAACGTCTTTCAAGATCTTCAATCTCCTCCTGGAGGGCTTTCTCATCTGAAGACGGTTGTGTCATCGTGTGAGTCGGAGCGAAGACGCAGCTACTGTAGGGTACAACCTGCGGCTCGGCGACATTTCCGAACATAGACGAGTATCCATTTGGGCGCATGCATAGTCTTTACACATGCATCGAGTCTAGTCTGAAAGCAGGCATATATCTCATTGTTGTTCCATTCCATTTCGTAGCATCAAAATATATAGTCATGATAATCGTAGTCATTTACCCGCATCCAGAACTCCAGGAAGACCGGCCAATCAAAGCCATAGAAGGGGGTATACGTGAAGCCGTTGCGCCAAAGAATAAAACCAATGCTCCACCTTCTAGGCAAGCGTGATTGTAACGTCATGCCTATGCGCCCTCCTCCTTCGCATCCTTCTTGGGGATATCAGCGAACATCAATGTGCCGCTGCCCTTGTTTGACTCCAAGTTCTTCGAGCTTGTCTTCTTAAACAGCGTCTGTGGCTTCGACCTATGCTCACATTAGTCTACGTTCTTTTTGTATACAGTCACAAAGTAACTTACTTCTTCATGGCATGTTTGGTCTTGAAAGCCTGCAACTTCTGTGTAGCGGGGCTCATGATTTCGTCTGACGGCGAAACAAACTTTTGCTCTCTGATACATGGTCAACAATGCAAGGTGTGGTGCTGCATGTACAAGGAAACTCACGGCTCGCTGTCAAGACGCGACTGCAGAACTCGGCGGTGGTAGTCGAGACTTTTGGCATCCTTCTTCTCCAATCCCTTCTCTGGTGAAGGCACGGGCTTGACTTGCGCGTTGGTGTCGCGAGGAGTGAGGACTTTGGAGGCCATTATTGTGGGGTAGTCGTGGATGTAGAAGGCGTGTATGTTGGTCAAAAGTTTTCAGATTCAATCGTCTTTGGGAAGTATTGAAAGGCCGGAGATGTTGTAGTTTGCGTTGGAGAGTAAGGTCTGGACGGGGCTTGATATATGTCGTCGTGGTGGTCACAGTAGTCATGTTCAAGGGTGTTTATAGTAGCCTGTCGCGTGGGGCAACGGCGAGGAACGCGTTGCGAACGTCATGGCCCAGGGCTGCACCCCTACTCTGACAGACCCTGCACCTGGTCTTACCTTCCACTTTGAAATGACGGCTCAAACATGGTTGGCTGTCACTTAACGTTCTCGCTAGTGTACCGGTCCAAGGTGGCCGCCCACTGCCATGTGTGAGTCAAAGGTTATATCGGGTCACTATATGGCCAAACAGTACATGGTATCTGGATTTGCATTCTCTCATTTGGCCGCTCCAGCGACCGAGCTCCGCGAGGCCCATGGAAGCCATCTAACCCCATCCATGGAAAATATCGCCAGCCAACCGACAGACAAACTCCGTGAATCTAGTAAAACACGCTAACACATGTCGTCCGAACATGCTCCGCAACTATGATCGTACATTGTCTCGCGCTCTTGCGCTGCCGAATACCAACGCCATGAAATAGGCTGAAAGCCGTCCGCAAAACACCAACGTATCCCAAACTCGGTTCCGTGCTTAACTTCAAAATTTGCCTTCAACTATATTGTGAACTTGTAAAAAAGGGGGCGCAAGGAAACGCAGGTGATGTACATGGGGGCAAAATGCAGAGAATATGAAAAAGGGTATCCGGCTTGAAAAGTTCTCATAGATGCACACGCATCGTGTCGTTGCTGCCAAACGCCTTGCCGCAATTCGGGCACTTCCTCGCGCGGTTGGTCAGTCGATCTTGTACGCATTGGTCGCAGAACATGTGCCCGCAAGTCTTGATGACCGTGTTCTTGAGTTTGCTCTTGCAAATCTGACACTGAATCAACAGCTCCATAGTCGACACTTCAGAGCTCTGGTTAGCGGTGCTCTTCTTCTTGTAAATCTGCACTTGCTTCTCCAGTCCAGTGACTTGAGCAGCCAGCTTGTCCCGCTCGGTTTCCGATTCGCGTTGAGCGTGTTTTGCCGCAAGGCATGTCGCATCCTTGGCTTCGACAACCTTCTTTAGTTCCGCTATCTGGCTGACATGACCTTCGGAAGTGATGGCGTTCTCGCTGACCTTCTGTTGCAGTTGGCGGTGCTGGGTAGAAAGATCGTCCATTTGGGATCGCATTTCGGCGCACTGCTTCTCTAGTTTGTCCACCAGTGACCGGCTGAGTGAATCCGCCTCTTTCAGCTGCGCCACTACTTCAGTGGCTTTGGTAGCCTGGGCGCGGAGGATGCGAGTCTGCTGTTCCAATTCTCCTTTGGTCTTCATGGCCGCAAAGAACTTCTGATCCGCTTTGGCTTTGTCTGCATGTGCCTTGGCAATGTTTTCTTCCCAAGCAGCGATCTCGGTGATCTTCTTGCTTGCAATCGCCTGCGCCTTCTTCCATGCGGACTCCATAGAGGGAAGCTCGTTGCCCAAAATCTTGCATTGGCTTTCGAGCTTGGCGATCTTGTTACGCAACTGCTCCGGTGTCAAGTCTTCCAGTCCAGAGGATTCCTGGCCTTCTGAGCTTTGCTGTTCCGCAATCTGTAGTCGCAGTCGCTCGCATTCGGATTCCAGCGCCGCGATGCGGCTATCGCATGCGCTCACGAGCTGTTTGGATTGCTCAATGGATTCCTTGGAATCTTTGTGGCTGGCTTCCAAGACGTTGTTCTTGGTCACAAGTTCATCCCGGGCGTTTCGAATGCGAGCACAATTCGCTTCCGCTTGCGAAACGTGGCTTGCACTGTCTGCCAGACTAGCACGAACCTCGTCATCCACTTTGATCCTGTACGCCGTTCGCTCTGCCTGGAATTTCTGCGCTTCTTCCCGCAAGGTGATGTTGGTGGCTTCAAGATTATTGATGCGCTTGATCACGTCTTCATGCTGGTTCTTGATAGCTTTGAAAAGATCGGTCTTCGCATAATCATCGTCCGACAGGCCGGTAAGCTTCACTTTCAGTGCTGAAACCTCCTCGGTGAGCTTTTTGTTCTCCTGCTCGATCTGTTCAAGTTGCTCTTTCCTCTTGGCTGCCTCAGCTAGAGCCTGTTTTTTCGCTGTTTCCAACTCTTCACTGATGGGGCCTGGCGAGGTACCATTGGTGGCTTCTGTTCCATTGCTGGCAGATGGTGCCTCCTCTTTCACAGCCGCACTAGTGCCGACCGCTGATTGCTCGAGTTTCTGAACCTGGGCGCTCTTAAGCCGGTCGAGCTTCTTCTCAGCAACCAGATAACGATGAGTAGCGGTATCCAGGCGGTCAGATAATTGCTCTTTCTCGGTAGTGACGCGTTGCAGGCGCACAACATGATCCTTCTCGGTGACCAAGAGTTCTGACAGCTTCTGTTGGAGAGTCGCAACCTCGGGACTGCTTGCGGGATATCTCGCAAAGAGGTCGGTAAGCGATGCGAGTATCTTGTCTTTGCGATCAGACAGGTGTTTCTTAAAAGTCTGATTGTCCTGGCACAAGAGCGCAGCGGGCACAGCCTGGATAGCATCGGCCTGAGCTGATGATGCAGGCAGTTTATCACCGCCCAAGAGTTTGATTTCATCGACAAGCTAAGCAGCAATTAGCATCATCTCAATCAAATTCCAGGGGTGTACTGACCTGATCAAACCAAGCGTCGATTATGCGTAGGTGGTCATCGTGGTACTTGGAACGGCCCTCCAACTCGTTTAGTTGTGACTCGACGGTGGCCTTTTCGCGTTTGAACTCGCGCATCTGCCTGAGAATGGCATCCTTCTGGAAAGACTGTAGATTCGAAGAGTCAGCGGGAGTGTGCGCCGAGGGCGTAGGAGGAGGGCGGGAGGTAATCGGGGGGCGAACCTCGATGTCATCTTTCCACGGCAAGTCAGCGTCTGGGTGGGAGCGAGCACCGTTGACAGTCACGGCTTGCCTCTTAGCGGGAGGAGCTTGATCGTCGGCGATGGGCCGTTTTCGGTCCTCCATCTTGACAGCGTCAAGCGATGGGGGTGCGACGGTCCTGGCTTCGAGCCTCATCGAGGAGACACGGGTGTCGTAGATAGGGCAGCGAAGACGCGCGCGCTCTATCGGGTCATGAAAGGAGATGTTAGAGCGGATGGAGGACAGGCAGGGGGGCGGGCGGGCGAAGAGAAACGGGAGGAGGTCGGGTGTCGTGTGAGGCCAGAGAGAGGGTGGGTGAGGAGAGTCGAGCGAAGAGAGTTCGTTAGCTGCTGGCTGGGCTGCCAAGAGCTAGTGTCGCGCTAGCACCTGGTCTGTGTTTCCACGACGCGACCATGTTCCGTCCTGTACAATCCCCACCAATGTGAGAAAGAGTGGACAGCAGCCATACGCTGCCTTCATACACACATACACCATGTCTGCCGAGGACGCTTCAGGCGGCGACAAAGCGCCTGCGTCTGCACCTGCGCCAAAACCGGCGGCGGCGACTTTCAGTTCCTTCATCAATAGTGAGTTGCCCCAAGTCTGCCCGCTATCTATGCTGAGCCGCGGTCAGAAAACACGACAGGCAAGAAATTTGCACCCAAAGCCGCACGACGGAGACCTGGCGCCGCTGCTCCTGCTCCTGCTCCTGCCCCAACCCCCACGCCTTCTGCTGCGCCAGAGACACCGGCGGCGACTGCCGAATCGCAAACTTCACAGACTCAACTCGAGACCTCGCATGCGCCCGTCACTGAAGCTCCGAATGTCCTACAGTTGCCCACACCAGCTGCCACCCAGGAACCCGCAGCAGAGACTGCTTCTCAACCCGCCCCGAGTACAGCCGAATCCTCAACAGCGCTTCCACAGCCAACCCCGACCCCGACCCCCACCGAACCCCTCCCCACCCCAGCGCCTGCAAGTACAGAGACTCAGACACAAGCAGCTAGTGAGTCTCACGTTGCTGTACCGTCCTCGACAGACCCAGGTCTCACCACTCAATACTTGGAGGATGCGGGAAGCGGTGGTAGGTCACCTAAGAGACGTCGCATAGAGGAGCCAGAGGTCGAGGCTACAGTCGATACGCCAGCACCAGCATCAGCATATGATGGTGGAGAACAAAACATTGACCCCAATCTCGAAGCCTCAACTGCAGATGCACAGGCTCTTCCACAACCGCGAAAGAGGAGGACGCTTCCTTGGGCAGCGGTGAACCACCCCCCAGAGGGCGAAGAGGACGCTGCTGCTGCGGAGCCAACCCGGAAGCCTCGCCAGCCGCCGAAGCCGCGAGCAAAGAAGAACGTTACAGCAGATCCGGATGCAGACCACGTCGCACAGGAAGATGGAGACGAGGAAGAGGCTCAGCCCACCCGGAAGCGACCCGCTGCCAAACCCCGTGCGAAGAAAAAGGCCACCGAAGCTACCGCCCAGGACGGCGAGGGAGTCCCTGCCCCACCGAAGAAAGCCAGAAAGCCAAGAAAGCCTCGGGAAGCCCTAAGCAGCGAGATTGTCCAAGGCACAGAAGACGAGGTCGGGCGCATAGCCGATGACATCGTGGCGGCAGCCACGCGTCGCAAGCCAAAAGCAAAGAGAAGGAGGAAGGCCACTCCTGAAGGCGACGAAGTCGATGGTATTGAAGGTGAAGAAGGCACAAGGAAAGAAAAGAAACGGAAGGGAAGACCGCCACGAGAGCCCACGCCATCCGATGCCGAAGACCAGACCATCGACCCTGATGTCACTTACATGGATTCTCTAGCAGCTCGGACTGTTCGCATTGGAAAACTGTCTGCGCTTGAGAAGCAGATGCGTACCATTGACTGGGATGCAGTCAAACAACGTCGAAGAGAGGAAGACAACAAAAAGGTCATCTCGAGGGAGGAACAAGAGAAGGCCGACGCAGCCCTGGCTGCTGCGGGGGCAGAGCTGGCGGCTGCACAAGTCGAGCAGGGTCCTAGATTACGCTTGAATGCAGACGGCGTCATGGAACTAGTACCTGACTCTGGGGTAATCGATCGAGAGGGTGACGCAGACCGCATCATCAACGAAATGGTTGTCACAGAAGACCAAGATATCACTGCACGTCTCACAACCCGTAGCTTCATGAAAAACAACAAGCGCTTCCCTAATGAGTTCCTTCTGCCTGGCCAGGGCCGACGTTGGAACGATGTCCTCACAAAGAAATTCTACGAGGCCCTCGAGTCTTTTGGTACAGACTTTCAGATGATATCCCAGATGTTTCCAGGTTTCACACGGCGCTCCATCAAGACCAAGTTCACCCGCGAAGAGCGTGAAAACCCGGACCGTGTGAGGGAAGCTCTCCAAGGAAGATGCAAGATCAACGAAGGCGGATGGGACAAGTTCTTGATGGAGTCGGAGAAGACGGAAGAGTCTTTCGCAGACGCAGATAAGATCAAGCGCGAATTGGCCGAACACGAGGCGGAGATGCGAGAGAAAATCGCTGCTGCACAAGCAGAAGCCCAAGAGAGGAAACGGCAACGTGAGATTGCCGGCGTTGATGCAGATGGTAACCCGCTGGGTGATGGAACAAACAAGGAGAATGGCAAGGGAAAGAAGAAGAGGGGGAAGAACAAGCAGGTCGCCTTCCAGGAAGAGCAGGGTGTGGAGATTGTTGGAGAGATTGGCGATGATGATACTTGGGGCCAGGAGTAAGCCGAGAATAGCATGTCCTGGTATGGACAGCAGATTACATTGTGCGGCGTATAATACGGCCAAGTGAATGGTTGGCGAATATGATACCCTATAGAATTTACGGCCTATAAATGCAAACAAAACACAAGATTCAACATACGTTGGGTTCTTCTCATGGTGTAGCAGCGATACTTGACAAACAAAAACACGCAAGGTCTGGTCAGGGATGCAACGGGTCAAATCTGCTAGATAGGATGTCATTGGTGGTTCGCCCTTGCTGCCATCTTACCCCTACAACATTACAATCACAGCAATCAAAGTAAGAAAAAAACCATACAAGAGTACTCTGTTATATAGGTTCTACGGATGGTTACTGTTTTGAACCTTCTTTACTCTGCTGTTGCGTTACGCAG